>Ga0209410_1001597_pt1 | contig 11047 bp, 10 predicted proteins | sample Mar14436cmmetaG_FD_184135 | JGI IMG/M metagenome (GOLD analysis project Ga0209410, IMG submission 184135) | Marine hydrothermal vent microbial communities from Guaymas Basin, Gulf of California to study Microbial Dark Matter (Phase II) - Marker... ... | reverse complement strand
ATATTATACGGAACGAACATGATCGATTCGAAAGATCTACGGATACTGAGTATTATCCAGGAGAACTGTAAGCTATCACTCAAAGAACTGGCTAAAAGAGTAGGATTACCGATGACAACTGTCCATGATAGAATTAAGAGACTAGAGAGGTCAGGGATAATAAAGGGCTATAGAGCAGTCCTCAATGCTAAAAAACTAGGATTTGGTGTCACTGCATTCATACTTATATCCTTCTCCTATGAGCTAAAGGAAGGTAGAATATCACAGAGAGAGCTTGTTAGAAAAATTGCTACACTCCCCGAAGTCCAAGAAGCGCATATAGTAACGGGTAACTGGGATATCATAGTAAAGGTAAAAGTAGAAGATGTCGATGAACTAGGACGATTTGTAGTAGATCGATTAAGGATGATTAAAGGAGTTGATAAAACACTCACATGCGTAGTCCTAGACACTGTAAAGGAGTCTGGAGCCTTATCACTATATAAAATAAAGACCCAGTAGTCGAGTACTCCTAACCAATAATGAAAGAGGGGTAAAGTATAAAGGGTTCAACCAGGACTTCATCTCGGAAAAGGTGATCTAATGTCATTACGAGATAAGCTTAAGATACTATACCAACTATGTGATGCACTATGTGGACTACAGATTGTTGATGAATCAGATGAGAATTTCGGCGCTATACAGTGTATTGCCTGTAACACACTACATACACGAGCTGGTGAGGCAGTATATCCCCTAGCTGTAGCCTATAAGCATAGTGGTGAGGAAAAGTATCTCATGGCTGCTATAAGGCTTGGAAATTGGCTAATCTCAGAGCAGAGAGAAGAGGGGTTTTGGTATGAAACTCCAGAGAAGTGGACAGGGACAACGACATTCCAACTGCTCTCCCTCTCAGCAGCCTACCCTATCCTGAAGGATAAACTTTCAACAAACTCTCAGGAGCTGTGGAGACAGGCGATAGCTCGTGCTGCTGATTGGCTCCTATCGGTAATGAGCGAGACCTTTGCCAATATTAATTACTCAGCCACTACCTCGGCCTCACTTGCTCTATCCTACAAGATCTTAAAGAGACCAGAGTACCTCATTAAGGCTAGAGAACTAGCACATCTAGTTGTGAAGAAGATTAACGAGGAAGGTTTTATCGTAGGTGAGGGAGCTATCGAGAATGGTCAAAGAACGGGAATCGATCTAGGATATAACTTAGACATGTCCTTAGGGACACTAGCGCTATACTGCCTCATCACTAAGGATGACCTTGTTAAGAGAAAAGTATTGAAAGCACTTAAAACACATCTTCTCTTTGTCTATCCGGATGGCTCTATCGACGATTCATGGGGTAGTAGGAGTTATAAGTGGACGACTTATGGTAGTAAGACAGCACATGGATGTCAGATGGCCTTTGATTTATTAGCCGATGAAGATCCAAGATTCGCCGTTGCATCACATCTCAACTTAGCATACTTACACAAGATGATCCGAGGAGGACTAGTAGGATATGGCCCCCACTCCTGGATTCACGATCCCTCGTTTACTCCCTGTATATATCCTACCTTTACACGAGCAGAGAACCTAGCCTTTGCAATAGAATATGGTACTACTCCGAAGAAGAGGAGCCCAATACCATCTCAGAAGAAGAACTGGTTTAGGTACTTCCCCTCAGTCAACGTAGTACTAGTGAGAACAGATGAGTTTATGGCTACTGTAACAGCCTACTCTTACAACTACGGATATAGAGATAGAAGATATGTTACCTCACCTACAGGAGGGTGTATCTCCAATCTATGGTGGAAGGGCTATGGTCTAATGCAGACCTCCAGTCAAACAGTCTATGAACGTCATGAGATCATGCACATGCCCATTGAGAGAGATCTGCTACCCCTAACCCCTAGAATAGAGTATTATGAGAATGGAGAGTATTATACGAACTTGTATGAAATCAATGGAAAACTCAGCCTTCACTCTGGTAAGGAGGTAATTATATCAGTTTCATGCAGAGGTAGTCTTAAGTCGAGGAATTTTGAAGATTCCGGAATCAACTATACTCTAACATACGAATTCTACAGCAGGAAACTAGTCAAGCGATTAAAGCTCGAATGTGAACAATACCAGTTTAAAGGAATAAAGGTGATTGAACCCATAGTAAAAGATCCAAATGCGAGATTCGTCAAGAGGGATAAATACACAGTTTTGATAGAGAAAGATAATGAAACCTGGATCTTTCAACTACTGAGTAGTGGAGGTGAACTCATTCTCGGAGTAGATGAAGAAAAGTACTGGTGTCCTTTCCCCTCAATAGAATGCTTTCCAATTTCTATAGACTCGATCAAGTCGAGAGAAATAACGTATGCTATTATGCATAACTTCACCTCCTTTTAAAGATCATAGTATTAATTATTACTTTAATTATCGATCTAGTACTACTAAGATGAAATACTATTTTGATTTGAGAGAAAAAATACTTTTATCAATCTTTCTAGGTTATATTCAATTTCTCATTAATCGTGCTTTGATACTCCTCTATCTTCAACTCTTCGACATCTCTTACCCTAACGGGCTCTCCTATAGTAGCTGATTCGAGGATTGCTAATGGTATAGCCATATCCTTATATGCATCCTTCCCGCTTACCTCAGGTTCTCTCCTCTCTACTACTGCCTTACAGAAATCGTAGAGTTCTATAGCGAAGGTATTAGTTATACCTCTGGGAAACCACTCTTCCCTCCTACTCTCATCTATCTGTTCCATAATCTCCCGTACTATATCTACTTCCTCTACACGCGATCCTTTCTGTATTCTAAGCCTTCTTCCCTCTATACATCCCTTAGATCCATAGATTACTCTCATGTGAATATTCTCTCCTGGCATGGCAGTACTAAATGACCACTGTACGAGAATATCGTCCTCATAGCGAATGAGGGCTAGCGTAGTATCACTTACTGTCATTCTCTTCCCCTCCCTAATAGGCTCAAATGTGTAATCAAGAGCGTATACTTCTACAGCTTCTCTTTCCAGATGATAGCGATCCATATCCGCTATATGGACTCCACCATCGAATATCCAACTACCTCCAGCCTTGAACTTATCATAGAACCACCCCATGTGTTTAGGCTGTAGGTATAGCGACATCCACACTACGAGTCTAGGCTTACCTATGAATCCCTTCTCTATAGCCCACTTTATCGCTCTGGACTCTTCTCCTCTTCTGTAATTCTCAGCTACTGCGAGAATTCTATTCTCCTTCTTTGCCTTTTCGATCATTCTCTTAGCTGCTCTTAGTGTTATTGCTAGTGGCTTTTCTGTAATTACATCAACATACTCTAGACAATCCATGACAATTGTGTGGTGGAGGTAGTTAGGAACCATTACATCAACAGCCTCCAAGTCCTCCTCTGCTAGCATCTTCCTGTAATCGGTATACACTCTTGGACGTGTACCCTGGAAGAAGGATATCTCCATTCCTCTCTCCCTAGCCATAGCCTCTCGAACATCGCATACAGCTACTATCTCGAATACTTTTAGTCCTCTAGTGTATAGATCTCTATAACCACTCACATGGGCTCTGGAGATACCTCCACAGCCTATTAGGCCTATTCTCACTTTCTCCATGTTTATAGCACTTCTCTCGATGCTCTGGGGAGCTAAAGCATTTAAAAAGTTATTCCTCTCACAGGGCTATCTCACATCGATGTATTTCTATTATTCAATATAATTATCTAAACTGAGATATAAGAAATTAATTATCATATTAATCTCAAAATAATATTTATATTGAATAATAAGAAACTTGGTATAGTAACCATGGACTAAAAGAGAATGTGAAGGTATTGAACACAGCCTATATTAACCTCTCCCTCTTTTTACATGATTAGAAGCAGGGAATTAAGCGAAGGATCAAATTCGCTATTATTGGAGCTAGTCTAATTCCTACGTAAACGAATATCGTTATTATTGCTAATTCAACTCCAGCTTTAAGGTCAACCGTTCCTAGAAGGGCCGCTGCCGCGAAGTCACCTATGGCTGCAAAAACTATAGCCCATATTACTCCGAACTTGATAATTATCTCCGCCAGGATTATGAATAGTGGTATAGAGATTAGTGCCCCTAGGACTATTACTGCATTAATGTTTAAGCCCTTAACTTTTGCTTGCTGAACAAGCATAGCACTCATTCTTGGACAGATAACGTAGAGTCCAAAGGCAAGAGAGGCGATTAGTATTGCCAACAACTCTCTCACTTTATTAAACCCTTGTTAGAGTGAGTAATGAGAATATTTAAGCATTTTTTCTTTCTAAAATGAACGCTCTCCTTTTTGTACAAATTTCTGATAAAGATCAAGTAGCGTGTTGAAAGATACTAATTTTGGCTATAAATGCTTTATTAAAAACTCAACTAGAAAGAATTTTACATGGACCTGTTGAATGTCAAAATTCAATATTTAAGAACTTGACCATTTTGGGAGAAGAAAGAGAAATAGTTGAAAATAGAAGTATTTCTAGCTTATTATTTTTTAATTTGTTCTTCTAGTGATAGTATGGTTTAACCATAAGACTCTAAGGTATGGCTTTTCTCGCGTTCTCTTGAGAGGTACGAATACGTGAGTACTGGATAACAGCTGTGAAACTCCTGTACTCCTCTAGCTCTAATAGTACATGATCTATCGCAGAGTGAGAGTTCACGTGGGATGAAGAGGAATACTTAAATATGTATATGTTATTAGTATATTGGCGATAGAGTGTTGACAGATAGACTACAAAAGGACAAGCTACAGGAGAGAATAATGCTTTTGACAAGATACATGAAAGATGACAACTTGATTGAAGTAGCACTTGAAGCCAACTTAAGTGAGTACATTGCTAAGTATAGAGAGAGCTACGAGGCAGCTAAAAGAAGAGGTACTAGCTTCTACCTCCCATATGGAGAACGAGATGAACTGATATTAAGAATAGCTGAGAAGATAACAGATGAGAAACTCGCTGAAGTATTTAACAGACTAAAGCCCGAGGATCGTATAACAGATGTTGGGTGTTTTAGAGGCAAGTACTATACTTACTACGATGGTAAGGAATTCTTCCTACATGGTTCATGGGAAGAAGTCAAAAGAGATGTATTTGAAGCTCTAGATCAGACGAAGGAGCGAGGCTATGCATTCCTAAAGGCTATCATAATGCTTACAAAAGACCTCATGGAAAGGAGAGGTATTGAATATTGCTATCTCTATGGACCCTCATACAGCGATATACTGAGAACAGTACGAGTTGAACTAGGGCGCTTCATAGCACCCTCTCCTAGGGATTTCGCCGTACTGAAAGCCTGCCAAATCTACTACAAATCAGGTTCTCGTAGATACCCTGGACATTCAATACCACTAGAAATATTACCCGCTGTAGAAGAGGCTCTTGAGGAGTGGAAAACAAGGAGGATTAAATGAACTATGTAGCAATATCAATGCCTTTAACTAGGTATTGTAAATGCATGTCAAGGGAGAAGAGATTCTTACTATGGATGAAGAACATGTTAAGCATCACTTCTACATATATAACAACACGAGCGAATTATTCTCTACGTTCCACTCCCTACTTATGATTATACCTATTACTTTTGATTTACACTTAGTCGTTATAGCTTAATGTTAAGTTTCATCTTATGCTTATTATAGGCTTAACAATTTAAAGAGGTCTATCAACTTAAAATCAATGAAACTAGGTATCTATGGTTTTGGAGCTATTGGCAGGTTAATCGCTCGAGAAGCACTCAAAAGAGGACATGAACTCGTAGCCATAATAGACATAGATGAAAGATTAGTTAATAGGAGCCTGAGCGAGCTCCTAGGAAAGGATCTCCCAGATCTCAGAGTGAGTAACGATCCAATATGCTTAAAAGACGCTGACGTAGTAGTTCATGCAACAACCTCTTACTTAGATGAAGTGTTCGATCAACTTGAGAAAGTAATCTCCATGGGAGTGCATGTCGTCTCGACATGCGAGACTCTAGCTTATCCATACTATAGATACCCAGACCTAGCTGAAGAACTCGATAGAATTGCAAAAGCCCATAGAGTATCAGTTATAGGAAGTGGAATAAATCCAGGGCTCCTACTAGATACCCTAGTGGTAACAATAGCATCAGCATCTAACTTCATTAAGAGGATAAGAGCTACCAGATCTCTTGACGCAGCTAGAAGGCGAAGATCCTTCCAAAGGAAAATAGGAATAGGTTTACCTGTTGAAGATGTTAGGGATATGCTTGCTAGGGGAGAGCTAACTGGACATGTAGGCTATGCCGAGTCTGTATGTCTAATAGCTCATGCTGGAGGTCTAACTCTATCAAAGGTCATTGAAGCACAAGAGCCAATCAGAGCGGAGAGAGATATGAGAGTGGAGAATTTAATTATAAAAGAGGGGGAGAACTTAGGAATTAAAGGTTATGGAATAGGATACGTAAACGGAAGACCGATTATCGAGGTAAGGCTTCAAGCATACATCAGAGCACTTGAATACGAAGAGATAATAGTAGAGGGTACAGATTACACCTTGAAATGGAAGAGCTCCGGAACTCCCGGAGATCTAGGGACGGTAGCCGTAATCCTAAATATAGCCGAAAGACTTCCATTTCTCAATCCAGGACTCCACCTAATGGTAGATCTATTACCGTTCAGGATAAGATACAAGACCTGATACCCCCTTCAAATCCCAGGGCTTCGTTTTAATGCTAGAAAGGCAGGATTACTCCATTCCACATGAGTGAAGTAGTTATACCAATCATAAGTATCTTCTACAATTATAGCAATACCATCGTCCATACTGAGGAATCCATACTGCATACTTTCCACAAGATTTACAAATAGGTCTACCCTCAACTCTCTGATATGTGGATGTCTTCGTACCTAACTCATTAATGATCTTCTCCATTTCTGATGACAAGTGTATAGTGAGCCATTCAACCTTTCCAGATTCCACAAGTTCCTTCACCTTTCTCTCCCTTGGCGTTAATGTTGATGATCTTCCACTCTTAACCTCTATGAAGAGTATCTTTTCAGGATTGCCCTCGTAGAGGCCTTTAAATACTATGAAATCTATAGGAGTTCCTATGAATCTCATATCTTTGGGGTTTATCTTATAGTTTGAGAATATTAGTAATGGAGCTAACTGCTCACCAACCCTTCCTATAATTGTCGCTGTAGACCTCTTGATAGCTTCCTTTCTGATACGCTCCTCCTCTTTCATCTTCCACTCTTCAAATCTTACCCCGTACTCTCTCCTAAGATTGTACTCAATAATCTTCTTTTGTCTCTCAAGCTCTTGAGAAGTCCATACTCTAAACATCTCCCTTGCTCTATTCTCAACTCTAATTGAAAACTCCCTATTGAGATAGTCGAATTCTCTTCTAAGCCTTGAATACTCCTTTTTAAGCTTAAGATAATAGACAATTATTATAATAATAATAACAATCAGGAGCAGGGACTCAAACATAGACTCACCTATAGCTATATAGTGAAGATATTTAAAAATATTCTTTTTGTATATTTCATACAATTCCTACAAAGACTTTATCAATGGGAATATAAAATTTACACAGTTTAGACTTCTCTTGTCGTAGGCTCCTCTACAAGCAGGATCATTAGTATCACACAGATTATCCCTAGAGCTACACATAGCATGAACGGATGAGTGGGGTTAAGTTCATACAGTATACCTCCTAGAGTTGAGGCTGGAATTGTGACTATCAAGTTAAGTGTTCCCACAATCCCCATAATCCTACCCCGCATCTTTAAAGGTGTTAAGTCAGCTAGCAATGCTTGATGAGCTGGACCAAAGAGTAATGCCCCTAAAGCGAAAGCTACGAAGACCAGAGCCATATCGATCATACTCTTACAGTATATAAAATAGGCAGTAGAGGGTATCCACAGAGCATAAGCCATCAGTAGCGCCCTTTTCCTCCCTATTATGTCCACAATTTTTCCCATAGGTATCCCGACAGCCAAAGAGACTGCCGAGAATATCATACTAAGCAATGCCCAGTCTGGTTTACTTATTCCCACAACATCCACTGCATATAGAGACATGAAAGAACGAAACATAGGCTCCTCAAACGAGCTTATTAACAGGGTCAGTGTCAGAGCAGCCAAGGGTCTAGTCATTATTTTAAGCGCTGTAATCATCTCGACTACAGACCTCTTGAATTCCCCTAGAAGCCCTCCAGGTTTTATACTTGATCTAAGAGTCTCCTTAAGCCAGAGAGCCCTCACAGTAGCCGCTATTAGACAGAAGAACACTACGTGCCAGTAGACAATCCTCATTCCCTGTAGGAATCCATACTCTTCTACAAAGAACCTTGCAATCAGAGGAGCTAGGACAGCTGGAACAGAGGGAATTACGTTAACCATAGCGTAACCAAGTCCACGACTCTCCGGAGGTATGGAATCGGCTGTTATCGCCTGAAGAGCTGGCCTATAGATTAAGCAGAGGTTAAAGAGAGCTATTCCCACTGTAGCCAGTCTCCAATCCTGTGCTATAGCGAGGAATATGTTGGATAGAGCCACTCCATAGGTCATTATAGCTATGATCTTTTTCCTCCCATACCTATCGGCTATATAAGCGCCGGGTATCGTAGAGAAGCACAATAAAGCTGTCCCAAGAGAGCCTATAAGACCTATTGTAGAAGGAGAAGCTCCTAGAGCTTGGAGATAGAGCACTTCATATGGATATATCATCGAAGATGCAAAATGGAGGAAGATCCAGCTAATCATCAACACTAGGAAATTTCCACGGAGTATAGAGAATTCCTTCCCGAGTCTATTCAATAGCCCACACAGCATGCACTATACACACCAGTATTTCATACTTATATGCTGTTTTAACTCCTTCCTCTATTATTATAGGGCATATAAGATACCGCTCATCTACATGAATAAGTCACCTCAATTACCATAACTATTTCAATTACAACTTACAATCATCCTTAAAGATACTGTCTACTAAGTTCCTACCAAGTTAAACAATACTGTTTAAATTTAATTAAATCAGTAAAGAGCTAAGGGCTTATTATTCTCCTCCTTATGACAGTCTCCGTTACAACCGTTATGTATCCATACAGCCCTTCTCCTAAATTCAGCGCTCTTAATATAGCCCTTAATCTGTTCGATATTCTGGGATCTCTGAGGCGTAGGAGAACTAACCCTGGAGGGTTTTGAGATATAGCTAGGTAGCCGAAATCTTTGTCCATTGTAACAATTACCTTATTACGAACCCTAGCGATCTCAATAATCTCAACATCTTCAGTACCTCTACGCTCTAATATGATACTCTGTACATTAAAGCCTCTCCTCCTAAGCTCCTTGTACACTTTTATGCCTATGTTCTCGTCTAGGAGGAGTCTAAGTCTCTGAGACAATGAGAACTTCCTCGCGTCCTAAGATCTTAGCCGCATATAGTAGTGCTGCTCGCACATCCTCCACACTTATCCTGTAATCTTCAGCGATCTCCTCAGGTTTCATCCCCGCGGCTAGGAGCTCTAATATCAGGTCTACCGTTATCCTGGTACCACGGATTACAGGCTTACCAGCCATAATCCGTGGATTAACAGTGATCCTATTAAGCAACTCTTCCAAGCGTAACTCACCTACTTCTGATAGTATATCAATCAGATAACTATATTCTTTATTGTCTAGACCCCTTACCTTCATCTCCTCTCATTGATGGAGGTTTTTCTTCTCGCTCCCTTCTCCATCATCTATCTTGAGGGAGCTCATTATCATAACCATCACTTCTCAGTGATCTAGGTTTCTGACCGCCCACCTTCATTTTTATGGATGGGGGTAACTTTCGGGGGTAGGGAGTGAGGAGGTTTCGCTATTTAGGTTGTGTATGGATCTTTCTCTATACTCTCATGCTCACTATAACCATTCTGCTATACTCTCTAAACCCCTTATCCAACCTCCTACAGTCCATCTAAGAGTGATTACCCTACAGCACTCCAACTATACCATCCATGTACTCAAAGATGTTTCTGTACTCTATATTACTTGAGGGGAGATCGAGGATAAAGAGTTCTAGAGGAAATAGAAGGAAGTTTTAATAGAGGAATTAGTGCCCTCTATCGACTCAAGTATATCCTTCAGGAGCCTGTAGAGTATGTTCTTTATAGCTTAAAGGATCTATCCACTATATTTTTCTAGTCTCTGACTCTCTCAGCGCTTCTAGGAGCCTCTTATGGGCTTCAAGGGGATCTGGAATAGAATAAAATCTAACAGGGGTCACTCCTATAGCCTCAATGACTATAGTTCCAGTGTTGTAGATCTTATCCCACAACCCTCTGTCTATATAGGCTCTTCTAACATAATCTAGACTTAAAATATCGTAATCTATGCCTATTACTCCCTTTCTTACCAGTATTCTCTTATTAGTGATAACATAGTATAGATTCCTCCATAAAAGAGGTGGGTATAGGATGGATTTTAATAACATAATCCCAAGTATCCCAAACCAGAGAACCATGAATATCAACGCAGGGAGTACTAAGGGTATTTGAAAATAAAGGAAAAATGAGCTGAAGAAGACTATGAAGAGTAGGGGGACTATCGCGACCCCCATACTCTTAAGTATAAAGGGCTTAAATTCAGGACGCCCACTCCACAGTACTCTTTCGTCTTCTTCGATCATTTTCAAGAGATCTCTAGGTAATTCCATATTCACTGAGTCCCTGTAATTACTTGGAAATAAATAAAGAAATAAATTTAACTACAAAAGTATGGATTAGAAGATTGAAATCGGAAAATCTTTTATTAAAGAATAACCTATACTAGTATTTTATTAGGTCAGGAACCTAATTTAAACTGCCTCTTCCGCATACCTTCTACACTCTGGCAGTAGTCTCTCGTGCTCCAATTCCATTTGGATATACTAGCCTCAAATCTGGAGATATCGACGAGTTAGAATTCCAAGGCTAGTGTCTTAATCTCATAGGGCTTCAGAGTGATTCTCATAGAACTCTCTTCTAACACTTCTCCTAGCATGTTAGTTTCAAGTATTCTCTTAGGAGGCTTATCCACTA
>Ga0209410_1001596_pt1 | contig 11055 bp, 10 predicted proteins | sample Mar14436cmmetaG_FD_184135 | JGI IMG/M metagenome (GOLD analysis project Ga0209410, IMG submission 184135) | Marine hydrothermal vent microbial communities from Guaymas Basin, Gulf of California to study Microbial Dark Matter (Phase II) - Marker... ... | reverse complement strand
CACCTTTTTTTGTCTCTATCTTTTTTAACAATGTTAAAAGCAAACTTAATTCCTCTTCTGTAAAGCCAGTTCCTACCTTTCCCCGATATTTCCATTTCCCTTCTTCTTGTGTGGCTAAGACAAGGGCTCCTATAAAGCCTTTTCTTTCTCCTTTGCCTTCAGTATAGCCAACGATATAACAGATAGCTGAATGCTTTGGTTTTATTTTTAACCAATAACGGGATCTTTTTCCTATAATGTAAGGACTATCTTTTGCTTTAGCCATTATACCTTCAAGACCTTGCTCTAACACTTTTTTAAAAAAGGTAATTCCCTTTTCTTCTATATAACGAGATTCAACTAAATATTCTGATTCTTCAAGAATTTGTTTTAACAATTCTTTTCTTTTTACAAGTGGCATTTCTACATAACTTTTGTCATTTAAAAATAAAAGATCAAAAGCAATATAAGTGGCAGGCAAATCTCTGGAAAGCAATGTTATTTTTATAGAATTAGTAGCATGCTCTCTCTGTTGTAATAAATTAAAATCTGGTTTCCCATCTCTTAATATCACTATTTCACCATCAAGAATGGCATTTTTAGCTTTAATACATTTAACAATTTGTTTTAATTCAGGATATCTATCAGTAATATCCATTAGACGCCGATTTTGAAGGTAAATTTTTCCCTCTTTTAAAAATAAAATACATCTTGTCCCATCCCATTTAATTTCAAATATATGCCTTTTTGAATCAAATGGTTCAGAAGAATATGCCAGCATAGGAGGGATTTTTTCATTAAGCATTTAAGCCTTTTTTCTCACTCTTTTAGCTTTAGTTTTTTTCCCAGCTACAGCCATCCTCTTCTTTGGCACTTCAGCTACTTCCTCAATGCTTCTTTGCAAAGCATCCATAAGACTAATAACTTTCTCCTTTTCTACCTTAGGTGAAACTTTTATCTCCTCACCCTCAGCCTTGGCTTTAATAATAGCCATAAGAGTCTCTGTATATTCATCACGATATTTTTCAGGCTCAAAATTACCACTTAAATTATCTATAAGTATCTTGGCCATATTGAGTGCCTTTTGATCTATTTGAATCTTTTTTATTTTTTCTATATCTTCTATTTCTTTTAAATTTTTAATTTCTTGATGATAATAAAGAGTAAAAGCTATCATAGTGCCATTATAGGGTTTTAGAGCTAGCAAATATTCTCTATTCCTCATAACAATTTTAGCTAATGCTGCTTTTTTTGTCTCTATCATTGCTTGATGAAAAAGGGCAAATGCCTCAAAACCTGCCTCTCCATCTGGAGCTAGATAATGTGAATTGGAATAATAAATAGGATGTATTTCACTATCATCAACAAATTGGATAATTTCAATAAAATCAGTTGATTCTCTTTTTGCCTTCTCAATGTCTTCATCAGTGACAATAATATATCGGTCTTTTCCATATGGATAACCTTTTACTATTTCTTCAGGACTAAGCCGTTTACCACACTTTGAACAAACTTTCTCTAATTTAACTTTTCCCAAACAATCTTTATGCAATAAATTGAAATGAATGGATTTTTGACTTATGGCATGATACATTTTAATAGGAATAAGTACAAGACCACATTTTAAATGACCTTTCCAAACAGCCTTCATGTTTCTCTCCTTAAAATATTTTTAAATTTTTACCCAATCATTTTTCCATTGATAAACTTTACCACCATAGCGATCGGCTGTAATAGACTTTATCTCCCCTTTTATCCAAATATGTCCTCCTTGCATCTCCTCACCTACCCAAAAACCAGCATTTCCTTCTACAAAAATTTCTCCTCCTTTCATCCTCATACCTAAAGTATCTCTTACATCACCATAAATCTCTATCCTTCCACCCCTCATCCCCTGCCCTACCCAGCTTCCTGCATTACCATGAACAATAATAAGTCCATCTTTCATCCAACGTCCTAAATAACCACCCACATTACCAAAAACTTCTATTTTCCCTCCTTCCATCTCTACACCGAGATAATAAGGCAAATGTCCATCTTGTAAAGTTAATGTACCTTTACTGTGACGATAACCTAGACCAGAAACAGTACCATAATGGGTAAGATCAAGATAAAGATGCGTATCATAGCGCATAACATAATGACAAAGACCAGCTATAAAACAACCTAATAAACCACCCCCAACATACTTTGGCAATATTTGGTGAAAAAATATATTTAATTCTTCAAGGCAAATATCATAGTCTATAGCACACCTTTTGGCAAAAATAAAAATATTCTCAATATGTTTAGCTACTTCCCAAGCTTTTAACCCCTTCACAAAATTCACATATTCTTTTGCCATTTCATCCAATTTATCATAACTAGATTTTATTGCCCTTTCATAATAAGCTCTTCTTTTTTCTTTAAGTAAATCTCTTTTTAAGTTAAGAACATTGGGATTTTTTTCAAGTAATTTCTTTATCCCTGACATAACGAGCAAAACTTTTTCCTATAGCTATGTTAGGGATGTCTCTCTCATCTTCTATCTCAACAAATGTCACCCATGATGGCAAAGCTTGCTTAAGCATTTGATATTGGCTTTCAAAACCATAAGTTCTCCCCACATCTGTTTTGATCCAAATAATGGTAAGTCGCTGTTTTAAGTGAGAGAGTATTTTTATTAAAGAAGAAAGATTGTCTATACCTGCATCTGTAATAAGAATACAATCTACATTCCCTACTTTATTTATATAATGTTTAAACTCTTCTATATGAAGAGTAGTGCCACCTGTTTGATGAAACTTAAGCAATTGATATACTTTGTATCTCTCCCTTGTTGGAAATAACTCTATATTTTTATCAGAAAAATTAATAACACCTACTTTAGCCCCAGCTTCAAAATAATTCCTGGCAATAGCAAATGCTGCCAAAACCGCATAAGAAAGCTCTCTATCAGGGTGTTTCATACTACCTGAAGAATCAATTACTATCACTGCATCTGGCACTTTTACTTTACATTCTCCTTCAAAATAACTCATTTCATAACGTTTTGAGATGCCAGGAAGGATCTGTCCATAGCTTTCAATAAAACTGTATGTTTCAATAGGATCCTCTAAAGAGAAATCTTTTATTTCTGAAGGATAAAGAGAATCTGTCTTTTCTATGCCAGAAATATATATAGCATAACGTTGTGCCCTTATTTCATACCAAGCAGTTTCTGGTGGAATAAATGGTGATGCTTTTTCTTTTTTGCCTGGTTGAATTCCTAATCCCTTTTCTACTAAAAAAGGTTTTCCATAAACTTCTTGAGCAATTTTTTCAAATTCTCTAATATCTACTTCATTGGCAATTTCATTCATAGCCTTTTTTATTTCATGTGGACAAAAATTTTCCCAAGAAAAAAAGGAAAATGGCCATTTAATATCTTCAATTAAGTCTTCAATAATTTTTGCAAATTGTTTTATATTGTTTTTTAAACGAGCTCGTCCTGTGTCCAAAAAATCTATTTGAAAGAGGGCATCAAGTTTTTCCTTAAGTTTCTCATCTATCTTTATTTCACCAAAATAAAGACCTGTTACTTCTTGATAAAATGCACGCAAAAGATGATCTGCTTTATTTATTACAGGCATTTCTTGATAAAGTTGAGCTATTTCCTTTAATCCTTTATTTATAATTAAATCTAAATTGGCAATAACATCATCAAAAAGATTTCTTATAATAACCTTATGTTTACGCTCACCCAGCCAATTTGTTTCTAAAATGATTGTTTTTACATCATATGGATGTTTTGCCCAATGATTAAGTTCATGATGAAAAACACCAATAATAGCATTTTGTGAAAGATTAGAAATAAATTCCTTTCCTAAAAGAATTTTATATTTTGATGTTTTAAAATTTACTTCACTTGTTGTTACATTAGCAATTTCAAATTCAACAATAGGTGGATAATAAAGGTCTGCCCTTGCTTTTTGAAAAAGTGGTTTTAAATAATTTTTATCCATTTAAACTCCCTGTTTCAATGCTTTAAAAAAGGGATGGTCAATGCGTTCTGCTAAATCAATAACTGTTTTTGTATCACCACTTTTTAAGGCAAGATATGCTTCTATTTGATAATCTCTATGTTCTTCCCAGCGTTTTTTTACATCTTTTATAATTTCATTAAGAGCATAAAAGGCATCACCTGTTTCTTTTTCAGTCTCTCTAACCTTTGCTATTCTTTCATCACTTATGCTTGCCCTATGCCAAAGTACATAGGGAAAAACTGCTTGTAAGTGTTCAAGTGTAACTTCTTTTTCTCCATTTATCCAAGCCATAGCTTTTGCATAACGAAACAAACTTTGTTCTGCCCGATGAGAAATACTGTAAATATCAGCACAAATATAATTTTTATAATGACAACCACCACAACGGGAAAAATCCTTTTGTAACCCTTTTTGACAATAAACTTCTTGCCCTAAATAATCTAAAAAAAGCTCTACATCATCAGAAACAGAAATATGTTCAATCTCTTCTCTTATCTCCTCCATTTCTTCTCTAGTAGGAATTTTAACAGAAATGCCTTCTTCTTTTAATCTTTTTTCTAATTCTTTTTTAAATTCTTCAGAAACCTTTTCAATATATTTTACTACTTTTTCAGCCTCTTCTGTTTTATTGTGATTCAAAACAAAATCAAGCATCTTCTTTGAAAGCTCTCTATGACTTAAAACTTTATCATCAATCCCCCTACGTACAAATCTTTTCCTTATTGGATGAAGCCTTGCTGTTTCTACTGCCAAATCAAAACGGTCAAGAAGAGGTGGAATCAAACGAGTTGTACCCAAATCCTGATAATTTATTGTTGCAAAAAATGCCTTTTTTTCTTTAAAAATAATTGTCTCTCCTCGCCAATTCCAGATATTTCTTTCCACTTCATTAAGGAGCATACTTTGCTTTCCTACTGGCAATCTATTTATCTCATCAATAATAACTACAGGAGCAAATGGCACTACACGCCATCTCACCACTTCTCTGCCTTCTTTCTGCAAAGCAGCTAAATCTAAAGTAGCTTTTATCTTTTCCTCTGTTTGCTCAGGATGGCCAGAAATAGTAGTTGCTTGAACAAACTCAAGTGGAAGCCCTTTTACAAGACTTGAAAGTCTTTCACTAGATGTAGTCTTACCACTTCCATAACCGCCAAAAATAAGTTCTTTTCCATTTAAAATAAGGGTAATAAGACCAAAAAGTGCAACTGGCTCATACCGCTCTTGACAGATAAGCAATTCATCACCAAAATAAAAACGATCCTTTATTGTTTCATACAAGCTCCTTACTTTTTCAAGATTTTCCATAAATTAATCGTAACTCAAATATCATGTTTAGCCAAGATGTAATTAAAACTTTATTGACATCTTTTAAACAGCAGCTTATCATGCAATACGATGAAACTAGTGTTATTTGATGTTGATAATACATTGATAAGAACACCAAAAAGCCACATTTTTGCATTTTTAAGTGCCATAAAAGATGTTTATGGAATTGAAATTACTCTAGAGGAGTTCAAAAAAGCTGATACACCAGGTCTAACAGATCCAGAAATTTTATTTTCTGTTTTAGCAGACAAAATAAGTAAAAATTTTATTGAAGAAAAACTTCTTTTTTGTTTAAAACAGATTGAAAATTTTTTTCCAAAATATTTAATAAATGAAACATTAGAAATATTGCCTGGAGTAAAAAAATTGCTGGAAATTCTTATAAAAAATAATACAGCTTTAGGTATTGTTACTGGAAATTTAGAATCCATAGCTTGGAAAAAATTGAAAAAAGCTAATATTGATTTTTATTTCAGTATAGGTGCCTTTGGAAGTGATTTAAAACAAAGGGCTGATTTAGTTAAGCTGGCGATAAAAAGAGCAAAAAAGCATTTTAATCAATCTTTTGATTTTATATATCTTATTGGTGATACACCAAGGGATGTAGCTGCAGGTAAAAAAGTAGGAATAAACACTATTGCAGTAGCCACAGGCAATTGTCCTAAAGAAGTTCTTAAAGAAACAGAAGCTGATTTGGTAGTAGAAAATTTATTAGAAAATAGATTACTTGAATATTTAAATGTAAAAAGATGAAAAAAGAAATTGGCAAAATAGTATTAGCTTATTCAGGAGGATTAGATACTTCAGTAATTTTAAAATGGCTTAAGGAAAAATATGAATGTGAGGTAATTGCTTTTGTAGCAGATGTAGGTCAGGAAGAAGAACTTGAAGGACTTGAAGAGAAAGCAAAAGCAACAGGAGCAGATAAATTTTATTTAGTAGATTTAAAAGAAGAATTTGTCCGTGATTTTGTATTTCCTGCTTTTAGAGCAAATGCTGTTTATGAAGCAGGGTATCTTTTGGGAACTTCTTTAGCAAGACCTGTAATTGCCAAAAAGCAAGTAGAGATTGCTTTAGAAGAAAGGGCAGATGCTGTAGCACATGGGGCAACGGGTAAAGGAAATGATCAAGTAAGATTTGAACTTACCTACATGGCATTAGCACCACATCTAAAAATCATTGCTCCTTGGAGGGAATGGAATTTTAAAGGGAGGAGTGATTTAATTACTTATGCTCAAAAAAAAGGCATCCCAGTAGAAGTTACTTTAGAAAAACCATACAGTATAGATAGAAATCTTTTGCATATTAGTTATGAAGGAGGCATTCTAGAAGATCCATGGAAAGATCCACCACAAGATATGTTTAAGCTTACTATTGCACCAGAAAAGGCTCCGGATGAACCAGAAGAGATTACAATAAGGTTTGAGAAAGGAAATCCAGTAGCAATAAATGATGAAGAATTAAGTCCGGCAAATTTACTTTCCTATCTTAATAAAATAGGTGGCAGGCATGGCATAGGACGCTTGGATATTGTTGAAAATCGTTTTGTTGGCATTAAGTCTAGAGGTGTATATGAAACACCTGGTGGTACTATATTAAGAATTGCCCATCGGGCACTTGAGACAATTACTATGGATAGAGAGGTAATGCATTTAAGAGATAGTCTTATTCCTCGTTATGCAGAATTGATATACTATGGTTTTTGGTTCTCTCCGGAAAGAGAAGTCTTACAGACCTTTATGGACAAATCTCAAGAGAATGTAACTGGAGAGGTACGGTTAAAGCTTTATAAAGGACAATGTATAGTAGTAGGAAGGCGCTCTCCCTATAGCCTTTATTCACCTGAATTGGCTACTTTTGAAGCAGGCACAGGCTATACACCAAAAGATGCAGAAGGTTTTATCAGATTACATGGTCTCCGCTTAAGGATGTGGCATCAACGAGGTAAACGATGAAACTTTGGGGAGGCAGATTTTCTAAAGAAACAGCTAAAGAAGTAGAAGAATTTACAAGCTCCCTTTCGTTTGATAAACGGCTTTATAAACAAGATATTTTTGGAAGCATTGCTCATGTAAAAATGCTTTCAAAACAAGGTATTATTTCAGAAAAAGATGCAAAAGCTATTATTAAAGCTTTAGAAGAAATTAAAAAAGAGATTGAAAAAGGCAATTTTAAATTTCTTCCTTCTGATGAAGATATTCATACTGCAATTGAACGGGTTTTAAGAGAAAAATTAGGTAATATTGCAGCCAAATTACATACCACTAGAAGTAGAAATGATCAGATTGTTTTAGATATGCGTCTTTTTTTAAAAGAAGAAATAAAAGAAATAATTAAACTTATACAAAATTTACAAAAGGTGCTTTTAAATTTAGCAAAGAAAAATATAGATATTATTCTTCCAGGATACACGCATTTACAACGTGCTCAACCTGTGCTTTTATCTCACCATTTATTGGCCTATGTAGAGATGTTTAAACGGGATATAGAGAGATTTAAAGATTGCTATAGAAGAGTAGATGTCATGCCTCTTGGAAGCGCTGCTTTGGCTGGAACATCTTTCCCAATAGACAGAAATTATGTAGCAGAATTATTAGGATTTTCTCAAGTAAGTCAAAATAGCATGGATGCTGTAAGTGATAGGGATTTTATATTGGAATTTTTAAGTAATTCTACCATCCTTGCCATGCATTTAAGTAGGATGGCTGAAGAATTAATAATTTGGAATACACAGGAATTTAACTTTATTGAAATAGATGATGCCTTTTGCACAGGTAGCAGCATCATGCCTCAGAAAAAAAATCCAGATGTGCTTGAACTTATTAGAGGTAAAACTGGACGAGTGTATGGCAACCTAATAGCAGTTTTAACCATGATGAAAGGATTGCCCTTAACTTATAATCGGGATATGCAGGAAGATAAAGAACCTTTATTTGACACAATTGATACTATTAAACCTTCATTAAAATTATTAGCCATTTTATGGGAAAATATAAAATTCAAAAAAGAAAATATGATTAAAGCAACTGAAAAAGGATTTTTACTTGCTACTGATTTGGCAGATTATTTAGTAACAAAAGGATTGCCATTTCGTGAAGCTCATAATTTAGTAGGGGAAATAGTTAAATATTGTCAAGAAAAGGGGAAAGAACTTTATGAACTTTCTATAAAAGAAATTAAGAAATTTTCTGATTTGTTTGAAGATGACATAAAAGAAGTACTTAATATAGAAAATGCTATTAAAAGGAAAAAATCTTTTGGAGGTACTGCCCCAGATGAAGTAAAAAGACAAATAGAACTTATAGAGAGGGAAATTCAATGAAAATTTTTTTAATTTTAATTATTTTCTTATTTCTTTTTAATTGTGGGGTAAAAACACCTCCAGAGGTGCCAAAGAAAGAAAGTTATTCAAGAGGGACAAAATGCACCACTTTTGTTATAAAAATGGAGAACTATATGCCGAAGATGTCCCTTTAAGAAAGATTGCTGAAGAAGTAGGAACTCCCTGTTATATTTATAGTCAGGCTACACTTACTCATCATTTCAATGTCTTTGACCGTGCTTTTAAAAACATACCTCATCTTACCTGCTATTCTGTAAAGGCAAATAGTAATATTGCTCTTTTACACCTTTTTGCTTCTTTGGGTGGTGGAGCAGATGTAGTTTCAGGAGGAGAACTGTTTAGGGCTTTAAAAGCAGGAGTCTCACCAAAAAAAATTGTCTTTTCTGGTGTAGGCAAAACAGAAGGAGAAATAGAAATGGCACTTAAAGCAGGTATTTTAATGTTTAATGTAGAATCTGAAGCAGAACTTGAGACAATAGAAAAGATAGCTAAAAGATTAGAAAAAAAAGCCCCTATTGCCTTAAGAGTTAATCCAGATATTGATCCCAAAACACATCCCTATATCTCTACTGGTTTAAAAAAACATAAATTTGGTATTGAAATGTCACAAGCAAAAGAGCTTTATTTTAAAGCATTAAAAATGCCTCATTTAGAAATAATTGGTATTGATTGCCATATCGGCTCACAGGTAACTAGTTTGGCACCTTTTCTTGAAGCATTGGAACGAATTAAATCACTTTGGCATGAATTGGAAAAAAAAGGTATAAAATTAAATTATCTAGATATGGGAGGAGGATTAGGTATTCCCTATCATGAAGAAGAACCACCACATCCAACAGATTATGCAAAAGCTATTATAGAGGCAGCAAAGGATTTACATTGCACATTGATTTTTGAGCCAGGACGGGTTATTGTAGGAAATGCTGGTATATTATTAGTCAAGGTATTATATCTAAAAAAAACAAGTGAAAAACAATTTGTTATTGTAGATGGTGCCATGAATGACCTCATTCGTCCAAGTCTTTATGGAGCTTATCATGAAATAAAACCTGTCATTAAAAAAGACAATTCTACAATTTTAGCTGATATAGTAGGCCCTATATGTGAAACAACAGATTTCTTTGCCAGAGATAGAGAAATATCCTCTATTAAAAAGGGAGATTTATTAGCAATAATGAGTGCTGGTGCCTATGGTTTTGTAATGAGCTCAAATTATAATTCTCGTTTAAGATCACCAGAAGTGCTTGTTAATGGAGAAAAATACTGGGTTATTCGGCGGCGTGAGAGCTATGAAGATTTGGTAAGGCTTGAGGAGATCCCAGCATGGCTGAAATAGAAGATTTTAATGGACTTAAATTTTACAAATTAACTGGAAGTGGTAATGACTTCATTATCATAGATGACCGTAAGGAAAAAATAAAAGAAAAAAATTTTTCATTTTTGGCTTCTCGCCTTTGCCGAAGACAATGGTCTATTGGTGCAGATGGTCTAATTATTATTCGTAATTCAAAAAAAGCTAATTTTAAATGGCACTTTTTCAATGCAGATGGTAGCGAAGCAGAGATGTGTGGTAATGGTGGAAGGTGTGTTGCACGTTTAGCTTATGATTTAGGTATAACTAAAGAGAAGCTCACTTTTGAAACAAAATCAGGGATTATCTATGCTGAAGTAGAAGGAAATAAAGTAAAACTTTCTCTTACACCACCATCTGATTTAAAGTTAAATATTAAATTAAAACTTAATGAAAAAGACTATATTGTACATTTTGTTAATACTGGTGTACCTCATACTATAATTCTTGCTGAAGATTTAGAAAATATCCCAGTAAAGGAGCTTGGAAGGAAAATACGTTTTCATCCTTATTTTCAGCCAGCAGGCACAAACGTAGATTTTGTTCGTATTATTTCAGAAAAAGAAATAGAAATACGCACTTATGAAAGAGGGGTAGAAGATGAAACTTTAGCCTGTGGCACTGGAGCAGTAGCAAGCGCAATAATTGCTTTTAAACTTAAAAAATTAAAATCACCAATAAAAGTAAAAACAAAAAGTGGAGAAATATTAGAGATATTTTTTAATGAAAAGCTTACAGAAGTTTTTTTAAAAGGAGAAACAAGATTTATTTGTGAGGGTAAAATTTGTGGGGAAGCGTTGGAAGAGTAGATGAGTAAATACGTGAATGTGTAGAAAAACATTTAACCTAAAAGGTTTAAGAAAATGAGAGTTAAAATCAAAAATTTGGCAAGGATTAAAGAGGCAAGCGTTGCATTAAAACCTTTGACTATTTTTATTGGGAAAAACAATACAAACAAAAGCTATGTGGCGCATGTATTTTATGCGTTATTTGATTTAGTGAGGAGGCATCCCTTAATAGGAAAGGAGTTCTTGACTAACAAAGAGATAGAA
>Ga0209410_1001592_pt1 | contig 11072 bp, 9 predicted proteins | sample Mar14436cmmetaG_FD_184135 | JGI IMG/M metagenome (GOLD analysis project Ga0209410, IMG submission 184135) | Marine hydrothermal vent microbial communities from Guaymas Basin, Gulf of California to study Microbial Dark Matter (Phase II) - Marker... ... | reverse complement strand
GAGTTGAGGAGGGGGCTTTCCCTGCTGGGGGAGATCGTCGGGGAGACGACCCCTGAGGAGGTCCTCGACATGATCTTCTCCCGCTTCTGTATCGGGAAGTGAGCTATTCGTAGAGTTCGAAGACGAGGAGGTTGCTGCGGGCTTCCCTCTTCAGGAAATGGCCGTACACGGAGACCGCCACCAGTTCGTCCCTCCCGTCGTTGTCCGAATCCTTTATGGCGATATCGGCCACATACCCCGGGATATCTTGGGTGCGCCAGGCCTCGGCCAAGGCCATACCATCCCAGACGAGTCCCTCGATGTATCCCCTGTCGTAGGCCCTCACTTTCTCCAAGTGTTCCCCGGTCTTGAACCGGTTCACGATTAGGGTCACCTCGTCAAATCCGTCTCCGTCCAGGTCCTTCACAATGATCCTGGTGGGGAGGTAGACCCGACGGGGGAAGGGGGTGGGCATCCCCTTGCGATCGGCCAAGACCTCGGGGCGATCGAAGTAATTGTCCGAAAGGCCGTATCCCGTTTTGGACTTCCAGAGGAGCTCCCCTTCCACCGAAAGGAGCTTCAGCTCGCCTCCAGGGGTCAGGTAGAGGACCTCCAGGTTTCCTGACTCGGTCAGGTATCCATAGTTGAAGGAGAAGAGATCCTCAACTTCCTTGGGCAGCCCTTTTAGGGCGGGACCCACATGAAACTTCCCCTTCCACTGGACGACCCTTATCGGCCCCCCGTAGTCGGTGTTGTTCCCCATCCTTTGGGCGAGGAGAACAGGTCCCTTCTCCGGCAAGCTCCTCGCCCTCAGGTACCAGTTCAGCCCCTTGGCCATATAGCGCACCCCCCCCTCGGCGTACCGGAGGATGAAGGAGTTGAGGGTGTCCTCGATCACATCGGTCACGGCGATCTCCGCCTTGCCGTCCCCATCGAGGTCGAGGACGTCTACGGTGAGGAAGTTCTCCGAGGTGGCCCCCTTAAGTTCGGCCACCATCTCCAACTTATCCCCGGTGTCGCGATATACCCACAGGTGGTTTTTGCTGATCAAAGTTATCTCGTTTTTGCCGTCTCCGTCCACGTCCCCGACATCAACCCCCTTTAGGGCGATTTTGGGAAAGCGCCTCAACTTGGTATACCCTATCGCCTGATAGAGGAGCTGGGACCTGAGCTGTCCTGTGGCGGAGCGGAAATAAATCACCTCCTTCTTCAGGATCCTGTCCCGGATGTCGTTGGCAAAGGCATCGATCTTTACCATTACTTCCTCTAATCCCCTATGTTGGGCGAATACCGAGAGGATAGGGCGGTCCCCCGTTATGTTTATCACCTTGGCGTCAAGGCTTATGTAATCCCCCACCTTGGTTATACTCCCCATGACCACGTAATCGGCCCCGACCCTGTATCCCAACCACCGGGCCTCCTTCTCGGTTATCTCCACCCCCTTCAGCTCCGAGAGGAAGCGCTGAAGGGCCGACCTTGAGATCACCTGAATCTTCCCCTCGGCCATGAGGCGGCTGGAGACGATGTCCCATATCCCCTTCTGCAGGTGGGTGAGGTCTTCCTGTGCATGCACGGTGAAGGGAAGGAGGGCCACCCTGATCACCTCCTGGGCCCACAGAGATGAAGAAGAGATGATGGAACACAGGATGAAAAGGACGATCCATGTCTTCTTCATAACGATCCTCCCAAGGGTCTTTCAGAGACTATATTCTCCTCATCCTCCCTTTGTCAACCTGAGGGGAGACGGCTGAAGGTGGTAAGCACTATCCCCTCTTTCTGCAGTTTCTCCCGGAAGGAAAGCGACAAGATCCCCTCCAATTCCCTTTCTCTCCATTCCTCTCCTCCTTTTGCGGGGTGAAGGACCAGCTCGGTGATCCCCTTGATCCCTTGGCCCATGAATTCTTCTATTCCTTCGATCATCTGCTCGGCGAAAACCATCCCCTTTCTCCTCAGCTCCTCCTCCATCTCCTGGTAAGCAGCGGGGGAGAAGGGAATGTCTTGGCGGCTTGGGAGGCGGTAACCGCTGCGGCTGAACCTCATGGCCCTTATGCCGAACCTCTCTGCCGCCTCAACGATTAACCGGAATATGGGAAGGAATCCATGGACGTGGTGGTGGGTGTTGATGTGAGAGGGGCTCAGGCCGAAGGAGAGGAAGAGCTCTATCTGCTCCTCGATCTCCAGGGAGAGGGCCTCTAAAAATTCCCTTCTCCCCAGCATGGCCATTAACTCATCGCGACTGAGGTGTTCCCCTCCGGGGGAATACCAGCCGAGCAAGCGATCGAGATCTATGTGGATACCGACCTCTATCCCCTGCTCCAGGGCCTCCCTCGCCGCCTCTTGGGCGAAGGGGGCTTTGGCCATCAGGGACGCCTCGGTGATGACCCCGCATTGAAACCCCAAGATGATCCCCTCGTTGATCTCGGGGCTCATGCCGAAGTCATCGGCGTTCACTATCAGGAGGCGGGGCATCAGAGGTCACGATGCCAGTGGAGCCTGATGAAGCGGCTTTCCTCCCCGTACTTTATCTCGAGATTTCCCTTGTGGGCTCTATAGACGGCCTCCCCTATATGGCGGGCCAGGTGATCATCGGTGAGGGTCAGGAATATCCTCTCGTCCCCGATGGAGAACTCCATCGCCCTCTTCAGGGGGGATCTTTCCCTTTCTTCCTCAAGGAGGTTGTTTATCAAGTTGACGATCTCCTCTTTGTGTTCCCGCAGGTATCCTCCGGTCAATAGGACCTCTCCTGCGGGATAATTGTCCTTTATGCGACGGCAGGCAGGGCAAAGATGGGCCTCTCCCTTGGGGGCCTTCTCCCCGTGCCATTCCCACCTGCCGTTTTTGTAGATGGCATTACATTGGGGGCAGAAGGTCCCTTCCGGATATTTCCTCCTCTCATCGTAAGGATCATGTCCCTTTTCTTTGATGTACTTATCCTTCCTCATCTCTCTCCCCCTTTAGGGATACAAAAACCCCCTCCCTCCAGGGGCCCGATTTCACTTTCTCGTTCAGGAAGGCCTTTAATATTTTTCGAACTCTCCGGGTGGGCGTGAAAAGGTGAAGCGGGCCGGTTCCTCCACCAACGCCTTGGATACCTCTTCTGTGGTTCCTGTGGCCGCAGAGAAAGGCAGGGTAAGGATGAAACCCACCAGCCCAAGGCCCATACTGGCCAGGCCCATGGGCCTTACCACCACCGTGTCGGCTATCATACCCATTCCATCCTTTTTCTCCTCCCCTTGGGCAGCGGGGAGCAAATGAAAAAAGAGGAACAAAATCACCATCATTACTGCCAGAGCCTTCTTCATCTTACACCTCCTTCAACTGACTGCCTTCATCCTATAGGATGCTTTAAACTCTGTCAACCATCTGAAGGGTTAAGGATAGGGGAAGTGATGGTCTGACCATGAGCTGTCCTGGTTCAGGGGGATGTGGGACAATAGGGAAAGGGTGTAAAATAGGGGGCCACCCCTCTAGGAGAAGCCTTTTGGAGGAGGTGGCCCATGAAGGTATTTTATTTTGATAGAAAATTTTACCAGCTTTGCGGGCTAAATGTCCAAGAGTTGGAGGCCCTAAGCCCAGGGAGCCTGAGAATCTGGTTGAGGTTGAACCCTCAGTGTGACCCTTTCAGCTGGCAGGGTGGTAAAGCAGTTCACTGCCAGGGATGTGGTATCTCGGGGTGGAATGTCCTTGAGGTATTCTCCAGTGCGAGTTCCTGCTGCGGCAGGAGGTTTCTTCGGGCATGTTCTCAAGGGTTCCCTTTCAGGTGAAGGCGATCAAGGTGGATGGGGGATCTGAGTTTGAGGGGGAGTGCACGCTTTCAGAGATGTCTATACCCATGCACCACTGGACCCGGACATGGGGTTGACAAGAGGGAGAAAAGCATTGTATAAGCCCAAAAGAACACAGAGCCCATGAAGGGCTCGAGCTAAATTTAATTTAGCGTTTAAAACATAGTAGGGAAAAAAGGCCACGAAGGCTTAAGGAGCAGAAGCTCCGGGAAATCGTGGCCTTTTTTCTTTATGTAAAAATCCCTGATGAGAGGATAAGAGATGGTTCGGTTATTCGCAGTAGTTTCATTTGCCATCCTATTATTTACCTCTATTCCCTTCACAAGGGCTGAGTCCCGTATCGTTAGGGATACCCTCGCCAGGGAGGTTCAGGTCCCCTTACAGGTACATAGGATTGTGGCAATAGGTCCGGGGGCTTTGAGGTTGGTGGTCTTTCTTGAGGCTCAGCACATGGTGGTGGGGGTTGAACATGGAGAGAAGAAATGGCCTCCTGCTGGCAGACCCTACAGAATTGCCCACCCTGAGTTAGCGGAGCTACCTATAATAGGGCTTGCAGGGCCGAGCCCCACCCCGAATCCTGAAGCCATCCTTGGTGTTAAACCAGATGTGATCTTCGCAACCTATATATCCCGTAAGCAGGCAGATCAGCTTCAACGCACCACAGGAAAACCTGTGGTCGTCCTGAGCTACGGTCCCTTGGGAAACTTCTATTCAGAGGAGATATTCCAATCGCTTAAGATCGCAGGGAAACTCCTCGGCAAAGAGGAAAGGGCTGAGGCCCTGATCCAGTTCATTCAAGGCGCCTTCCGGGATCTACAACAAAGGACTAAGGTCATACCCGAAGAAAAGAAGCCGAAGGTCTATATAGGAGCTCTTGGATTTAAAGGTGGACACGGTATAGAGTCCACCGAATGTGATTTTCCTCCTTTTGTAGTTGTAAATGCTAAGAATGTGTTGGGGGAGTGCCGTGGCCACAGGTTTGTAGATAAGGAGTTTCTGATAGCCAAGGACCCCGATGTGATCTTTCTCGATCTGGCTAACCTCGCCTTAATAAAACAAGATTATGCTAAACATAAGGCCTTCTATCAATCTCTTAAGGCCTTTAAGGAAGGGAAGGTCTATGGGGTACTACCCTTCAATTGGTATACCACCAACGTGGAAACCTCCATCGCCGATGCATACTTCATAGGTAAGGTTCTTTATCCCGAGAGATTCGAAGACATAGACCCCGAGTCCAAGGCCCGGAAGGTGTTCAGGTTTTTTGTAGGTAAGGATGTCTATGACGAAATGAAAAAGGCATACGGAGGCTTTGGAAGAATAGACTTTTCCCGGTGGTGATGAGATGGAACACTATCAGGCCTTGGAAAAGAGGAGGAGACTCCTTGGTTATACCTTAGGGATATTGTTGATTTTGGCGGCCCTGGTAGCGGTTCAGATGGGGGCGTATGAGGTCTCTCTCAGAGAACTGCTCGAAAGTGTGGTCATATGGAACATAAGGATACCCAGGATCACCTCTGCCCTACTGGTGGGCGCCATGCTCGGTCTATGTGGAGGAGTGATGCAATGCGTCTTGCGCAACCCCTTGGCTTCCCCCTTCACCTTAGGGGTTTCAAGCGGGGCGGCCTTCGGAGCTGCTGTGGCCATCGTGTTCCTTGGTGTAGGCCAATTGAACAGGACAGGGCTTACAGGGGTGATCATCGATAACCCTTATACCCTTTCGGCATTCGCCTTCTTCTTTTCCCTTGTGACGGTGCTGGTCATCTTGACCTTGGCAAGGCTGAAGCAGATAACGCCTGCAGCTATGATATTGGCGGGAGTAGCTATGTCGTCCTTTTTCCAGGCAGCGACCATGCTGATTCAGCTCTTCGCCGAGGATGTGAAGGTGGCCGCTGTGGTCTTTTGGACCTTTGGAGATGTAGGGCGGTCCAATTGGATCGAGATAGGGCTTATGGCGGTGATCTTCGGCCTTGTCTTCAGTTACTTTGTGCTTAGGCGGTGGGAGTTGAACGCCATGCTCGGTGGGGATGAGACGGCCAAATCCTTAGGGCTTGAACCCGAAAGGTTCCGGGTGAAGGTAATGGTCCTCGCCTCCCTCCTTGCTGCCGTGGGCGTCTCCTTCGCGGGGATCATAGGGTTTGTGGGCCTTATCGCCCCCCACCTGGTCCGTTTACTGATAGGGGGCGATTACAGATATCTGGTACCCTATTCGTCCCTTTTGGGGGCTTTAGTCCTCCTCCTTTCGGATACGGTAGGGAGGACTATCATCTCACCAGCCGTGATCCCGGTGGGGATCGTTACGTCCTTTTTGGGCGTGCCCACCTTTTTATATCTACTGCTGAGGGGTGAAAGGTATGCAGCGTGAAATCTTGCGGACGGAAGACCTCCATTTCTCCTATCACAAAAACAAATCCCATATCCTCCAAGGAATAGATCTCGCCCTTCACGAGGGGGAGCTGGTCTTCATCATGGGCCCTAACGGAAGCGGAAAGACCACCCTCCTTAAATGCCTCGGAAGGATCCTTAAGCCCAGAGGGGCGGTCTATCTGGAGGGTGTAGAAATCCAAGGACTGAGCCAAAACGACTTGGCTAAGATCTTTGGTTACGTCCCTCAGAGGTCTGAACTTTCCCCCCTTTCAGTCTTTGACGCTGTAATGCTCGGAAGAAAGCCCTATATGGGGTGGCGACCGAATAGGCGGGATGTGGAAGTAGTGAAGGGGGTACTCTTTATGCTTAATCTTGAGTCCCTTTCTGCCAAACCCCTTACCGAACTGAGCGGCGGTGAGCTTCAAAAAGTGGCTATAGCCAGGGCCTTGGCTCAAGAGCCGAAGGTGCTACTCCTGGATGAGCCAACAAACAACCTTGACTTCGCCAGCCAAATTGAGGTGATGGAGATCATCACGAGGCTCAAGGCCGATGGTATTTCCTCCCTTGTGACCTCCCACGATTTAAACCTACCATTGGTTTACGCTGACAGGGTAATCCTGATGAAGGACGGTAAGGTCTTCGCATCAGGCGACAAAGACGTTCTCAACGAAGAGACCATCAAGGAGGTGTATGGCGTGGAGGTGGAGATACACAGGCTCAATGGCAAAAGGATCATCCTGCCGAAGGATCATGTATCTGCTTGAGAAGCCTGAAAAAGGTGCCGATTTTCAACGGTTTTTAGAGAGAGTGCTTCAAGGTTTCAGTGACTTTTGCATCATCAAGACGGCCCTGGAAATCGGGATCTTTGAGAAACTCGAAGGGGCTATGGAACTTGAGGAACTGGCGCGTCAGCACGGCTTTGACGAACGCCTCTTTTATCTCTTCTTAGAAAATTTAGTGAGGCTCGGGCTGTTGAAGAAAAGGGGGCGATCCTATGCCAAAAGTTCCATGGCAGAGGCCTTCTTCAGCCCGTCCTCCCCTTATTGCCAACTTGAGCGAGTGGATCACGAACTGAATCGCCGGATGCGGTGGCTTAGGCTTCATGAACTCTTGAAGGGGGATGTAGAACAATTTCATAAACTCCCCTTTTTTGGTCACATAATCCACACCCTGGCCCAGCAGAGGATCCTTGGAGAGCTTCAGGAAACCGCAAAGGCGGTGTCGGAACTGAAAGGTTTTAAAGAAGCGAGGAAGCTCTTAGATCTTGGGGGAGGACATGGCCTTTACTGTATAGCCTTCACCTCGTTAAACCAAGACCTTGAGGCCTACGTTCTGGATTTACCAGAAGTATTAGAGGAAACGAAGAAATATCTACAGAGGTTCGGTGTAAATAGGGTTCACCTTTTGCCAGGTGACTTTTTCAAGGATGACTTAGGCAAAGGGTACGATATAGTCTTCTCATCCTATAACCCTGCTGGAAAGAGGAAGGAGTTGATCCCCAAGATATGGAAGTGCCTAAAGGATGGGGGGCTTTATATAAACGAACAGTTCTTTCCTCAGCAAAAGGAAGTCACTCCCGAAGACCTTGAGTGGAATCTCTGGACTTTCGGTATGGCCAAAGGTGTTAAGGCATACACCTTCGAAGGAGATCTTGACCTTGAAGGCTACATCGAGGCCCTTAACTCTTTTGGCTTTAACGTCGAGAGGGTTCTTGAGATGAGACCCCAAGTGAAGTTGATCGTTGCGAGGAAGGGACAATCTGAGGATTTATTTTAAGCAATGTTGTTTATCAACCCCAATCAGAGGGGATTTGACAGGGCCTTAGATAAGTGGTGGTTGACAAGAGGGAAAGAGGTATTAGAGGTATTATATAAACGCAAAAGGATATCGAGCCCATGAAGGGCTCGAGCGAGCTTTAACAATAGACCAAAAAATAAATAAAGAAAGGCCACGAAGGCCTTCGGCTGGCAGAAGCCGGAAGCGTTCGTGGCTTTTTTGTTTTGGAGCTTTTACAGAGGTTTTCTTTTGAAATTTCCCTTTTCCCTTAGGCAGGGGAGGAGAGAAAGGGTCCTTCTCCTCCCTTCCCCTCCCTCCTGTTGGAGGGAAGAAAGGGTTTGAGTGGAAATACAAATGAGTTTTCTTTGGAGAAATAAGAAAAACAAAGGAGGAGGGTGAGGATGAAAAGGAGAGCTGTGATTTGCATTGTAGCATTTCTTTTGCTATGGCCGGGTCTAATAATCGCCGACGAAGTCAAGGAGAAGGAGAAAGCAAAGGAAACAAAAAAAGAAGAGATAGAGATGGAGGAGATTGTAGTCACAGCCACACGAACTGAGAAACCTCTAAAGGAAGTCCCTGCCTCGGTTTCGGTGGTGACGAAAGAAGATATTGAAAAGAGGAACGTTCAAGCTGTAGATCAGGCGATAAATACCCTCCCTGGCGTCTTCGATAAGAGAGGAAAGGGTCTGATGGATACCACGGCAAGGGTGAGCCTTCGAGGGATCCCTATGGGCAATAGGACTCTGATTCTTATGGATGGTCTTGCCTTGAACAGTGCCTATACGGGTAGCGTAAAATGGAATGGGTTGTTCCCTGAAAATGTGGAGCGAATCGAGGTAGTGAGGGGGCCTTTCTCCTCCCTCTACGGTGGCTATGCGATGGGAGGGGTGGTGAACATCATTACCAAAATGCCTGAGAAAAGGGAGTTGACTTTAAAAGGGGGATACGGGAGCGATAACTTTTGGAACGGATATTTCAGCTATGGCGACAGATTCATGGAGCGCTTGAGCGCCTTTGTGAGCTATGGGTATAAAGCGACAGATGGATATCGGTCCTATCCAGTAGTGAGGAGACCCACTACCCCCGGTGCCGGGATCCCGGTAACGGGGTGGGAGAGAACGACCGATAAATATGGTAACTTAGCTTACATTGTCGGTGATAAGGGTAAAAACGGCTGCTGGCAGGACTCCATAAGCTTCAAGATTTCCTACGATTTTGCCCCCGAAACTAAGGCCTTCTTTTCTTTTATGAGAACAAGGTATGAGTATTTCTACGATGACCCCCAGACCTATCTGCGGGACGCCGCAGGGAACCCTGTCTGGTCGGGTTACGTCGTTTTCGAAGATGATGGACTAAAGAGGATCCGACTCAGGGAGTATTATTTCCTCGCCGGAGATGGAGGAAACATCCAAAACTTTTACAATGTTGGGCTGGAGACGAAGGTGTTCAAAGATGCCAACCTAAAATTTACCTTTGGGGTAATCGATGGTGAAACGAATTGGTGGACTGCTCCTTTCTCCACAGCAACCCGTACCGGTGGGCCTGGAAGGGTAAACGATACCAGATCTCGAGGCTATCAGACAGAGCTTCAGATATCCTTTCCTATGTTTAAGAAGCATCTTCTCACCTTGGGTGCTTCGTATAGGTATGATGAGGCGAAGACCAAAGAGTATAATCTCCTCGATTGGACGGATGAGGATTCGAAGACCACATTAAGGTATGAATCAGGCGGTAAAAATATGAGCCTTGCCTTTTTCCTTCAAGGGGAGTTTTCCATCCTCGATAATCTCACCGCTTATCTTGGGGCAAGGGCTGATTGGTGGAGGACCTTTGATGGGATGAATAATGATATAGCAGGGGGCCTGGGTTATACGGAATACAGTTCAAGAAGCGAATGGGCCATAAGTCCCAAGTTAGCATTGATTTACAAACCGTTTGAGAAGACAACCTTACGAGCTTCTGTTGGTCGAGCCTTTAGACCCCCGAGCGTTTATGAGCTTTATAGAACCTGGACATCATGGGGGAGAATTTATGAGAGCAATCCCAACCTCAAGCCAGAGAAGGTCACATCTCTTGACTTTGGGATTGAACAAGGCCTTTGGAAGGGTGCTACTTTCAAAGCGACGTATTTCCACAATTGGATGGAGGATCTTATTTACTCGATGGATGTCACCTCCACTTTGAAACGGAAGGTCAATGCAGGAAAAGCCGAAAGCAATGGGGTGGAGCTGGAGATAGAGCAGAAGATCGGGGACTGGCTAAGGCTCTTTGCCAATTATACTTATACCTTGGCTAAGATGAAGGAAAACCCGGCCAAGCCTGCAACTGAGGGCAAGAGATTGACCCATGTCCCTGAACACATGGCGAATTTCGGAGGGGAATTGGCTTATGGCCCGCTTTCCTTCACCCTCACAGGTCGCTATATAAGCAAGCAATATGGAAATGACGAAAACTTGGATAAAGAGGAGGGTGTTTTCGGTAGCTATGACCCCTTCTTCGTCGTTGACACCAAGATCTCCTATCGTCCTTTCAAGTGGGCTACCATCTCCTTCTCAGTAGATAATGTGTTTGACGAGGATTACTATTGCTATTACAAGGCCCCAGGGAGGACCTTTTTCGGAGAGATCACCCTTAGGTTTTAAATGCGAGGGATATTACCCCTTATAGTCATAGCCTTTTTCTCAGTGCTGGCCCCTCAAGCAGGGGCCAGCACCGTTGTTGTGAAGGACAAACTTGGAAGGCGGGTCGAGGTCGCCGTCCCCGTAAAACGCGCCGTTTTTATCTCCCTTTACGAATTCATCCCGGCCCTCGGTCTTTGGAACCGAGTGGTTGGGGTCAACCGCTGGGCTTTCAAGAACACGCTTCTGCAGAGGTTCGAGCAATTGAGGACGATCCCTCCGGTGGGAACAGGAGGAGATATCAACATAGAGGCGATCATGGCGCTTGAGCCTGATTTGGTGATCGTTTGGATCTATAAGCCCCAGATTGTGAAATTTATGGAGAAAAGGGGCCTAACGGTAATCGCTGTCTATCCAGAAAGCCTCGAAGAGCTCTATCAGGATGTGAGATTATGTGGCAGGCTGTTTGCGGAAGAGCAAAGAACTGAAGAAGTTCTTTCTTCAATGGAAGGCATCTTCGATGTTATAAGATCACGGGTTTCAAGGATTC
>Ga0209410_1001591_pt1 | contig 11076 bp, 11 predicted proteins | sample Mar14436cmmetaG_FD_184135 | JGI IMG/M metagenome (GOLD analysis project Ga0209410, IMG submission 184135) | Marine hydrothermal vent microbial communities from Guaymas Basin, Gulf of California to study Microbial Dark Matter (Phase II) - Marker... ... | reverse complement strand
ATAGGTTAACTAGGCCCCTCCTGATGTTGCTCTCTCTAACAACCCTCCTCACGTCGCTGGTTATGTCTAGCACCTCAAGTCTCCTCCCAGTCTCTAGTGAGATGCTTCTAGAGTGATACCTCATCGGAACCCGTCTCTCCATAAGGCTTGAGGAACTTTAAGTCTCCGAGGCCACCTTCGCGACGAACTCCACGCATCTCTTCCTGAAACGATCGTAGCTCTCCGAGAACTCCCTCATAGTCTTCTCGGTTGAACCGAACCTCCCCCACTCCTCCGGCTTGAGGCCGTTACGGCCATACTTCTCGATGTCGGCTATTCCCGCATCCTCTAGAATCTCCGCCAGCTCCGGCGTAAGTTCATACGCGCTTACGAAGAGGTCTCGGATGTCCCACGTCTCCGTCAGCCTCCGAACCACATCAGGGTCAAGCCCTCTCAAGATCGACTCCTTATAATCGTCCATCTTGAAACCTGGTTCCCGGCTCTTCAAGAGAACCGTCAGCTGATGGTTAGGGAACTCAGTGTTCGTCATGTTCCGGCATCCAAGAGTCTCCAAGGTCTCCATGGGCTTCCTCTTCGAGGCTGGGAGGACATCGATCCCATCCATCACCTCTTCAGCTTGACTCCTAGTCAAGCCGTAATTGGACTGGAGGTACCGAAGCCATCTCTCCCGGTTCTCCGGGCTGAAGAAGACCTCGTAAACCCTCTTCGAGACTAGGATTCCGCAGCATCCTATATCGTTCTCCAGCAGGGCCAGTTTCTCCGCGACTTCCTCCTCAGAGCCGCCTAGAACCCCCGCCTCAGCCAGGACCGCGATGAAGGGCTTCTTATTCAGCGGCCTCAGATACTTGCGGCTACAGATGGTCCTCACCTTCTCCTCGAATGTCTCTTTTCCTTCGACGTCCTTCCACGCCCCGAGTTCTTCAGCTAGCCTCTTTAGGACCTCTTCTCGGTCAGTTCTTCCCTCTAAAGCTTTCTTGAGAAGCCTCTCGGCTTGGACCTCCCTTATGTGGTCGTCGAGTCTGCCTCCCATATTTGTCTCGTAAACCGTGGTTAAGGGTATACCCTTCTTGACGGCCTCGGCCCTGCCCTCCATCTTAGCTAGGATGAGTGAAACCTCCTGCGAGACCGTGAAGGTCACAGTGTTATTGGTGCCGATTCCGAGGCTCTCTAAGACTCTCGTCAGCTCAATCGAGGCGGGCGAGCTTCCTGAAACCTTGAAGACCATGTTCGGTCTGCCCCGCTCCTCCATCTCTGAGTATCCCCACAAGAGGTAGTGGTCGTACCTCTTGAGGAAGTCCCAAGCGTCCATGTAGATTTTGAGGGCGTCCTTAAGGCTCCTCTCGAAGTCGCCAGCTATCTTCGGGTTCAGCTGGAGGCTCACCATGCCGTGGCGCATCCCCGAGGCTATAGCTATCGGCCTGAAGACGGCTAGGTTAGGCCAGATGCTTACCTCAGTTCCCGCGGCGGCTATCTCGTCGCCGTGGGATTCGGGGTCTCTAAACCATTCTGGATGCTTCTCAACGAGGCTTCTGAAGTCCGGGCAGAGGCTCTCACCCTTATATCCCTCCCACAGGCTTGGATCGTCGTCGTATGCTATGGCCGCCAAGACAGGGTTCGTCGAGACCTGGACGAAGCCTAGGTGCCTGAGCCACCTGAGCCCCAGAGCATAGTCGTTCCCGAACTTACAGAGTCCAGCCTCAGCCATTCGATAGTAAATGTTCCCGCGGATTTGCTCTTCGGAGGCCTCTAAAAAGGAGGATGTCACCCTGTCAGGGTCTATTTTATCCGATATCTCCTCTGCGATGCGGGCTACCATCGAGCCTGGAGCCCTATAAAACTTGGACATGACCTTTCTCATCTCTTCCAGAATCTCTTCAACGACTTTGCTGGCTATTGGAGCGGCTCCGTGGCCTTCTCTCAGAAGCCTTTCACGTTCCAGTCTCTCCCACCCCGCAAGGGCTTCCTTGATCTTCTCTAAGGTTCTTTGGACCTCTTCCTCTGAGAAGCCGACGATCTTCCTCTCGAAGCCTATGAGGTTCAGAGCTGTCTGGAGTAGAACCTCGTAAGCCCTTGCGCAGACGAGGATTCTCTTCTTAAGTTCTTCAAGCGTCCCGCCGCGTTCTACGGTGACGGCTTCGGTGAAGAGGAGGTTCAACTGTCGAATGACGTTCCCGATAACCTCTTCCAAATGGCCTCTCATCTCCTTGTGGAGTATGTGGTCCGCCGCTAGTCTCGCGTGGCCCTCCAAGGCCAAGTTGACAATGTGGTCGCTGTGGTCGCAGCTCTCCGAAGGAAAACTCAGCTCTTCAGGTGTGGCCGAGGAGATCACCTCTCTAATGTAATCTTCACTCCAACCTTGGCTACCCGCCATAACCCTCATCCCTCACAGTCATCATCTTAACGCGAGGGGGAAATTAAAGATTGCCTCATGACGGGAGTTCGGGAGAAGGATCAGAATCCCTTAGGGTTTCCCCAACCAGCATAAGGGCCTATAAATCGTAAAAATGCAGGAAGAAGATGTCCGGAAAAGGGTTAATATCTCATCTTAGAGGCTCTCAAGCCCAGTTAAGAGGTTGTAGACGCATTCAGGCATTTCCCGGCTGTACCCGCCCTCTAATACCACAAACGTATTCTTCTCTAACCCTGAGATCATTCTACCTATGGTCCTGTAGGACTCTTTGCTGAGGCCTAAGCCGCCTATAGGGTCGGCTTTGTAAGTGTCGAAGCCGGCTGAGACCGCTATGAGGTCCGGGTTGAACCTCTCAACCTCCTCGAGGGCTGAGCTCAAAGCCTCCATATACTCCTTTTCAGTCGTGTTCCATCCAAGAGGATAATTGAGGCAGTTCCCTTCTGATCTACCTCCCGTTCCGGGATAGAAGAACCCAAACTTGTGAAGGGAGACGAAGAGAACCCTAGGATTGTTGAAGAATATCTCTTGGGTTCCGTTCCCGTGGTGGCAGTCTATGTCTATCACTGCAACCCTCTTAACCTCCGGCCGTTCCATGGCTTTGGTGCACGCTATGGCTACATTGTTGAAGTAGCAAAATCCGAGAGAGGATGCGTTCAGAGCCTTACCGTTCCGACCTGCGTGGTGACCGGGAGGCCTCATTAAGGAGAAAGCCGTCTCACCCTCCAAAGCAAGCTGCATGGCCTTTATGGCTCCGCCTGCCGAGAGCCTAGCATACCAGTAGATTCCAGGTATGTTCGGGGTGTCCATATCGTTGAGCCTCCCCTTCTTCACATCCTCCACGAAACTCTTGTTGTGAACCATCAAGATGTCCTCTTCTCTGCATGGTTCAGGCTCAACGAACTTGAATCCTTTCTTCATCAAGAGCTTGGCTGTGATGTAAACTCGTTCAGGCGATTCGGGGTGGCCTCTCTCACCATACTCCAAGCACTCGGCTGAGAAGACAACGTACATGCGTGTTCCTCCCCCTCTCAACACCAGACAATAATGATGAAGAAGAAAATTAATAGTTTTTTCAGCTATTAGGCATCGGTGACCACTAAGCTTTTATGCCGGGCCTCCAGAAAAACTGGAGGGTGCAGGTGTGTCTTCTTCGACGGGCAAAAACCGCGTAGCTGACCTTGATTTACTGGACCTCGGCTCCATTGGGGTACTCGGCATCTTGACCCTGATCTTCTTCAGGACGCATTGGGACGCTTACGTGATGCTCGACGAGGCCTTCGCCGCAGTTCTAGGCGTAAGCTTCGTAAGGCTGGAGATTTTCTACAGCATGGTTAGGTTTCTCGTTGTTGGGATGACTGTCTGGTTCTTAATGTTGATCTCGACGGGGGTTGCCCTCAAAGATGTCAGGACGATCCTTTATGGTGCTTCTCTCTGCATCCCTTCACTCATACTCCTCTATCTCTTGGACTTCGTTGGTGTTGAAACTCTTAGCACACTCACATTAGCCTCGCTCTTGTTAATCTTAGCCTCCGTGAAGATTGCCCTTGGAGGCGTGGCTAAAGGGCTTGTGGATGGGAATAGGCTGGGATTCTCAAAGGGGGATTGGGGAGGCGTCCTGAAGGGTGTAAAGCTCGCGGCCCTCGGGGCGGTCATGATGCTCCCAGGATTCTACGCCTACCTGTATAACCTTCTGGACGTAAACGTTGAGACTTCGGGCATCTACTCCTCCATTCTAGGAGTAGTATTGGCGGTTCTGCCTTTCGTGGAAGCTTACATCCTAATCTTCTTAGTGATGCAGCTTCCCCTCTCCCTCCTCTTCGTGAAGTGCAAAGCCTGCAACTCAACGGTGTTGAAGAGGAGTATGCCAGTATCCGGTTGGGACTCTGAGCATACCCTCCGCCACAGACACTGTCCAAGGTGCGGAGCAGTAATCGACCTATAGCTCCCTCTGCCCAGCATTTTCCAGCCTTTTTGCGTTATGGCCAGTAGAAAGGAAGAAGGTAGAAGAACCGGTTAAATGTACACGGCTTTTACGCCATTCTCTTTATTAGGTCGTTTATGGCTTCACCACGGTATCCGGTGACTCCTCCAGCCTTGTAGCTCTTCTTTACGCCTCCTTTATATCCTCCTTTTGGGGGGTGAAGCCTGAAGAAGGGTTTTATGTTGGGTAGGTTCTTAAACTCTACCTCTAGGTTGTAGATGGCTCTAGCGAGGTCTTCTAAAGATTCGTATCCGATCTTCTTGGCGTACTCGTCGGTCAGCCTCTTGTTTCCCACGGTTCTTCCCCTCTTCTTCAGGAGTAGTAGAATGGTCTCCTTTGAGACTTCGCCCCAAGTTACGTAGTTCTGAACCTTCCTCAACATTCCTAAGTATGATGGGCGATCGTCTATCAGGGTGGCGTAGCAGTTACGTGCTAAGTTGAGCATTCTAAGAGTGTCCTTAATCTCGTACCAGATGTCGCTTACCCCTCGAACCCTCACGACGGATAGGCACTTCCGTCCTTTCGCTTCCCTCTCGCCCATAAGAGTCCCCCTTTCACCTCACCCAGTCCTGAGGGGTCACAATCTCGTAGGTTTTACGAAGCGCGTTGAAGATCGCGTAGGCGTAGGAGGGAACGGTCCTCGTTGGGCCGTAGCTCCTCGTCCAACAGTCCTTTATCCCGGCCAGCCTCAGGATTCTCTTTCCGACGAGGTCGCTTGCCACGAGGCCTAAACCTCTAGGACCTGGTATGAGCTTAACCCTGACTGCTCCGCACTTTCCCTCGACCTCGAAGGGGAGGGAGTGGGGCTGGCCGCATCCGCACTCCCAGCTCCCGCAACCCCTCCTGACTATGGTTACGTTTAAACGGGCGTCTATAGCGGCCTTCTCGATCGCCGTTCGAACTTGGCGGGCCTTACCGAAGCCCAAACCTATACATCCATCCATGTTACCGACGGCTACTATAGCTTTGAAACGAGACTTTTCACCCGCATCCGTCTGCTTCTGGACTAAACTTATGTTGATGACTTCTTCTTGAAGGTTCGGAACCAAAATATCGACGATCTCAGGTTCACGTATCTTAAAGCCCTCCATAAAGACTTCTTCTAACGATAATATTTTCCCTTCTAGAACGAGTCTGCCGAGCTTTGTGCGGGGCGTCCAGCCTTCCTGTACCTCTCCAAGCTGTCTAGTTGAGCTCAAGAGTCTCCTCTACCCCCTCCTCTACTTCCAACGTAGACGGTTTTCCGTCGTCTGGCCATCCACCAAACGCCAATCCAAACCTCCCTTGAAGGTTAATCTGCCGAGTCCTCCTTTAGATTCAAAGTGGTTATTGAGTTTAGGCTTATAAACTTTCCTAGATACCGTTATTTTTCTTCCCTAGAAGGTTAGGGAGGTTCTTCAACGCTAATACTGCCCGTACTTCTTGACGAGTTCTATAACTCGCTTGTACTGTTGGAAGCTGACGTTTTTTGGGACTGAATGGTCCGAGTGGTAGATGTACCCTCCGCCTTCCTTCGCAACCGTTATCTTAGTTTTTATCTCTTTCTCTATGGGTTTCGGGTCGTCTAGAGCCATTAGACGGACGTCGATCCCGCCCATAAAGGCGATCTTATCTCCATACTTCTCCTTTAACTCTATCAGGTTCATACCGGCCTTGACCTCGAGCGGCTGGATGCAGTCGATTCCCTCCTCTATGAAGTAAGGGATGAGTTCCTCAACCCTTCCGCATGAGTGGAGAATCACGAACATCCCATGGCTGTGGAAGAACCGGCAGAGCTCCTTGAAGACGGGGTGGAGCTGCTCCTCAAAGTGTTTTGGAGAGAAGAAGAGGCCTCCCCTATAACCGAGGTCGCAGTAGAGGAAGGCCCCGTCAAACTTGAACCCTCCCCTCATCATCCTCTCACACATATCCATCACGAGTTTAGCGTCGGTCCAGTACATATCTATGACCCAGTCCGGCTCCCTTATGACCGCTTTCAGGAGATGAGTGGAGGCGACGTATTTCTGGATCTTATCGTAGCCTACGACCGCGTCGTAGGTGATGAAGCGGCCCCTGCTCCGTTCCCTGTGGAAGGATTGTAGGCTGGAGACCCAGTCTACGCGGTAGTCGCTGGGGACGAGTCTAGGCTTTATCTTCTCCTCCCAGTCCCTCCTGCTCTTGCAGGGGTAGTCTATGATCATCGGGGTCGTCGAGTAGTCTCTATGGTTCTTCCTAACGCCTCCATAGGCGTCCCGTTCGACTATGTACTCTTCATCCTCGTACAGGACCTCGACGGGGAAGCGGGGTGAGGTGTCAGCTCCGAACCCGGCTAACTCGTAACCGAAGTAGTCGGCCGGCGAGATCCCGGAGGGAAGACCCTCACGTATCCACCTTTCGACCGTCGCCTGCCAAAGGCTGTCATGGATGGGTATCCTATCCGCCTCTTTATGTTGAAGAGCGAGCTTAACTCTATCCCGTGGAAGCAATATCTAGAGGTCCCCTACCGAATAGGCAAGCATATACAGACTAGCCCTTTCAAGATAAAAAATATTTCTGATTTTTGTTGCAATCCACAGTTTTATCGTGGAGGTATTCATAATAAGATTGCTCTCTACAGTTTTATGTGATAAAAGCCAAACTCATATGCGTGGCAAGGGGGATCTTGGGATTATGAGGTGCCTCGGAGAGGTTCAATTCAAACGTTGGTTAGATAAGAATGCATATGAGGTTTTGGCCGAGGTAGGCGTTAGGGCGGGGATGGCGGTTCTGGATTTCGGTTGCGGTTCCGGCACATACACGATTCCAGCCGCAAAGCTGGTGGGGGAAGAAGGAAGAGTTTACGCTTTAGACATAGATAAGAGGGCTCTAGACAGGATGGAGGAGAAGGCCAGAAAGGAGGGGTTGAAGAACATAGTGCGGATCGACTCTTCTGGAGGTGAAGAGATCCGCCTAGAAGATGAGACCGTTGATTTAGTACTGCTGATCGACGTTCTCCATGAAGTCGGTAATAGAGAGGCCTTGCTTGAGGAAGTCTACAGGATACTGAAACGTGGTGGAACCGTCTGCATATATCCGATGCATATATCAAGGGAAGAGGTTGAGAGAGTAGCCGGAAGTAGAGGCCTCAATTTAGAAGCTAGAAAATTTCGAGGACGCATCCTCATCTTTAGGAAGTAAACCCTAAAAGCAAGGACCGAGGCTTTAAGCAACACCCAAGTCCCTTCAAAGATATCGAACAAAATTAGCCATTTATCTAACAGGCCCGAAATGGTGGGGCTGGCCGGATTTGAACCGGCGACCTACGGGTTTCTTCAAAGCTCCAGAACCTCTTCATCCCATCTGAAATGGTCCGCAAACCCGTACTTACCGTTCTGGAGCCCGTCGTCATGCCGTTCCAGCGGCTCACCTCCATGGGTGAGCCGTTGCTAGACTACAGCCCCACCAAAACATTCATTCCACAAGACGAGATATAAAAGTTTAACGACTGAAACGAAAAGTTAATGAGTAAGAGCCTATCTTTTACTGGTGGGTTGCCGGCCAGAGGGCGCGGGAACCACCCGTTCCCATTCCGAAAGTAAGAGGCGATCTGCAAATGGAGGAGGTCTACGAAGAGCTGTTGAGTTGGCCCCTAAACGAGCAGGCAAGGTATCTCAGAGGATTCTTCGATGGAGAGGGGGGTCCTCGCTTCTACCGTTATAAACAGAGGAAGGGTCATCATGTACCCAATGATCCCCATGTTAGGGCCGTGGACCTATCGAACTCGGATAAGCGCCTTATAAATACAATCCAGCAAATGTTAAAAAACCTCGGAATAAAATCACGGATATATTTAGATGCGAGGAAGGGGGAGAGAAGAGCTACCGTCGATAGCTGGAGGTTAAAGATACTCGACAGAAAGAGCATAATAAAGTTTACCATGCTTGTCGGCTTCACCGAACCTAAAAAGAAAAGTATCCTCCAGCAGATAATCGCCTCTTACCGGGAACACGGAAGTTAAACCGCGCTCCGTCCCCGGTGGTAGTGCGGTCTTCGGCCGCGCGAAGCCGGGGAAGCTGGCAACCCACCCACAAACAACTCTCTAAGGCTTTTGATGCTCAACTATTCTAGAACTTTAAATACTCTTTGTGGGAAGTTTTTTGGTATGGAAGAGGATTTGAGGGCTTGGCTCTACTCGGTGCTGGTGATGGTTTCCCTCTCCCTCGCTGTCTTTCTTGTTCAGCTCCTCTTCGGGAGGGTTCTGAACATCGCCTTCGAAGTCTGCGTCTTCTACCTGCCCACCATAATTCTACTTATAATCTATGTTCGGATGAAGGTTAGACGTGGCTCCCGTTGAGTTTTGAAGTTTATTCCCCTATGCCTTCACTATGTTGTATCCTGAGGCCTTTCTAAGGCGGTTCATAACGGCTAGGCCCAGCCCTTCCATGCTAACCCCTTCAGCCACTATCACGTCCACACCGGAATCGTCGAGTTCTCTAAGAACCCTAAAGAGGTTCTTAGCTAGGCTTGAAGGTTCCCCTCTACTGCCGAAAGACTTGATAATGTAGGTCTCTGAATCGTATAGGGATATAGTCTCCTCTGTTGCAAGTATCCCAACCTTCCTTCCTTTTTCGGCATGAGTCGAGGCTACCTCGCGAACCTTCCTCACGATGGAGTCAAGGCTTGAACCCTCAACCAAGACGACGTCCGCGGATGGAGCGTAATGTCTATACTTCATGCCCGGAGAGTGAGGCCTCTCAATGTCCACCTCCCTCTTAGCCGTCACTGAAGGATGAAGCCTGACCTCCCCTAAAACCTCGACCAGCCTCTCGTAGGGTGTTCCGCCGGGCCTGAGAACTTGGGGAGGATCCACGGTCAGGTTTAGAACGGTCGACTCGACACCGACCTCAGTTGGTCCCGCGTCGAGTATGAGGTCTATCCTCCCATCTAGGTCTTTGAGAACGTGCTCGGCTGTTGTTGGGCTTGGCCTCCCTGAGAGGTTGGCGCTTGGAGCGGCTATGGGGGTTCCAGACTCCCTTATGAGGGCCAAGGCAACCTTGTGGCTTGGCATTCGTATCGCCACGGTGTCGAGGCCGGCGGTCGTGACCTTGGGTACTCTCCTAGAAGCCTTGAATATGAGCGTTAAGGGGCCCGGCCAAAAAGCTTCCATAAGCTTCAAGGCGTTTTTAGGGAAGTCTTCTACAAGCATCTCAACCTCGTCCTTGCTAGAGACGTGAACTATTACGGGATTGTCGGGAGGCCTCATCTTCGCTTTAAATATCTTCTTCACGGCCTCGGGGTTTAGGGCGTCGGCTCCCAGCCCGTAGACAGTCTCCGTTGGGAACGCGACGGTTCCGCCGTCCCTTATTATGCTGGCCGCAAGCCTTATCTTCTCGATTTCAGGTTCTTCGCGGTTAACCCTCAGCAGGATTGTTCTCTTAGCAACGTTGCTTTTCAGACCCAACCCAGACGCTCCCCACGCCTCACCGGAGAAGATTCAAGTCTATCTTCGCATCCTACCTTTTTAGTTTTTTAGGGTTCAAGCGGGCTTGAATAAAATTTTTAACTCTTAAGAGATGTTAGATAATGATGGGTGGAGGGGGTGCCTTGGATTCTGACTACCTTGTGGAGAGAGACCTTGTAGGCTCACTTGTCGTTGATTGTGAAGGTTACATCTGCGGAAGAGTCGGTTCCTTCAAGGTTGAGCCGGACAGGATACTTATGAGCCTCTACGGGATGGAAGTCCGAAAGGTCAAAGTTCCCGACGAGGAGAAACTCGTGGAGAAACTCGTCTCCCTAGTCTCGGCTAGGAAGAAGTCTCTCGCGGAACTGCACGCTCAGATCAGGAGGGAGCTGGGATTACCGTCCTCCCAGAGGATAACCCTCAAGGAGCTCTTGAGGTTCGCAAAGGCGAGGGGCATAGACGTACCTACGAAGATGGAAGATAGGGAGGAGAAGGTTGACCGCGGAACCGTCGACTGGAACCTCGTCGACAAGGTTGGAGAGTCCGAACTTGGGAGGTGCATCCTCCTAAAAGAGCCTGTAGAAGCCGTGAGGAGAGGGGTTGAGATCAAGGAGAAAGTCCCGTATTACGGGACAGAACACCTTAGAGGCCGGCTTGTTATCGATGCATCCGCCAAGATCATAGGGTCAGCCGAGAAGATACTGCTCCGTATAGGAGCCCCTCCAGGCCTCTCCATACGTCTAGAACGTATCTCCAAGATTGAACTTGACGATCTCGACGCCCTAGTTGAGAGCCTCGTTCCATCCCATTTCAAGAGAGAGATAGACCTCTACAAATCTGTAGCCAAAGACCTCAATCTGAAAGGGAGGTTCACAGCCGAAGAGATTAAGAAGAAGTACTTAGCCACATGGGCCAGGATGAAGAAGATAGAGATTCCCAAAAAGTATGAGAAACGGAGAGAGGTCTTCAAGGAGCTCCCCATAGACTGGAGCGACATAAAGAGGATCGGTGACATAATAATCCTTAGGAAGACACTTGAGGATTTGATGCGGCCTCCGGCTCCCGCACCGAGGGAAGAGGCTGTTGAAGAGAGGGAGGAACCTCCGGAGACGGTCGAGGAGGTCACCGAGCCGGAGGAAGAGACCGAGGAGAGGGAGGACTGGTGGAGAGAGTATCTCGGCACATGAAGAAGTCAGCCCTTCGAGGCTAAAGCCAACCCTATCCTCATCTTCTCCCCTTCAAGTATGTACTCCGCCACGTGGGTCC
>Ga0209410_1001590_pt1 | contig 11084 bp, 13 predicted proteins | sample Mar14436cmmetaG_FD_184135 | JGI IMG/M metagenome (GOLD analysis project Ga0209410, IMG submission 184135) | Marine hydrothermal vent microbial communities from Guaymas Basin, Gulf of California to study Microbial Dark Matter (Phase II) - Marker... ... | reverse complement strand
ATCGGGTAAGTACACCAGGGAACAGCTTTGGAAGAAAATAGTAGGACAGGGAGGGATGGTTGCATATCTTGGTACGAATGATTTGAGGGAAGTGAAACGCAGGATAGAGGCTGGCGATAATGAAGCGAAGCTTATCTACGAAGCTATGGCGTATCAGATAGCTAAGGAGATAGCGGCGGGTGCAGCTGTTTTGAAAGGTGAAATAGACGCTATAATACTTACGGGAGGGTTGGCAAATGAACAGGATTTTGTTGACTTAATCAAGGAGAGGGTGGAGTTCCTTGCACCGGTTAAGGTATATCCTGGTGAACGAGAAATGGAGGCGCTTGCTTCCGGTGTACTGAGGGTGTTGCGGGGTGAGGTCGATGCACATGAATACAGTTGATGAAGGTCGTAACCCATAGTCCAGAAGAGACAGAGGAGTTTGGTAGGAAGTTAGGGCTTAAACTCAAAGGTGACGAAATCATAGCACTGTATGGGGAGCTGGGATCGGGTAAAACTGTGCTGGTGAGGGGTATAATTAAAGGTGCAGGTTGTACGGATGTGGAGGTTAAGAGCCCATCATTCATATGGGTGGTAGAATACGAATGTAGGTTTAAGGTGTTCCATGTAGATCTATATAGAGGGGAGATGGATTTTCCACTGTTGTGGGATTACCTAAGGGTGCCGGGTGTGGTGGTTATAGAATGGGCGGATAGGGTGGTCGAATATTTGCCAGGTGGACGTATCGATATATTCCTGGAGATAGTTGGTGAGACTGAACGTGTGATTGAGATGAAAGTGGTTCCGTTGACAGGCGTAAGTTAAATGTATTTTAATGAGAAATGAAGCTACCAGAATATTTAAGTAGGGAGTTACTTAAAAAATATGGGATACCGTTTGGTGAAGGTAAGGTGGTGACTTCCAAAGAGGAGGCAGTAGAGGTAGCGAAAGAGGTGGGGCTACCAGTAGTGATCAAAGCACAGGTGTTGGTTGGTGGTAGAGGTAAGGCGGGTGGGGTGAAGCTTGCGTATTCGATAGATGAAGTTAGGGAGAAAGCTGATACTATACTGGGGATGTCAATTAAAGGTATAACGGTTAAAAAAGTGCTGGTGGCAAGGGCGATCGATATTGCGAAGGAGACTTATATAGGGGTGGTGTTGGATCGTGCACGTCAAAGTATAACGGTTATGGCGAGTGATGAGGGTGGTGTGGATATTGAAGAAGTAGCGAGAGAGAAACCTGAGAAGATATACAAGACGACAATAGATATGGGGTTGTTTGAACTTATGCCATATCAGGCGAGACAACTAGCGTTTAGGGTGTTTGGGGAGCCTGAACTTAGGAAGCAAGCTACGAGGATATATTTGAACCTATTCAGGGCGTTCAAGGAGAACGATGCTACACTGGTGGAGATTAACCCGTTAGCGGTTGATACAGCAGGTAAAATATATGCGTGTGATGCTAAAGTTATAATCGATGACAATGGGCTGTATAGGAGGCAAGAACTTATGCGTGAACCAGAGGAGGATGAGGTGAAGGAATGGGAAGCCAAAAAGTATGGACTGAGCTATATAAAATTGGATGGCAACATAGGGTGTGTGGTGAATGGGGCTGGTCTCGCTATGGCTACGATGGATATAATAAAGCGATATGGGGGGGAACCTGCTAATTTCTTGGATATTGGTGGAAGTTCGAGCCCTGAGAAGGTGATGAAGGCTATGGAATTGTTGCTCGAGGATAGAAATGTTAAGGCGATATGGTTTAACATTTTTGGTGGGATAACACGATGTGATGATGTGGCGAAGGGGATAGTGGAGGCACTTAGTAAGATGCGTGTGGATGTACCGATTGTGGTTAGGTTGACCGGGACGAATGAGGATAAGGCGTTGAAGATACTCGAAAGTGCAAACCTTATCACGGTACGATCGATGAAGGAGGGTGCAATGAAGGTGATAGAGCTGGCGGGGAGGACGAAATGATAGAAATAAGGATGCACGGTAGGGGTGGTCAGGGTACGGTGGTAGCGTCTAAGATACTTGCGGAAGCACTGGTGAGTGAAGGTAAGTTTGCACAGGCGTTTCCGGAGTATGGGGTTGAGAGAAGAGGTAGGCCGGTGGCTACGTTTTTGAGGGTAGACGACCGTAGGATATTTTTAAGATGCAAAATATATCACCCAGATATGGTGGTGGTACTTGATCCCACACTTATTGAGGGTGGTGTTAATGTGTTCGAAGGGCTAAAAGATGGTGGTAAGGTGCTTATCAATACACCACGGGAACCAGACGAACTTAATCTAAACGTGAACTACAGTATAGCAACTATTGATGCTACCAGTATAGCGGTTAAGTATGGGTTGGGATCAAAAACTGCACCTATTGTGAATACACCGATGGTGGGTGCATTTGCGGCGTGGTCAGGTATAGTATCGAAGGAGGCGATACTTAAAGCAGTATACAAGTTGGCACCCGTTAAGAAAGAGGAGAATGTGAAGGCAGCCGAAGAGGCTTATGAAGTCATGGAGAAGAGGTTAAGATGAAAAGAGAAGCTAAAAAGATAGAATGGGCAGGTGTTGAGGATATGCCACCGTTGGCTGTGTCATTAAGTAGTATGCGAGTTAATAAAACGGGGACATGGCGCCAGATGCGACCGGTGATCGACTATGGGAAATGTAAAAACTGTGGAATATGTTGGAAGTACTGTCCTGAACCTGCTATTGTGATAGAAAATGAGCGTTTTGTGATAGATTATGAGTATTGTAAGGGATGTGGCATATGTGCGGTGGAGTGCCCGGTTGGCGCCATAAGTATGGTGTCAGAGATTAAATAAAGGAGGAAAAATGGGTAAGGTTACATTGTCAGTGATAAAAGCGGATATTGGTGGGTATGTTGGTCACTCCTCTATGCATCCAGCACTCATGGATGAGGCGAAGGAGGAGTTAGCTAAGGCAAAAGAGAGGGGGATCATCAAAGATTATAGGGTATTGCATTGTGGAGATGATCTGGAGCTCATAATGACACATACGAAGGGTGAAGATAACCCTGATATTCATAAAACAGCATGGGATATATTTACCGCGTGTACGGAGATTGCAAAGAAGATGGGCTTATACGGAGCGGGTCAGGATATACTAAGTGAGGCGTTTTCAGGTAATGTGAAGGGTATGGGACCGGGTGTGGCGGAGATGGAAATTGAGGTAAGACCCAGCGAACCTGTGATTGTTTTTATGGCGGATAAGACATCACCGGGGGCATGGAATTTCATCCTGTATAAGATTTTTGCGGATCCGTTCAACACGGCGGGGTTGGTGATAGATCCTAAACTTCATAGTGGGTTTAAGTTTGAGGTTTTGGATGTGTATGAGCACAAGAAAATAGTGTTTGATACACCCGAAGAGATATACGATATGCTTGTTTTGATAGGGGCAATGGAGCATTACATAATTAAGCGAGTCTTCAGGAAGGATGGTGAGATAGCGGCTGTGTCATCGACGCAGAAGCTATCGATGATGGCTGGTAGATATGTGGGGAAGGACGATCCGGTACTTATAGTGAGGACACAGAGTGGTTTCCCAGCAGTGGGTGAGGTGTTGGAGCCATTTGCGAATCCGCATCTGGTGGCAGGATGGATGAGAGGGTCTCATCATGGACCGCTTATGCCTGTGGGATTTGGGCAGGCTAACCCAGCGAGGTTTGATGGACCGCCACGTGTTATAGCAGCAGGCTTACAGATAACGCAGGATGGGATGCTTGTGGGGCCACGTGATATGTTTGATGACCCCAGTTTTGATGAGGCACGTCGTATGGCGAACGTTATCGCAAACTATATGAGGGCACATGGGCCGTTTGAACCACATAGGTTAGGGCTTGCTGAAATGGAATATACAACGTTGCCACAGGTTATGGAGAAGCTCAAAGATAGGTTCGTACCAGAAGAGTAATGCTGAAGCGGTTGCCTCTCCATGAGAGGCACATGGAGTTGGGTGCGAAGATGGGCGAGTTTGCGGGTTTCCATATGCCTATGTATTATCGTGGGGTGATAGAAGAGGTACGAGCGGTTAGGGAGAAAGTGGGGATGTTTGATGTTTCCCATATGGGTGAGCTCAGTATCAAAGGGAAGGAGGCGGTTGAGTTCGTTAACTACATTACAGTAAATGACGTGGGTAAGTTGAGGCCATTCTCAGCACAGTATTCGATGATGTGTAATGCGGAAGGTGGTATCGTAGATGATCTGATCGTATACAGGTTGGAGGGGGATGAGTTTATGTTGGTGGTTAATGCTGCAAATATAAGCAAAGACTATGAATGGGTGAAAGAGAATAGTAGAAGATTTAATGTGCAGGTGGAAGATATAAGCGATAGAACGGTACTTATAGCGGTGCAGGGACCGAAAGCGATAGAAATGGTGGATGAGCTTACGGAAGGAGGGGTGTCGCAGATTCGTAGATTTGAAGTAACTAAAAGTAAGATCGATAACGTGGAGGTGATGGTATCTCGTACAGGATATACCGGGGAGGATGGGGTAGAGATTTACATGTCACCGAGGGATAGTGTGAAGGTATGGGATAGTTTGATGGAAAGAGGTAAAAAGTACAATATGGCAGTATGTGGGTTGATTGCACGGGATGTGTTGAGGTTAGAGGCTGGGTTACCACTGTATGGGAATGATATCGATGAGACCACTACACCATGGGAGGCAAAGTTAGGATGGGTGGTGAAACTCAACAAGGGTGAATTTATAGGTAAGGAGAGCTTGAAGTTGAAGAAGGAGAAGATAACAAAACATAGAGTAGGAATAATAGTAAAAGAGGCTAAGGTTGTACCGAGGAAGGGGCAACCCTTATATTTCGGGGATGAGGAGATAGGATACATTACGAGTGGAGGATATTCGCCTACGTTGGGATGCGGGATTGGTATGGGATACGTCAATATAGCATATGGGGTGGGAACGAAAGTGGAGGTAGACGTAAGGGGGAAACGAGTGGATGCGGAGATGGTGAAACTACCTTTTTATAGAAGAAGTTAGCGGGGTAAAAATGGCAGAGAAAAAGAGGCCATTTGTAGCGATTGAGGATTTGGAGAAGGTTGTGGATAATAAATATAAGGCGATAGTAATAGCGGCTAAGGAAGCACATAGGATATTTCGTGATTTTAAAATGCTGGGCGGTGAAATGATGGGGGGTGAATTACGAAATTTCGGCCTGGAAAGCTTGAAGAGGCTCATTGAGAAGAAGGTGGTATGGAAAGAGGAAGAAAAGGAGAGGTAATACTTGGTATTACTGCGAGTATTGCTGCATATAAAGGGTTGGAGGTTGCGAGGCTGCTCAAAAAGGAAGGGTATGAGGTGAAGGTTGTATTAACACCGGATGCTAAGCAGTTTGTTTCACCGCTTGTGGCGGGAGTGTTGAGCCAGAACGAAGTTTATAGCGAGTTTTTTGTGTCACAAACTGTGCCAATACATGTGAAATTGGCGGATGCTGATCTGGTGTTAGTGGCACCTGCTAGTTACGATTTTATTAACAAGGTGGCGGCTGGTATTGCAGATAATGTGTTATTGGCAACAGTTGCAACAACAAGGGCACCGGTGGTGTTGGCACCTGCTATGGAAGAGAGGTTGTGGGAAAATAAAGTGTTGCAGGAGAATATCAGAAAGTTGTCAGAAATTATGGGATATAGGATAATAGAGCCGGAGGAGGGTGAGCTGGCATCCGGTAAGATCGGCAAGGGTAGGATGCGTAATCCGGAAGAGATAGTGAAATTTGTGAAAAAGATACTGGATAGGAAGAGTTTAACTGGTAAAACTATAATGGTGACAGCGGGACCTACCAGAGAGTATATAGACGCGGTGAGATTCATATCGAACCCAGCTTCAGGTAAGATGGGCTACGCTATAGCGGAAGAGATTAGAGATAGGGGAGGACATGTTATACTGGTGGCTGGACCTACGGGGTTGGAAAAACCAGTGGGGGTTGAATTTGTGCAAGTGGAATCAACAGAGGAGATGCTCAATGCAGTCGTCGAGAATTTAGAAAAGGCGAAAGCGTTGATAATGTGTGCAGCACCCACGGATTTTAGACCTGTCAGGAGATGCGATAAGAAGCTTAAAAAAGATGCGAAATTTGAACCTAAGTTCGAACCCACACCAGATGTGCTGGAGACCGCAAGAAAGCGATATCCAGATAAGATTATAATCGGATTCGCACTGGAGACAGAATTTATGGTATGGAATGGGGTGGAGAAGCTGAGAAAAAAGGGACTCGATATGATAGTTGTGAATAATCCAAAGAGTTTTGGTAGAGATGATATTGAGGCAATAATTGTTGATAAAGGGCTTAAAATTTGGGATATTGGTAAGGTATCGAAAAGAAAATTGAGTAAAATAATTGTTGATGAGGTGGAAAATTTTTTAATTTTTCATGAAAATTGATAAATTAAAGCAATACTTTAAGAGCGAGGAGTTGTTGGGTAGGGGTATCTATTGGGTTGAAAATAGTGTGATAAGAGTAACAGATGGGGTGGTGAAAGAGGGTAAAGTTAAAGTTTTAGATGAACTTAAAAGTGAAGTTTTAAGGTGCAAGAAGTGTGAATTACACAAGACCAGGAACAAGGTGGTGTTTGGAGAGGGTAACCCAAATTGTGTCATAATGTTGGTGGGTGAGGCACCGGGTAGGGAAGAAGATCTGCAAGGCAGACCGTTTGTTGGTGAAGCGGGTAAACTGCTGGATAAGATGTTAGAAGCTATTGGATTCAGTAGGGAGGATGTCTATATAGCGAATGTGTTAAAATGCAGACCACCAGGGAACCGGGATCCTCTGCCAGACGAGATAAGAGCATGTAAAGATTATCTGATGCGCCAGATCGAGATTATAAAGCCCAGCATAATATTGACATTGGGCAAGTTTGCTACATCGGTAATATTGGAGAGAAGTAGATATGAATTCAGTAAATTACGAGGTAAAATATGTGATTGGAAGGGGATTAAAGTGTTGCCAACATTCCACCCAGCAGCACTGCTTAGACACGGAGGCTGGAAGAAAGAGGCATGGGAACACCTTAAACTATTGAGGAGACTTTACGATGAAAGAGAAGAAAGAACAGATTGAGGCATACGAACCACACTCAGTAGATGCAGAACGTAGCTTGCTGGGTGCTATGATGATGAGTAAAGATGCTATAGAGAAGGTGATAACCATACTTACACCCAATGCATTCTACCTTAAATCGCATCGCCAAATCTTTGAAACAATAGTCGAAATGTATGAATCAAATGAGGTTGTCGATGTTGTAACATTGGCTGAAAAATTGAGAGATAAAGGGATATTGGAGGAAATAGGTGGGAAGGAGTTTTTAGCCAATTTGTTAGAAAGCGTCGCCTCTCTGGCGAATATTGAGTATTATGCGCGCATAGTTGCGGATAAGGCTGTTTTACGTGAGATGATACAGGCGGGTAAAAAGATCATAGAGGCGGCGTATGCTATGCCGGAGGATGTGGATGAGACGTTGGATGAGGCGGAGAAGCTGATATTCTCTATTAAGGAGAAGAGGATAAAGAAGGGGTTCATACCTGTACGTGCGGTACTTACGGATGTGTTCGAAATGATAGAGAAAGCGTATAGGGAAAGGAGGTTTGTCACTGGTATACCTTCTGGGTTCAATGATCTTGATAAATATACCGCAGGTTTCCATAACAGCGAGTTTATTGTCTTAGCAGCACGGCCAGGCATGGGTAAAACAGCATTTGCACTTAATATTATAGAACATCTTGCGGTACGTTCTGAACCACCGGTGCCGGTTGCATTTTTCAGCTTAGAGATGTCAAAAGAGCATGTTGTACAACGTCTACTATGTATGCATGCACAGGTGGGTATCCATAAAGTACGAACCGGTAACATAACACAGGAGGATCTCTCACGACTATACACTGCATCAGGTAACCTCTCCGAATCACCCATCTTCATCGATGATACACCAGCAATATCTATACTGGAGCTGCGTGCAAAGGCACGTAGACTTAAATCGCGAGAAGATGTTAAACTCATAATAATCGATTATTTGCAGCTTATTACATCAAACCGTAGAATGGAGAATCGTCAACAGGAGATAAGTTTTATATCCAGATCGTTGAAAGATTTAGCCAAAGAGTTAGACATACCGGTTATCGCAGTATCGCAGTTATCGAGGGCTGCTGCACGTGAGAAGAGGCCACCGAAGTTATCGGATTTACGTGAATCAGGTGCTATAGAGCAGGATGCAGATATTGTGATATTTTTACACAAACCGGAGACAGAAACTGAACAGAATATCTTTCAGGTGATAATTGGTAAGAATCGCAACGGTCCTGTGGGTATAACGCAGCTATATTTTCAGGAAGATTATACACGGTTTGTGGAACTTGAGAGGCAATATGAGGGCACTTAGTTATGTAGGGGAGCTTACGTTATTCATATGGGAGGTGCTTAAGCGTTTGCCGAAGGTTTTCAGTGTGATACCGGTTATCATCAGTGAAGTTTGGAAGCTTGGTGTAGGTTCGTTATCTATCATATTGATAACGCTTTTCTTGGGTGGGTTTGCCACTGCATATCAAGCTGCATTCCAGGGTAGGGGGTATTTCCCTGAAGTATACATAGGTATGGCGGTAGCGAAAGCGTTCCTTATTATGTTAGGTCCATTATTGACGGGGTTGCTACTCGCAGGTAAGGTGACGTCTGCTTTAGCGGCAGAGATAGGTAGCATGAAGGTTACCGAGCAAATAGATGCGCTTGAGACACTTGCCATAGATCCTTATCATTACATAATATTGCCAAGAATAATGGCGACGTTGATTGCTACCCCGATATTGACGATGGTAGGTGAGGTCTCCGCTATGGTAGGTGGTGGTATATGTGCAATCACTTTACTTCATATAAAATTGATCAATTACATAGAGGGTTTAAGGTTCAATTTTCTGCCAATAGAGTTTGCAGGTAGCTTGGTCAAGAGTGCAGTCTTCGGTGCAATAATAGGTATTATCGGTACCTTCTATGGGATGAAGGTTATGGGGGGTGCCGAAAGTGTGGGTAAATGTGCTACCCAAAGTGTGGTGGCTGCCTCTGTGCTTGTGTTGGTGTTCGACAATATTGTAGGTGTGCTGATGTTTAACTACCCTATTTAACCTATGATAGAGATCAAAGATCTATATAAATCTTTCGGTGATAACCATGTGTTAAGGGGTATAAACCTCACAATCCCGGAGAAAGAGATCACTGTAATATTGGGACGTTCAGGGGTGGGCAAAAGTGTGTTACTGAAACATATCATGGGGTTACTTAAACCTGACAGCGGTAATATATTTATAGATGGTATAGATATAACGAGAGCATCCAGTAGAGAGCTTTGGAATATACGTAGGAAAATGGCTATGGTGTTTCAGGGGTCGGCGTTACTCGATTCGCTACCTGTGTGGGAGAATGTTACACTTGCACTGAAGGTGCACGACCATCTGCCGGAGGAAGATTTACGTCGTATAGCACGTGATAAACTCACACTCGTTGAGATGGCAGGTAGTGAGGAGCTTATGCCATCGGAGCTATCAGGTGGTATGAAGAAACGTGTAGCTATTGCACGTGCGTTGGCATTGGAACCCAAATATCTATTATTTGACGAACCTACGACGGGATTGGATCCACTCACTGCACAAAAGATAAACGAGTTAATAAAGGGGCTACAGAAGACGCTTGGACTTACGGCAGTCATCGTGACACATGATCTACAGTGTACATTTACCGTAGCGGATAAGATAGCGATGTTGGCAGAAGGTAAGATAATCTTCGAGGGCGATATTGAAGGGTTCAGAACCTCTAACATACCGCTTATTAAACAGTATTTGGCGACTTTTAGTATAACAAGGGGGTGATATGGCCACAACATCTGATCTAAGAAAGGGTATAACAATAAAGCTGGAAGGTGACCTCTATACGGTTGTAGATTTTCAACATGTGAAGATGGGTAGGGGTGGCGCTTTTGTGCGGACAAGGCTCAAAAATCTCAAAACCGGTGTGGTGCTTGAACGTACTTTCAAAGCGGGTGATAAGATAGATATCGTACATCTGGAGGAGAAGAGCTTCCAGTATATATATCGTGAAGGCGATACATTCTACTTCATGGATATGGAGACATACGATCAGCTTCCGCTATCTATTGAAGTGGTGGGTGAAGCACGTAATTACCTTACGGAGAATATGGAGGTTAACATAATTTATGCGGATGGCGAACCGGTGGGGGTGAAGTTGCCAAATTTTGTCGAACTCAAAGTGGTTGAGACACCACCTGGTGTACGTGGTGATACAGCAACGGGTGGCAGTAAACCTGCCAAACTGGAGACGGGGCTCACTATTACAGTGCCATTGTTCATTAAGGAAGGTGATATCATCAAGGTTGATACACGGACTGGCGAATATATTGAACGTGTGAAATGAAGGGGATGCGATGCGTGTACCGTTGATTAACCTTCGACGGTTGTATGAAGATCTGAAACCTGATATAGATGCAGCAATCGGTTCAGTACTCAATAGCGGTAGGTTTATTCTGGGTGACGTTGTAGCACAACTTGAACAAACATTGGCACAGTATGTAGGTACCTCATATGCGTTGGGGGTGGCGAGTGGCACGGATGCGTTATTGCTGGCATTACGTGCGATAGGTGTGGGACAGGGTGATTTCGTCATAACTACTACGTTTACATTTTTTGCGACACCTGAGGTTATAATAAGGTTGGGTGCTACACCCATATTTGTGGATATTGAACCCCAGACCTACAACATGGATCCCGAACACCTTGAGGTGGTGATCAAACATTTGCCGCCATCTGTGCGTTCACGATTGAAGGCGATCATACCTGTACATCTTTATGGCCAGAGTGCAGATATGGATGAAATTATGGGGGTGGCCACAAAGTATGGGATACCAGTGGTGGAGGATCTTGCACAGGCATTGGGTGCGGAATACAAAGGTAAGAAGGTGGGCTCATTCGGCTTATTAGGAGGGGTGAGCTTCTTTCCTACAAAAAATCTACCTGCGTTTGGTGATGCAGGTATGATATTTACTGACGATTCTTCACTTTATGAGAAG
>Ga0209410_1001589_pt1 | contig 11090 bp, 18 predicted proteins | sample Mar14436cmmetaG_FD_184135 | JGI IMG/M metagenome (GOLD analysis project Ga0209410, IMG submission 184135) | Marine hydrothermal vent microbial communities from Guaymas Basin, Gulf of California to study Microbial Dark Matter (Phase II) - Marker... ... | reverse complement strand
GGTTTTGAGGGCTGAAAGTCCGCAGCAGGTTGCTAGGAGGGTTGCGCCGATGATGAAGGGCGGCGGCGGGACAGTATGCAAACTCGTCTTAGAGAAGGTTTACAGATTCATGAACAGCGGCGACGCTGTTATAATGCTTACTGACGGCGACATATTCGATGTGGAGAAAAGCGAGACTCAAGAATGGTTCAGAAGGGTCTCGTCGAAGGCTGGATTCGCAATGATAGGATACACGCATAAGCCAGTCGTCGCACCCGGCTTCACAACAGCGCATATCAACTTCAACTCCCATAAATAACTTAAGGGCGATTGGAGATTGAAGGCGGGTAGGGATAATCTTGACAGGCTGATTGGAAGTATTCAGTTTGACAGGTGGATCTTCGGGTTTCCAACTCGATTTACTCTCGTAAGCCATGAAGATGTAGATCATGATCCTTTGAAGAGTAGCTTTAGGTTTCCAGAGCCTCTGATATATTCTGACAATTATGTGCCTAGAATGAGAGCTAAGAGAAAGACGTATTCAAGCATCTATATCAGCGAGGGATCATCAGCCGTAATTAAGAGGGTAAAGGTCACGCCGGTTGGTTCAAGAACGCTCTCGAGGCTCATCGGGATCAGGGTGCGACGCCTTCATGCGTTCTGGTGGTTCTTGGCGACCAGAGATCTTCTCGTCTTGTTCGTGGGCGACCTTTACGCATCAGAGATTGAGCTGCTGGGTAAACTCCTCGATGAAGTCTCAGATCTCGACGCTATCTTGCTCGTCAGCTATGGAGGGATGACCCCTCCGAAGCATGGAGTGAGATACCGCGATCAAATGATGGTTGAGATCGGAGAATTGACTAGAAGAGAGAAGGAGAAGGGGAGGATCCTCTATGGCTTGCCCCATCCGGTCATTCCTGAATGGGCTGATAGGTCGGCTCAGAGGGTTTAATCTCATACGCAAGATCCTTCTCTGACAGCTTCTCTTGGATATCTCGGACATTCAAGATCTCCCTTGACCAGATCCTACTGTAGCCTACGTGATTGAAACTCATTCTCATCACGAACTTCATGCTGTATCCATGCTCACCCTCCCTTATTCTCCAGGAGTAAACGGCCCAATCGCCGCTATGCTCCAAATCCTCAATTGACCCGTCTGAAGATGTAGGCTTCCCTAGAACTGACTGAACGGCCTCAAGCAAACCAGTCAGGTCTTCCCTGTCGAAGGAATCAAAGAGCGGGAAAACTAGAGTTTCAGCCCTCTGAACCTTTCTCTCCCTTAAAGCATTAATCATATTCTTCTTAACATGTTCTAAATCCGCTATTTTGGCACTTTTGGAATCGATTATTGCGAAGTACCTCTTTACACCCTTAAACGCAAGCCAGAGCTTCACGGCTTCTTCAAGAGCCTCGCTCTGCGCGCCTTTTAGTTTACCATGCTCCCTAAGAACGGCCTCCTGAAATCTTTCAAGCAACACATCATTGATCTGGAGCGTCGTCTTCATTTAAACACCCAACTTTAAAGTTGGGTATCCAACTATATAAACTTAACGTTCCAAACGGGACATGCACTCTCCAACCGCTTGAGGCCTTGAAGACGACTTAAAAATCCTCATAATTCTAGTTTTTGGAGGCGAAGCGCTGGAAGGTTGCGGAGAAAAGGAGGGCTCCAAATGGATCCTGAAGAGGCTAAAGGCTTGGTTGGCCGATACATCTGCGTAAAAGTGAAGCATACGCCAGAAAATGCCGAGCGTTTGGGGAGGAGATTCGATGAGATATGCGGGGAAGTCCTTCGGATAGAACAGGAAGGCGAACATTACTGGCTTTTGTTTGACTGGGGATGGGGCGTGAGGCTGGACGCCGTCAATGAGTGGTGGGAGGAGGCTTCTGAAGAATGAGGGTTAAAGCCTCAACCATTATTAGAGCATACCGAGACCGGGAATACGAAAGAAGATTTGCGAGTCGCTATGCATGTGCGGGATATCCGCCTCTCTAAGTCGTCTGGGATGTTCCGAAAACATTAGAGAATCTTAAACTTGTCAAGGAGTTTCTTTTGGATTACAGTTCAGAATTCAATCCATTCGCAAAGTTTCTGTGTGCACTTACTAAAAAAGAGGAGGCTTCTGGGGATGAAAGAGAGGATTATAGAGGAATCTGATCTAAAAGAGTTCATTAAGAGATTGCCTGATTTGTCGTTGGCTCCTCCCAGTGTACATCTGCTGATGCTAGCTGTCCGCAGCCGCAAAGAACTTGGACAAGCCTCTCCTTTCAAACGACGAGGACTATCCCGACGTATGGATGAAAACGATTTCCTTCAAGAATTTTCTGGAAAGCTTTCTATAGCCTTCAATTATGCACTTCCCCGGTATCATCTAAAAATAGCATTTTAGTGGGTATTCCATATAGTGCGATGGCGTGAGAAAGGCATTTATGTTTGCGACGCTCAAGCCGTAGTGTATGTGCAGCGAAAACTCGATGATAGGTGAGGTTATGGCAAAATTTGTAAAAGTTAGGTTTAGAGGATTCAAAAACATAGCTAGTTGCGTAAAATATGAGTATGGAGAAGCAAAATCTGGCGTTCCCTTAGGAGGTTTAGGTACCGGCTCAGTCGTCTTAGGTTCAGACGGCTCATTCAGCGCCAGCACATTAAGGAATAATATCCGCGACAGATGGAATCCACGGGGAAGCTTCTTCGCCATCTACACATCCTCCGGTGGGAAGAGCCAATGTAAAGTTCTTGGGAATTACCTGTACGATCCGCCCTTGCAAGAATTATCTTACATATTCGATCCTTCTCTAAAAAGCGAGACAAGGATTCAGAGCCTCGAGTACTACGGTCATTATCCAATGGTCGATATAAAGTTTGAAGTCGAGCCCGTTATAGTCAACATGCAAGCCTTCACACCTTTTATTCCCGGAGACAGCAAAAATTCGGGTATTCCGGCAGCAATCTTCTACTTTGACGTTAAAAACGTCGGCGGATCCCCATGTGAAGTTTCTATTGCCTTTTCATGGGGTAACGATATTCCAAGCCAAGGTAAACAGTTAAACAGGTTCCAGAGCAAAGATGGGATAAGAGGATTGTTTTACACGGCGGAAGGTACGAGGGACAGTTATGCACTTATATATCTTGGAGACGCCGAGTTAACGTATTTGGCATCTTGGAATCCCTACACCTCTGGAACGGGATTCTTGCCAGCCTTCAGTAAGGAAGGAAGACTGCCGAATGTAGCCTCCTCAGAAGACGTGGATTACCGTTCACCAGCAGGGGCTCTAGCCGCAAAAACATCACTTAAACCGGATGAAACAAAGACGTTATGTTTCGTTCTAGCATGGTACTTTCCGAATCTAGCGGATTCCTCCGGCGCCTTTTTGGGGCACATGTATAGCAACTGGTTCTCGGACGCGTGGGATGTAGCCCGCTATGTAGCCGAAAACTTAGACAGCCTATACAAGCGAACCGTTGCGTGGCAGGACGAAATTTACGGCTCTGACCTGCCTTATTGGCTTAAGGATGCCTTAATAAACTCGTTATACTCCCTTGCACGCAATACTTTCTGGATAAAGGATGGAAGATTCGGTCATAGCGAAAGCTTTGTCTCTTGCCCAATAATGGAGACAATTGTCTGTAGATTTTACGGTAGCATTCCAATGGCCATGATGTTCCCAGACATAGAATTCAACGTTATGTATCAGTTTGCGAAACATCAGAGAGATGATGGAGCCATACCCTTCGCTCTTGGCAGACCAGAATTCTTTGACCGTCCATACTATGAAGTTCAAAAATCAATAAACTCCTCAGAGTTCGTTCTGATGGCCTGCCGGGACTATCTATGGACAGGCGACAAAGAGTTTCTGGACAGGATATATCCGCATGTAAAGAAGGCCGTATACTACGCAAAAACATTGGATACAGACAACGATCATGTAGTGAACGAAGTCTCTATGCAATACTATGACTGCTGGAGGTTTTACGGCACCTCAACTTATGTAGGCACCATTTGGCTGGCATGCTTGAAGGCAGCTGAGAAGCTTGCACAGATAAAAGGCGATAAGACCTTCGCCGAGAATTGCAAAAAATGGTTTAATGCAGGCTTAAAAAGCTTCGAGGAGAAGCTATGGAACGGCGAATACTACAGCCTATACAACGAGCCGGAGACGGGCAGAGCTTCAGACACTTGCCTGGGCAATCAGCTTGTGGGGCAATGGTACGCCTACCTAATCGGTTTAGGCGAGTTCCTGCCGAAAGATCATATAATCAGCGTTATAAAAGCCGTAAAAAGACTGAACGTTGCAGCAACAAAGTATGGTGTTGTCAACGGCGTAAAGCCCAACGGCAAGATAGATTACGAATCCCTTGGTCACCACTCTGACAGCATAACGATTGGAGAGTCATTCTGTTACGCGGCCACCTGCATATACGCCGGAGAAAAAGACCTTGGACTTGAAGTAGCCAAAAAAACATACGAGAACATAGCCCTAAACCAGAAGGCCCCATGGAACATCACATGGAACGTATCGCCAGTGGACGGCAGCCTAAGATGGGGAACAGAATACTACAGCAACATGGTCGTATGGACCCTCTACCATGCCTTAACGGGAAAATTATTTTCCCATAAGCAATGATTGCGACGCATGCAGCGGCTTAAGTCGGCGCCCTACTTGAAACCCAATTAGACTATCCTCTCTAAATGCTTCCTAGAGTGCCCTTTAAGACTATAGGATGCCGCTTGCAGCCTCTTCAAACATGCAACTTACGCGATCGAACGCAAAATGTTCCTTCCGGATTCCTAGAGGATCATAGCGAGGTGGAAGATTATTGGGATTGGGATGCGAAGGGTTCTGACGCCTGAAGGCCTCTTCATCCATGAAAGAAACTCTGGGCTATGCGTTTTCACGCCGCAGATAAGATCGAAGTCATGGATTAAGCCGCTTTACGCCCAGATAGCCCTGACTTCAAGATGCAACCAGAACTGCTGGTTCTGCTACGCATCTGCATCTCCAAACAAGACGGAAGAATGGCAGCTAGACGAGCTGAAGCGGCTCATCGGGTTCCTCGATTCTTGGGGCATTCTGGGCGTTGCCTTCGGCGGCGGAGAGCCATTCATGTATCCATACCTTCAAGAGATTGCGGAGTGGACATGGAATAATACGGGGCTGGACATTTCAGTAACGACGAACGGAACAGCCGCCTCCGAAGAGCAGATAGCTCGGCTTGAGGGGTACGTCAGCGAGGTTAGAGTCAGCATTAGAGATCCGGAAATGTGCAATGTGCTAGATAAGTTTCTCGGTAGAAGATTTGAGGTTGGAGTAAACCTGCTGCTCTTCAGGGGAAACGCGTCTGTCTTAGAGGAGATCATAAGAAGGAGCCTCAGTCTCGGCGTCAAAGACTTCCTAATAAACAGTTTCCTGCCCGTTGGGAGGGGAGCCGCCTACAAAGACCGAGAGCCCATTGACGAGGACTACGCCGAGCTCACCCGAATCATAAAGAAGTTCGAAGATGAGGCGGCCTTCAAGGTTAGTGGAAGACTTGCCTCCAAGATGAAGGCGCATTCAGATTCATCCCATTTGAGGACGAGGTGAAGGGAAGAATCATAGCGGTCACGGCTGATGGCAAATTGAAGCCCTCAAGCCTCTCCGAAGAAGCCTACAAATTCGACATGCCCGAAGAAATACCAGAAGTATACGCGAGGATGATCCAGTCTTGAAGGTTCAGAGCCGCGATGAGGCGAAGGCCACAGTCTTGGAGAGGCTGAAATCCAGCTGTGGCGGGAAGATGAATGTGGAGTTTTCGAGGGCGGAGCTGGAGACTGATCTTTCAGGCAGGAAATTCTGGGTTGTCGAGGGAATAATTCACGTCAGAAGATGGCTCTTCAGGAGAAGACGCCGAAGATTCACCTACTACGTAGATGCGGAAAGCGGCAAAATACTGATCATGCGAATGAAGAAGGACTGAAAATGAATTTTTATGCGTATGCACAATGGGGCGCCGGCGCCCACTTCATACACGCACATGCGTATGCGATGTTGGCAGCCGGCTGCCAACCCTCTAAAAGGCGCCTTAAAAATCCACAATTCCATTAAGAAAACCTGTTGTTGATGGGGGTTGCCATATGGAAAGACGGGAGATTCTTGAAAGGCTCGCCGATCATCCATTAACCCGCGAGTTTGCATCGTGGCTGTTCAATGTGGAGGAGAACGCCGATGAAATGCTCCGCCTCTCCATTGCGGTATCGGATGGTGAACTAACATTTAACGGGAGCCGGCGAGTTCTCATCGAATCATTCCTTGCGCGTTTAGGGGAATTCTCCCTCAGAAGGGTCTACGGCTCAACGGGCAACCTCGCCTTCTTCATAATACCTAAAATATGGCATCCGAAAAGCGAAGACGAGGATGTGCTCCTCCACCTGTACATTCTAGAATTGAAGACGGGGACCGTCGCGGCTATTCTCGAGCATGACGGAAACCACTTCACAGCTGAAGATGTAGAATATCTCCTGAAAAATGCACAGGTGCAGCTTCAGAGGAGCAAGGAAGTCATCGCCGTCAGAGTGATGGTTGAATGAGGAGGGCTCCGCCCTTAAAACTCCCGTTTCTCCACATTAACGGAGGAAGGCTGAATGGTCACTCTCCTCTCAGCATCTTCAAATGCTTGAGCTAGAAGACTTGTTAACGCGCGTTAACAAATGGTGCCATTTGCGACCCATGGGTCGCATTTTTAAAGTTGTGGAGGTGACTTGTATGAGGAGGTGGGAGAAGATTCTTGCGGCGTGCGGCGTGGCCGCAGTCGCCGCCGAAGCCGTCCTGATACTCTGCGGGACGCTCATATTCTTCCCGTATAAGATTGACTGGGCGGTGTTAGCGAAGAAGATGCTTGAGGCTGGAATGCTACCCTTCCATTGAGACGCGGCGACTTCCGCCGGGCTCTGTCAGGCTGGATCATTAGTTTTTGGAGTTCGAGAGGAATGGCTAAGGGAAACCATGTCATTCTGAAGGTTGAAGCTATCATAGCAAGGAGGGAACCAACAAAACTCAATCCCTATCCAATCTCCTTGTCTATTAATGGGAGGGCATACCCGAGGATTTCAAGCGGATCCTACTTCGGGTTCGGCGGCTCATACAACGATGTGAAAGAGGCGAAAAACGCTCTTGAGAAATACTTGGAGAATGAAATTGAGTGGTTCGAGAAGAGTTATTTTAGACCTGTGAAAGTGAATCTTACGGTCAAAAATGAATTCGAGGATGAAGATTGTTCTGTCCGAGATGTGGGAACGAAGTAGAATTCGAAGCTGATACGTGGTTCTTCTGTAATCCAGAGGCGTTTCCTACGAGGCGTAAATTCGGATTCCTATGCTACAACTGTCACGCAGTCATTTTCGTAAGAGAAGACGGCTTACTAGACGTATTTCTTCTCGATGAAAAAGATGGATTGAAGGGGAGAAGCCGCAATTCGACATGTCGGATGGGAGAAGATTATAATTTTTGGAGAGTGACGAAATGGAAAGGATATTAAAAATTAAAATGAAAGGCCCGAAAGAAGCTACGGAAAGAGCGGAAGCCTACATAGAAGATGTTCTAAGCAGAAAAACCAGTGCACTCTGGGGGAAACATGCTGGAAGAGTATTCTGTTGAGAAACTGAAATGAAAAATACGCGCCGAGAAAGAATTGAAAACTATCAGTGGAAACAACCGATGAAACTCAACTCTACCTTATTTCCTCTTGACGATGGTGAAGATCATTGGGATTTGAGGAGATTCTTGAGAATCTGGCTGACAAGCCTCTCCTGAAGGAATTCGCCGAGTGGCTATATGAGCATAAATGTTACGGGGAAGATGCCATAGAGGAGCTGCTGTGCAAGGAGTGGGATGGAGCCTATCCGTCCGCTCTCATAAGCGATGACCTCCTCGTCGACATTGGAAGCTTCCTATGCTTCATGGCTATGTTCGCCCTAGAGAAGGTCTATGGAGAAGACTGGTGGACAGCTAAGTCGCCGCTTCACGTGAGCCTCCCCCGACTAAAGTCGGGGGCTTCCAGCGTTCGGCTGGGGCTTTACGCCTCCAGTCACATCTGCTGGTTCGGGGGGCTCACAGCTCCCCCATCCCATGCGTCTCGTTAACGCATGGGCTATGTTTATTGCGGCGTTCAAATCTCTGTTGTATTCTATTCCGCAACTTGGGCATTTGAAGATCCTTCCTTTAACTTGGGCAACATACCCGCATCTATGGCATATCTTCGAGGTGTTCCCAGTCTCTTTTTTAGATAGATATTTCACCTCAATCCCTTCTAGATTTGCTTTATATTCAATGTATGTCTGGAGTTTTCTGAAGGGTAGGCTGTGAAAACGCTTGTTAAGTTTCTTGGACTTTTTGAAGCTTCTTCTTATCCCGTTCAAGTTCTCCATGACTATTACGGGCTTGGGGAACTGTCTGGCATACTCGATTATCCGGTTTGCTAGGATGTGGAGCTGCTGGTTTACCTTACGCCTTTCCCTTCTCCCGAGCTCTTTGACCTTTCCGACTCTGTTCTTCTCTTGAAGTTTTCTTCTTATGTGGCTGTAGAGTCCTCTGATTCGCTTGATTTCTTCGCCTCTCCAGAACTGTCCCTTTATGGGCTTGGTTGGATTGTTTTTTGATATTGCTACTGCGACGGCTAGGTTGGCCTCTCCCCTGTCTATCGCTATCACGGTTTCAGGTTCACCTATGAAGTTAACGGTTTTCTTCAGCACGAAATGGGCGTACCATTCTCCATTCCGCTTGACCATCTCAACAGTTGTGAAGCTCCATTCGCCCCTGAAGGCTTCCTCAATCCTCTGCCTATGCTTTTCTCCGAAGACTATGGGCAAGCTGATCCTCTTTCTCCTGAACAGGCTTAGCGTTAACCAGTAGGGTGTTAGAACGTTGGTTGTTTTAGAGAAGCTGTAGCATCTCTTGTCGAAGCGTATGGATACTCTCTTCAGCCTTAAAGCACTATCGTCCTTTCTGTTCTTCTGGAAGCTCTTCAATATTTCGATTGTCTTGTCCCTTGCTGTCTGAATTAAAGCGGTGTTCAGGTTGAAAAGCCTCTTAGCCTCTTCATAGCCGTTCTCATGTAGTAAGGTCTTTGATGTTGAGTTGAAGCTGAGATACCACTTGACAAGCCTGAAATATTCCTTGAGAGCCATATTTAATGCTAAAACCTTGTTCGGGTTAGGCTTGAAAACCTTTCCTATCACCGTCAACTGAACATCTCTCTGCAAGGGAACATCCCAAAACCAAATTCAAGATTGAAACACTTAAATCTTCCCGCGATTCATCTCCCCACTAAAGATGGGGAGTTTTCTCGCGGATTCAGTATAACCGAGAAGAGGGATTTATCTCAGGAAGTATGTTTGTGGTTTCCGTTAGGTTAGCCCAGCCTTCCTCTTTGAGAGTATCCCCCTTCTCCTCAGCTCCTCTCTGAAGTCGCAGTACGACATTCCAGCCTCTTCAGCGGCTCCTCCAAGCGAAGCCTTACCCCTAAGGTAATCGTTGATAGCCGCTTCAAGGCTCTTTAAACCTTTCATAGAAGTCTTTGTTCCAGTCCTCACTATGCCATCTCCCTTCCTTACACTTTAATCTCTTCTCCGCTCTTCTTAAGTCTTTCTCGCCGTATTCACCTGCTCTCCTAAACCTCTCAATGTAGCTGAGTGCCTCAGAGGATGAAAGCAACCCGACCTCAACAGATCTGACCAGAATGTCCAGTCCATGAATCACCTTAATCCCCAGTCTATGAGCTACTTTGACAGCATCTAAGTCATCTACCAAGAGGAGAGTTATACCCAATTGCTTGCATAAGATTATAGCCTCAGCTTGAGCCCTACCCAGTTTTGGAGGGCCTCTCATCAACCTCTCAACCTCACCCATCAAGCCAGCCTCAACAGGAACCTCCACTAATAAGCCCTCCAAAACAGATCTTAGAGCATTCCGAGCATCACGGTACTTTAATGCCCCCCTCTCAAGCTCTCTTCTAACCTCCGTAGGTATGTAGACGGCTGAGAACAATCTTGGCAGGAGATCAAGCCTATCTACCATCCCTAAAGCCAAGAGCGGGCCCGTATCAGCAACCAAACGCATCCAAATGCGCCTCCTATCCTAAGATTGAAATCACGGTTCTTCCAGCCGAGTCCGACTTCACAATGTATAGCTGAATCTTGTCTCCTACTGCCCTTACGGTTTCAACGCCATCTTTTGATGCATCTACGACGGCAACGATAACCTTATTGACTCCGCTATGATAGGCTAGATACTCCAAGTCGCTCCTGTCTACCAAGCCATCCGTTATCAACGCAATCAGCGTCCTTTCAGGCTTGAGTGCGAATGCCTTTTCAGCGGCGTCCCTCACATTAGTGCTTCCAGCGGATTTCAACAGGAAAATTTTTGTGCCGTGCTTGACGTAATCTCTGCTTTTCGGCGCGAGTATTCTGGCGTAGCTGTGGAACGATATTGTTGCGACTGGAAGCTTGAACCTCTTCGCGTATGCTAGAAGCCCGTACGCGGCATCCTTAATGTATGACAGCACAGAACGGTTCTTGTACAGCGTAGCGGTGCTCCCCGACTGATCCAGCAGCATTATAATCTCTGAGAATCCTCCAGCATCGCCCTCCTGTTCAACTGTTAAGATGTTCAGTTTCTTCAAAGTCTTCCATTTCCGAGGATCCGAGGGGTTCTTCATCACGCTCATCGGGTCTAATGTTCTGGAGTAGGGCTTCCACCTCTCCAACACAGGCTCCTTCAACTCATAGAATGACGATGCCGTGAAGAGGTCTTTGAAGCCTAAAATCTCGCCCCACAATGCCTCCATAACCTTGTCCTCAGCCGCCTTCTCAAGCTCTTCGCTGAGGCTCTCGTCTTCTCTGAGACCCATCAGTTGGGCTAGTTGTTCATCGCTTAGCTCCGCGTCTATTCCAATCTCAGCCGCGTCAGCCCTAACATTGGGGTCGCCCCTATCAAACTGAACGTCAGAAGCTCCCCTTCAGGAGGCTTCGATGGCCTGGAGAGCCTCGCGACTATCTCGGCTGCCTCAACGATCTTCTGGACATCCCTCTCCTCACTGAGGCTTTCGCATTCCTCAGATATCTCCTCAAGTAAACGCT
>Ga0209410_1001587_pt1 | contig 11093 bp, 10 predicted proteins | sample Mar14436cmmetaG_FD_184135 | JGI IMG/M metagenome (GOLD analysis project Ga0209410, IMG submission 184135) | Marine hydrothermal vent microbial communities from Guaymas Basin, Gulf of California to study Microbial Dark Matter (Phase II) - Marker... ... | reverse complement strand
ATATTTTTTCTCTTCCTTTCCTTGGGATAAGTTAGTACTCCGGTAGCATCTATACCCTTCCTCTTAAGATAAAGAAGATAAAAATACAACTGCCACTCCGCAGACTTTTCCATCTTGCTAGATTTCTTAATCTCAAAGATAACAATATTCCTTTTATTTCTTTTGAAATCTATCGCTATTCCATCAAGAATTAAATTCTTCCTTTCTCTCCTAAATGTTTTCTCATGTACTATCCTGCCACGCATCATTAAATCTGATTCGTGACTAAATGAAATATGATTTAAAAGAAACCATGTCTGTCTTTTACAGATAAAATAACTCTGAATTATCTGACCGTTTATCTTCATAAAGGGAAAGTAGAATTTCATATATTTATATTTAATCACTAATATTTAGGCTTAAGACCTAATCATTAGGGATACCATTTATAAATATGCACGCAATAAATTTTAAGAGGATATTCTGAACGGCATCTGTATGCCCTCCTTCTTTCTCCAAAAAAATGGCAATCATGTTCGTTCCAGTCGGGGAGCAGATAAAACCGATATACGAAGGTTTCAAATATGTCAAAAATATCGAAAAGGTCTATCTTATAGCGTCAAATAAAACCGAAAGATATGCCCACGATATAAAGAAAAGAATTGAATATATATACGACACAGAAATTGTCCTTGTAGATCCTGAAAAATTGGATGACATAATGGAAAAATTAATAGATGTTGTATCTGAGAATAAAGACAGGGAGATAATATCCAATATAACTGGTGGAACAAAGGTTATGTCTCATGCTTGTTATATTCTATGCTCATATCTTGGAGGTGATGCCTTCTATATCTTTAAAAGGGATGATGGTTCCATGGAGTATGTGGATATGCCGATGTTAAAGATAAAGTTAAATTCAGTAATTGAGGATAGGTCAACAAGGGAAAGAATTCTTGAGAAATTGATGGAAAGTGAGTATGACTCGATGACTTCACTGGCAAGGGAATTGAGGATAAAGGATTCAACACTCTCCGTAATCTTGGATCAACTAAAGGAGCAGGGTCTTGTGATATTAGAGAGGAGTGGTAGAAATCTAAGGATAAAAATTTCCAAGACTGGTAAAATACTCCTAAGGTTGAGAAAATTGAAAAAATGAATGATGAGGAGAGAATTTTAGTATTGGGGGCATTGTTGCATGATATTGGGAAGTTTTTACAGAGAGCCAGAACAAATTTAAATAAAGAATATGAGAATATAGATTGCGGATATGGGGGTGCACATTCTAAATGGAGTGCGGGATTTGTAGATGGATATATCCCCGAAAATATTCTTAATGATAATGAAAAGAAAATTCTCAACGACATAATCCTCTCCCACCACAATAAAGAGAGGTTGAAATATAAGGACTATAATGAGGTTCTGAACGTCATAACAAACTCGGATCATCTATCCGCGACTGAGAGAGAAAAAAGGGAAGAGGATGAAACGGGGGACCCTGATAAAGAACCGTTACTTTCACCTTTTTGCAATATTTCACTTGATCAGAGTTTTAAGGAAAGATTTTACTATCCAATAGTTCCGTTAACTGATGTACTAACTAAGGGTAATGAAGTCGTGTATCCAAAGAAGGATATACTGCAACTTCAAAGGAGGGGATATAAAGAAATTTGGGTGGAATTTGAAGAGGATATGATGAAATTAAATGATTTAAATCTAAATTTCATCGATTATGTTAATTCATTAAACTATATATTCTTCAAGTATCTCAGATTTATCCCTTCCGCAATTTACAGAGATATTCCAGATATCCCACTGTATGATCATCTTAAGACTACTGCTGCAATAGCTGTATGCAAATATAGAGCAGAAGATAAAGAAAAACCATATCTTCTCATAGAAGGAGATGTATCAGGAATCCAAGATTTTATCTTTTATGCACAAAAACCAATGCAATCTGCAGAGAAATCTGCAAAGAGATTAAGAGGTAGAAGTTTTTTCATAAATCTTATTGTAGATGCCTGTGTTACCTGTATTCTAAGAAAATTAAATCTATTTGAAACAAATATACTGCTACAGAGTGGTGGACACTTTATTATACTTGCTCCAAATACTAAAAATAATAGAGTAAGTATAGAGAAAATAAAAAAGGAATTTAATGAGTACCTTCATAAAAACTTCGGTACATTGCTTTATCTGGCAGTTGCGTATCTTGAAGGAAGTGATGAAGACATAAAAAATTATTCGGAATTCAGAGAGAAACTTAGCGTAGAAACAGAGAAGGCAAAGAAGTTAAAGTTTAATGAGATATTTGATGAAGGATTTTTTGGTAACAGAAACAGACCATCCGTAGAAAGAGAAATATGCGTAGTTTGTGGAATAAATAAAAAGAAGGAAGGAGATCTATGTAGCGTGTGCAATAATCTCACAAACATTGGGGATAAGGTTGCAGATTTTACACATATCCTAAGGTATACTGGTAATGGAGGCGATTTCACAATAGAATTAGAAAGTTTTAAGATAAGTTACAATCTCTTTAAGGGTAAGCCTTCATCACCAAATGGTGAGAATCTGGCAGTATATTCATTAAACAGCACCAACTTCCTAGATAAAGGAATGAAATGTATGCGAGGATTTAAATTAATTGGTAGGTATGTACCAACAGATGAAGGCAGGGTAAAGAGTTTTGATATAATAACAGAGCTGGAAGATAAAAATGAGCATGCAAAACTTGCTATCTTCAAAGCAGATGTAGATAACTTAGGATGGATATTCTCCAAAGGAATAAGGAAGAAATTGAGAAGCATTTCGAGGATAAGTATGCTGAGTTTCCTCTTTGATTTATTTTTCTCATATTACATAAATGAGTTGGCAGAAAGATATGAGTGTTATGTAATATTTTCTGGAGGTGACGATTTAATAGTTGCTGGAAGATTCGATAACATCATAAAATTCTCTCAGAGGTTAAGGGATTTATTCCGCGGATGGGTCTCTAAAAATCCAAATATAACGATATCTGCCGGAATTGAAATGGCTCACTACAAATTCCCTGTCAAGAGGTTGGTTGAGTATTCAGATGAGGCTCTTGAGAAAAGCAAGAGTATTAAGAAATGTGAGAGGTGTGGTAGCGAAAATGTTGAAGAAATCACAGAGAAATGGAAATGGAAGTGCAAAGAATGTGGACATATTTTCATTCCAAAAAAGGATAAAATAACAATTTTTGATAGGGCGCTCTTATGGCAGGAGTATAAAAGTGTTATCAAATTGGTAGATGAATTTCACAAGAATAAGGATGAACTCGGTTCTGGAACATTATATCAATTGATGGAAATACATAGGCAGAGCAATGAAGATGTGACATCTGGTAGACCAAAGATACCAAGAGGTTCCCATGTTCCCTATGTAAAGTACTTCATTGTGAGAAATTGGAAGGGTAAGGATAAAAATAAGAGATACAGATTGGAGAGAAGTATATTGGATAACTTTGAGATAATAGATGTTGCGGTATCACTTTATAGCTTATTACAGAGATATGGATTAAAAATTGGAGGTGATAAAAATGCCACAAAGACAACATGATGATCCTTTGGCTTGGTTTCCAGAGGATTTGGAAAATCCTGAATTTGAGAGATTAATGCCAGAAAATGGGGACATTGATAATTTTGTAAAGCAGCATCTGAGAGGTAAGATAAAAATAACGCAATTAAGAAAATTTTTTGATGAAATTGTGTCTATAGAGAGAAAACTCGATAAACCCGACTTTAATTTGGACGCAGAGTTGGCACTTTTGATACCAAAAGTGAAGTTTGCAAGAGCTAGAGGATTATGTCCAGAGGAGTTTGTTAAGTTGATATCCAAAATTCAAAAAGGAGTTAATGAAGATGACGGAAACAAAATAGAGAAATTTAAGAATGCTAGGAAAATTCTAGAAGCTGTTGTAGCATACTGTAAATACTATGGAGGTGGTTAAGATGAGATTATTAAAAAATATAATATACAGCTATGAAATTGAACTGAAGACGGGAATGCATATTGGCGGTACAAAGGAGGCTGTGAAGATTGGTGGAGTAGATAACCCTGTTATACGCTCTTATAAGAGAATTAATGAGAAAGGAAATCCGGAGTATGTTCCAATAATTCCCGGATCCTCACTAAAGGGTAAGTTGAGGTCTCTATTAGATCTAAAGGATGGACACATACCAAAAAACAGTAAAGAAGACATCAAGACATGCCCAGATGCTAAGAAAGAGGATGGCACACCATGTTTGATTTGTACACTCTTTGGCATAGGTGCTAGTGATAAAAGCGAGGAATTTATTAGGTCAAGATTGATATTTAGAGATGCCTATCCAACTGATGATACATTGAAGTGGTGGGATAAAAGCGAGGAAATTGTTGAAGGAACAGAGGTGAAAGGTGAGAATGTGATTAATAGAGTGACATCTGCAGCAAATCCGAGATTTATGGAGAGGGTGCCAGCCGGATCCAAGTTTGAGGGGGAGATAATTTTAAGTATCTATGAAGGAGATGACGAAGAGAAATTGAAAAATAAATTAAAGGAAGGAATAGAACTCCTCAAAGATAGCTACATTGGTGGTAGTGGTTCAAGAGGTTATGGAAAGATTGAATTCAGGATAACCTCCGCCAAGGAGAAAAATGCCGAGGATTATAGCAAGTAAAGATGGCAATCCATACCGCTGTGATATTAAGCCCAGAATCAAATTTCATGGCAGAGGTAGATTCAATAAAGATATTCGGTAGTATTGCAAGTGCCATCTCAGAATTAGATAGAGATAAATTTAATGAATTCTACAATTCAGTAAAAACTGGTGAAACGAGAATTTCATCATCATTCCCGTTGATAAAAGACACACTTTTCTTTCCAATGCCAATATACCAATTTGAATATGATAAAGACCTTTCAGAGAAATCCGAGGATATAAAGGTTTTTGCCAAGATAAAAGATATTAAAAATACAAGATTTGTATCTCAAAGTGTTTTTGAAGAGATGCTTAATAGCAAACCCGGACTTGGAGATATATTTGAAAAAATTGAGAGTGGAGAGTGGAAATTAGATAAAAGATGCCTATATATTGATGAAGAGAGTGGAGTGGAAGAGAGGAATTTTTTAATTAAAAGATATGAAATTACAAAAAATGTACTGAATAGATACACATATGGTAGCACTATATTCTACTCACAGGCATATTTCTATAATTGTGATTTATTCTTCCTGGTAAAGACGAGCAGAGATATATTAAAGCTCATAAAGACTGCCATTAAACTTCTTGAGGACAGGGGGATGAGTCAGGATTTTTCTATAGGGTTTGGTAAGGTTATGCTCAGGGATATAAAAGAAATTGAATTAAATGAACCATGTAGCGGAGGAATGACCTTGTTATCTAAGTATCATCCTGCTGAAGATGAGATGAGATTGATAAAATCTTGTGATAAATACTATCAAATTAAGGAAATAAAAGGGTTCACAAAGAACGGGTTTCATATACCTCCATACATATTCTTTGAGGAAGGTTCATACTTCAAACTTAACAAGGTTAAAGGAAAACTGATTGATATTGCAGATACCAGAACTTCACTGAACGGAATCGCATACTACATTAAATCAAGATAAAAATGGAGATAAAACTTGAAACCTTAACTCCTGTGCATATAGGAACTGGTAATTCGTATGGTAAGGCAGAGTTTATTACAGAGAATAATAAGCTAAGAAGGATAATATTTTCAAAGCTGTATGATAGTTTATCAGAAGATCAAAAGGGGGAACTGCTTTCAGAACTCGAAGAAAAAGAGTTTAACATGGACGAATTCGTAAGGAAAAATAAAATAAGAGTCTCTGAGGATATGATATTATATCGTGCTCTAATGAAATCTCCTCCAAGTAGAGAGATAAGAGAGCAGATAAAGACAAATAATGTTCCATACATTCCTGGAAGTTCTATCAAAGGTGCTATTAGAACCGCTCTTTTGTGGAAATATATCTGCAAAGATTATGATAATTTGAGGGATAAGATAGATTCCTGTATCTATAAAACACTTCGCTCGAATTTACCATTAGAGAAGAAAAAGAAAAATATCTGCAATGAATTTATTAGCAAAGTATTTCAACTAAATGATAGAAGATACGATGCAAAATATGACTTATTGAAATTCCTACATATTTCTGATTTTATGCCTATAGATCATGAATTAAAGATCAAGAACATTAGAACATATTCTCTTTTTAGAAATAGAAAACTTGAGCCAAAGCCATTTAATAATTTTACTGAAGTTGTCACTGGTTCGTTCATAGGAACAATTTCGCTAAGCCCACAAATAAAAACAGCCATTAAGAATGAACAGGAATATCCTCTACTAAAGGATAAACTTGAAATTCTTGGTTTGGAAGGGGGTGATTTAGAAGAAGAAAAAATGCTTACACACATAAAAGATACTCTGAGAGAATTCAATAGATGGGCTATTGATAGGGAAATTGAATTATGTAGAAAGGCGAGTAATGGTAGAAATTTTTGTGAAGTATTAAGGGGTATAGATACAGAAAATTCTATCAGAATAGGATTTGGTGTTGGCACAACCTATCAAACATTAATAAAACTGATTGAGGAGAAGGATGTGAATTTAGCTCAAAGAATTGTTAATACTTTGAGGTTAGGGAAATTTAACAGAAATATAAAAGAAGATAAACTTACTCCTCCTTATCCAAAATCCATAGAATTCACCTCACAAAAAGAACCGTTGGGGTGGATGAGATTTGAGAATGGGTGAAAAATACAGGTTACACGGTTGGGATGATGAAAAAATCTACTTTTGGGATGAAGAGAAAAAGAAGGAGTATTGCGTTACAGACGAAAAGAGATTGTATGAGCAGTTGCTTGAGATATGTATAAAATATTTCAGTAAGAAAAAATAAGATTGATTGAAGGCAAAGGATATTGTTATGGAAATATTAGAAAGATGAAAGTGATGATTATTTCTGTTGGTGGGACGCCAGAGCCTTTGATTGAAAGTATTAAGAATAGATGTCCTGATTTTGTTTATTTTATTGCTTCGCAGGAAACTAATCCCATCATAGGTAAAATAGTGGAGAACACCAATTTAGATATAGGAAAATATAGAAGTGCGATTATAGATGATGCTGAGAGCATAATAGAGGCCTATGAAATTTCGAGAGATATAATAAGAAAAATTAAGAAGGAATATCCCACTGCAAGGATTTTTATAAATCATACTGGCGGAACAAAAAGCATGTCTGCAGGTATTGTGTTAGCAGGATCTGAGTATGGATGTAGTTTTGTTTATGTTGGCGGAGAAAAGAGAGACAAGGGGGGAGTAGGTATTGTAACGGAGGGAATGATAGTTAAAGATGAGCAATATCCTTACTATTTAATTGCCGAAAAAAATTTGACTAGAGCGATTGATTACTTCAATAGATACCAATATGATACATCTATAAATATTTTAAAGAGTATTATCGATAGACTTGTTGACGATTCAGAAAAATCAAAACAACTTCAGATAACAGCGACTATACTAATAGATTTCATAATACTTATTAAGAATATTGATAGGTTCAGATTTAGGAAGATTGAGTATCGTGGACAAAATAGATATGCATTAGGTATTGTAAATGATGTGATAAAAAGATTGGAGATGGTTGGGTTTTCTAGTGATATCCTAAGGAATATAGATGATTACCTAAAAATATCCAAAGACTATTTTAGAGGATTGCAAGAAGGTGATCCGAAAATAATACTATGCGAGTTGATAAACAACGCAGAGAGGCGAATCTCTGAAGGGAAATATGACGATGCAATTGCTAGACTCTACAGAGCATTTGAATTGATCGCACAGATTAAATTGCAGGAATATGGGCTGGATGATTTATCTGACAAGAAATTTACACTCAAGGATCTTGAAAATAGGGGTGTTGATGTAGAAAAATATAAAGATTGCGTAGATGAGAAGGGAAAATTAAAATTGGGGCTAAAGAAAAAATTTGAATTACTGAAAGATTTGGGATGGGATAATGCAGATGATATTTATCTCGAGAATAAAAAGATATGGGAACTGTTGAGTAAAAGAAACAATTCTATTATGGCGCATGGACTGGAGCCGATAGATATGAAATCTACTATGGATCTCTTTTCAGAGGTAGAAAAAATTGCAAAGGATATGGTCAAGGATTACGACTGGATAAAAGAAATTGGAAAATTCCCTACTCTATAAGAAACAAACACACGGGAATAATTCCATCCTCTGATAGAATCTTATTTTTTGAAAGAATATAATAGTTGTCCATCTTGTGGAATTTTCTTTTTTTAGGCACATTACTCCACTTCACTTCAATTCCCGTCATCTCCGGTTTCAGGGATATGAAGTCTATTTCTCTGCCGTTATATGAATAAAATACCTCATTATATTCTCTAAATATGTGGTCTGCTATAACTCCCTCAACGATTTTTGGTATATCTTCATCAATTATATCCCTAAAGAAGAATTTCTTAAGGAACAATCTAAATAGGAATGGGTCTATAAAATAGACCTTCCTCTCCTTTCTATAGGATACCGCCTTCTTTTCTATATCAAGGAAGAACACCTGTTTTATAAGCATTAAATTTTCCAATAACTCCAGATAATCTCTAACAACCTTATGAGCGGAGATTTCCATCTCCTTCGCCAATGAGTTTAGTGAAAATCTTGTTGAATAATTCTTTACTATACCCTTTATAACACTGTTTGAAATTCTAACGCTGTAGCCTAATTTTCCTATATCCCCAATTATCCATGTGTATATTGCATCAATAGTTTTTTCGCTTATCTTTCCTTCCTCCATTAATTCATACATTGGCTCCGGAAAGCCACCGCAGTGCACATATTTCAGGAATAGATGATTTAATTCCTCTATAAACAGTTCGGGTTTCTTGTCAATGTTTTTATTTAGATTCTTCGACCCAAATAATTGAACGAATTTCTTGAAATTTACTGGTAGGTGATAAACTTGTGATATACTCCTTCCCGGAAAACTTTCCCTTTTCAGAAATAATGTGGAAGAGCCCGTTATATATATTATCTTTCCAGATTTTAGTCTTGAATCTAAGATGTATTTTATTCCCTTTTCCCATTCCTTGACGAAGGTTATCTCATCAAGGAATATATACCTAAAATTCTCTCTATGAAAAAATCTGAAGAGGTCGATTATATCATTAAAGTCGTCCAATGGCTCGCAGGATATGTATGCAATCCTATCATTCCTAACATTCTTATTTATGAGAAGATCATAGATGATTAATTTTAGGTATGTTGTCTTCCCAGATTGTCTTGGACCAGTAATTAGGAGGTTTTCTCTTCTTTCAAATTCGTAGAGCAATCTATTTTCTCTGGAAAATGCCTCCTGAACCTTTTCATCTCTTTTTATCTCTTCCCTTGATGTTAACCAGGGGCTTTGCTCTCTAAGTATCTGGAATATATTTTCCCTTTCCATTTGATTTTTGAAGTACAATTATTTATAAAGAATTTGATTTTAAAAAATCAATTTGAAAAATCAACATCTAATTATCAAGTCCTGTTAGTATTCACTACCAGTTCTGTTCCACTTTAATAAAGTAAATTAATCCCGTTCCACACTACTAAGTTCTTGTCAAAGAGCCCTTTAATGGCGTTATGCTGGTAGAGATGACCTTATCTGGAGTGAAAAGTGCTTCACCCCAAACCATGACGCTTTAGAGTTAGAGGGATACTTCTCAAACATTTGATGGAATGGAGTTCACTGACGCAGATCAAAACCCATTTCACACTACTAAGTCCTTCTCAAACGAGATATTGAGAGATTATATAGAATTGCAAAGAGTTTTGTTTCCACACTACTAAGTCCTTCTCAAACGATTCAGGCTATTTTATCTAAAGCATAGCCTGGTGCCAGTTTCCACACTACTAAGTCCTTCTCAAACGGTTGTGGAAAAAAGCGGAGAGAGGGTATATGTGAAGGGTTTCCACACTACTAAGTCCTTCTCAAACTGGAAAAACTACAACCCAGGGTTGTGGAAAAAAGCGGAGGTTTCCACACTACTAAGTCCTTCTCAAACCCAGTTCGTAAATGAACTGCCTTTTTCAAGTTATAGCGGGTTTCCACACTACTAAGTCCTTCTCAAACTGATATGGGTATGCAAACGATGCAAAAAAGAAGTTGTTTCCACACTACTAAGTCCTTCTCAAACTGAAATATGATGTTTATACAATTGAAGTAGAAGAAAAGTTTCCACACTACTAAGTCCTTCTCAAACGAGGGTAGCGACATCAACCTTGATTTAGATTGCCACGTTTCCACACTACTAAGTCCTTCTCAAACCAGGGCGAGATGCATCGAACTCATTTACGGGGCAAGCGTTTCCACACTACTAAGTCCTTCTCAAACGAGTTGAAATCATAGATGAGAAGGAATTTAATTCTGCGTTTCCACACTACTAAGTCCTTCTCAAACAGTCCTGAGGAAGCGATGGAGGAGCATTCTGAGGCGATGTTTCCACACTACTAAGTCCTTCTCAAACACATTGATTTGAAGGACACTGGACACGCCAATGATGCGTTTCCACACTACTAAGTCCTTCTCAAACTGTTCCCCTTTGCGTTCATGCTCGCTCTATTCATCTTGTTTCCACACTACTAAGTCCTTCTCAAACCGAGAATTCAATATGTTAATATATAGCAGTTTTGGAATAAAAATAATCGTAAAAATCTGTCGATGTTCAGTAAGGGGGTTTATTTAAAAAGATCGACAGACTATCTTATCAATTTTCTAACATCTCTAAGCATTTTCGGGTTAATTGAAACCCTGTCAGTATGGTGAAGAATTAGATAACCCTCATTTATCAACTCTCTGGCAGCCTTTTCTATTTCTCTCATAACTCTTTTCTCTTTTGGCAATCCTTGTCTTAGATCTCTTATAGCCATGTGCCTTCTACCGATATAGGTATATCTGTATAACCTCCTGAGTATATGAATCTTCAATTCTTTCATACTAGTTAATTTTTCGGATAGAATCTATTTAGATAACATTATTTCAAAAATTCAATTCGAAATGGTTAAATTTAAATATTCAA
>Ga0209410_1001585_pt1 | contig 11100 bp, 11 predicted proteins | sample Mar14436cmmetaG_FD_184135 | JGI IMG/M metagenome (GOLD analysis project Ga0209410, IMG submission 184135) | Marine hydrothermal vent microbial communities from Guaymas Basin, Gulf of California to study Microbial Dark Matter (Phase II) - Marker... ... | reverse complement strand
GAAGAAGTTTCCGATCCGGAACTTAATCGATTGGGTTGGGAGCTCTGGGAGCTCGGGGGAGTGGAGCGGGTCTCCTTTCGGTTCGCCGGGGACGAGCTTCCGGGAGGTGGTGTTGCCGAAACCAGGTCCCTCCTCATCTGGACCGGTGAGGAAGCCAGGGCTCTCGCCCTAAACGAGGAGGTCCTCCGTCTCGCCCAGGGTAAGATCAGCGATGTGGAGGTGATCGGCCTACGCTTCCCTGCCCCCGCCCGTCTCCCGCCCCTCTCCCGGGTGATCTCCCTTGTGGCGTTGGTGTTTTTCGCGTTCGCGTCCCTGGTTTTGGCGAGATCCGCCACGGTCCGAACCCTTGCCGGGTGGCGTAACGAATGGGAGCTTCTTCGTCATTCAGGGATCGAGCCCTGGATCCTTGCGGGGAATTTCTTGGGAACGGTGGTGTTGTGGGGATTTTTAGGGTGTATCTTTTACGTCTCGGTTTTCCTTGGGCTTCGAGGGGCGGTTGGCGGGGTTCCGGGGGTGCGGGAGGTGGCGCCGGGATACGTATCCAACGGGGCTTTCCCGTATCTCGTGGGCTTCATTGTTGGCCCCGTTTGGACGGTCCTTGCGGGGATTTTCTCGTTCCTTCTTTCGGGGAGCCGGTCCCGAGGGGTGACGTCCGAGATCTGACGGATCGCCGCCCCAAGAAGCCCACCCCTCGGTGGACGAGATACCCGATGCCAATCCCCACGAAGACCAACTCTAGGAAGCGGAAGGTCAAGGCGAAGGCCAGTGCCCTTTCGGGGGTTATCCCGATGATACCCAGGATGGCCACCCGTCCCCCCTCGGCGATCCCGAGGCCGGCCGGGGTGATCCAAAAGAAGGTGGAGACCACCGCGTTCAGGCTGAAATAAAGGGAAAGTTGGGGAAAGGTAAGCCATGTCTTCTGCCCTAAGCCGAAGAACATCTGAGGCCTCATGTAGTTACAAAAAACGGCCAGCGATTGGAACAGAAACGCAAGAAGCGCGTGCAATGGGCGGCGACTCAGCACCTTGTGGGCGGTCTCTTCCACCTCCCCTACCTTCTCCGAGGCGCGCTGGAGGAATTTCGCCCTGGGAAAGCGGGAAAACAGGGCCGAAAAGCCCCGGCTGATGAGGCGGTAGTTTCTCACAAAGGACCAGAACGCGAAAAGGACGAGGACAAGGAGGCCACCCAAGCTCACCAAAAGCACCTTCTTCGTGAAAGGGGAGATGCTGGGTGAACCGATCGCGAAGAACCCCCCCATGGAGGCGAACAATACGGTGCTCATGGCTCCCAGGATCCGCTCCACCACCACCGTGGCTGTGACCTCGGTAAGGGGAACGCCCTCCTTTCCCACCAGTATCACGCGCACCGGTTCGCCTCCCAGATACGCGGAGGGGGTCAAATAGCTCACCGCAAAGCCAGAGGCCAGGGCTCCAAACAACCTGCTCCATCCCGGCCTGATCCCCAAGGAGGAAAGCAAGACCTTCCAGCTCAGCCCCCAAAAAAACAAGGCCGCGATCACACTCCCCAACACCCCTGCAGCACCCTCGAGGCCGAGCTTGCGGATCTCGCCCAGCACTTCCATTGGACCGGCACGATACAGAACGAAGGCGAAGAGGATGAACCCCAGGAACCCGAAAAGAGCGCTCAACAGCTTCCGTTGCATTTTCCATTCAAAGTTATCCGGGAAGTGCCCAAGACGCCAATCAGGGAGAGGGAACATCCATATAATCGGGTGCTGGTTTGTTGAAATAGGCTAGTATGGCCGATGCTATTTCCCAAATGGGCATATTTTCATACACTTCAAGGGCCGCGTTCGTGGCGAGGAACCCCTCCATACGGTGATTGCCGGGCACGCTGGGGGAAGAGAAGGGACGATGGTAAAGGAAGAGGGAGGAGCTCACGGGAAGGATCTCCATCCTCCGGGTAAGGAAGAAAAGATCCGGCAATAAGTGAACACGTTCCCCCCAATAAAGTTCCGTCCGCGTAAAGACCTTCTCCACCGCCCGTTCGCCATCAGGAGCCCGAAGCTCGAGTAGCCGCTCAAGCAGCCTATCCACCGCCTTTTCTGCCCCCCTGTTGAGGGATAGGGTCCCCATCGCCCCAAAGGGGTAAACGGTGGATCTTTCCCAGTCCACATCCCGATAGGAGAGGAAAACCCTTGTGCCAAAGTCGGCCCGGTGCCACAGGGCCTCGAGCGAAGGGAGCCTAAAAAGGTTTCCGAGGAACGAAGCTACCCGTTCCCCTATACCTTGGAAGGTACGGGGGCACAGCCCGAGGTCGAAGAGCCTTCTCCGCAGCCGGGTAAAAGGGGACCGGCGGAGGATAAGAAGGCCTTCCCGAAGGAGCCAAGTATTGAGGTGAAAATCCCACCTTAGGGGGCCCATGCCGTGATCGGAAAGGAGGAGCACAGCACGGGGTGAAAGCCCTTCCAACAGGACCCCGAGCTCTGCATCCGCCGCCGCAAAAAGCTCTTCCATCTCCGAACTTCCCCACAGAAAATGCTGAACGGTATCGGTTTCCTGGTAATGGATGCCCAAAAGCAGGGGTTTATAGCGCTGGGCCAGGGCCAAGGAGGCCGCGGTCTTGGCCCGCACGTTCCGCTTGAGATCCTCCACCCATCTTTTTCCGGGAAACCACATCGGAGGGTTGAACGCGTACCCTTCTCTCCGGGCTATCGCCAGGGCTTCGGGGGGAAAGGAGGCCGCGCCCTTCGGCGCCAGGAACCCCGGGACCCAGAAGCCCCGGGCCAGGGGACGGGGAGGATATCCCAGGGGGAAGCCCACCACTCCCACCGGGAGATCTTCGGCCAACACTTCCCAAAAGGTGGGATAAGGGAAATCCCGGGAGCTTACGACCCGCGGGGGCATGCCGGGATGTCGGTGCAAGAAGTCCAGGATCCCGTGTTTCCCGGGATTGACGCCCAAATGGAAGCTGGTCCAAGCGTTGGCCGTAACAGGGGGCACGGTGCTGCGGATGGAACGGACCGAAAACCCGCCCAGGAGGTCCCGCAAAACCGGAAGCGTCCCCTCCCCCATCAACTTGGCGATCGTGTCCGGTGAAACCCCGTCCCACGCCACCACAAGAAGCTCAACACGCACCGTGGCCCTCCGGAGGAACGAGCTTTCCCCTCCAATGCCAATAAAGGAGTTTGGCGTCTCGTCGCACATAAACCAGGAACTCCCGTGGAGCCCGATGCGGCACCACCCTCCTTGCGGACACGGGAACGCAAAGATCCGGGATGAAGAGGACCTTTCCCACCCGGGACAGCTTTAGCCCGATGAGGAGATCGTCTGCCTCCGGATAGCCGGCGGGAAAGGAGCCGGTCGGCTCCCGGAAGCCCCTCACCTTAAGGAACGCCTCCTTCCGCACGGCGAAGTTCGGCCCCAAGAAGATCGGGATCCCCAGGGCATGAAAAAGCCTCTGCCACCAACGGAAGGTTCCGGCCCATAGGTCCTTGAGCCCCCGGTAAGAGGTGGTCCCGTAGACCCCCACCACCCGGGGATCGGAAAACGGGAAAAGGATGCGCTCGATCCAGTCCGGAGGTGGGAGGGAGTCGGCATCTGTGGACACGATGAAATCCGTCCTCGCTGCCTCGAATCCCGCCTGCCGAGCCCGGGCGATCCCGCGTTCCCGTACCACGATTACCCGGGCGCCAAATCCTTCCGCTACCCTCACCGTGCCATCGGAGGAGCCCCCGTCCACCACGATCACTTCGAGGTCTCTCACCGTTTGATGGGAAAGGGCCTCCAGACACTTTCGGAGATTGTCCTCCTCGTTCAGGGTGGGGATGACCACGGTGGCCTTCATGCTTTCCCCTCCAGGATCTTTCGGTAAAGGTACAGGAGCCTCTTTCCCACGGCCGGAAGCCCATGGTCCTGGGCGAACCCTCGGGCCCCGGCGGAGAGGCGCTCCCGCAATTCCGTATCCGAAATCACTGCCTCTATCGCTTGCACGAACTCTTCCACGGAGTTCCCCTTCAAGCAGTGTACCCCATGCTCCAGAGACGAGAAAGCAGGGATATCCCGCAGGACCATGGGCTTCCCCAGGGATGCCGACTCAAGCAGGACTAGGGACTGGGTCTCTCCGTGGGTAGGAAAGAAGAAGAGATCGCAAGCGTCGTAGGCCCCTTCCGGTTCGTCCACGAACCCGGCGAAGCGGACGTTCCTGGGAGCCCTCCTTATCTTCCATTCCATTCGTGGATAGAACGCCAACGGTCCCCAGTGCTTTCCGAACCACACGAAGCTGAGCTTGGGAAAGTGAGCCGCGACCTCGATGAACTCCAGGACGCCCTTGCGGGGAAGGACGTTGCCCGAACAGTAAACCACGAACCCTTCAAGTCCCAGCTTCTTCCGCCATCGGGCTCTCCGCTTTTCATCGGGTCGGAACCGGGAGAGATCAGCCCCGTTGCTCACTACATACACCGGCCCTAGGCCCCGGGCCTTGAGCGTTCCGGCGGCGAACTCCGAAGGCGCAAACAGCGCGTCGGCTTGGGAGTAGATCCTGTCCACCAACTTCTCGTAAACGGGGGCCAAAAGCCTCGTCCCCGTGAACCCCCCGGCGAAATCGTAGCGGCCGATGGAGTGGGCATGGATCACCACCGGTATCCCCTTCCGCTTGGCCCGGCGCAGGAAGCGGAGCGAGCGGGGACCAAACCAGTGGAGATGAAGGAGGTCATATCTCCCGCCCGGATCGGTAGTGTAATCTGCCCCCACCGCTTCCAGGGCTCTAAGGTGGTTCTTGAAAGCCGCATAAAAGCCGGAACGCGAGAAAAGCTCCGCGGCCTCGAGGTAGACACAGACCTTCATGCGAGAGGAATGGTGCATGCTCATCCGACCAAGGGCTCAACGTAAGAAGCCCGAAAGAAGGTAAATGATGGCAAAGACCGCCACCACAAGGAAAAGCGCAGCGAGGCCTGTGTAAAGGCCCATGCGCAGGACCGCTTTTTTCTGTTCGGGGGAAAGCTCCACCTTGCGGGGATAGAGGAGCTCTAACCTCCGAGCTTTCTTGAGCATCTTCACCGACAGCCCGATCTTCCCCTGCTTACGATATACCACCCCCAGGTTGTGGTGGGCCAGGGCGTGCCGGGGGTCCTCCTCGATGGCCCGTTTATAGGCGTATTCCGCCCGGGAGAGGTCACCGGCGTCATAGTAGATGTTGCCCAAGCGGAAGTAGATCTGGGCCTTTTGGGTCTTGTACTTCAGTGCCTCCACCAGGAGCTCTATCCCCTCTTTATACCGCTTCTGGCGCCGGAGCTCCTCCGCCCAGCGGAGGGCCTCCTCGCAGATCCGCTCCCGTTCCGAGCCCGTCAGCTCTTCCGGTTCCGGGAGTGGAGGAGCAAGAGGCGCTCCTTCACCGCCTTTATATCCTGCCATGTCAGGTATTTCGGGCTCCCTTTTTTCTTGCTCGGGTTACGCAAAAGGTAACTGGGGTGGAACATGGGAAAAACCTCGATCCCTTTCCAGGTGAAGAACCTTCCTCTCACCTGGGTGATCCCTCCCGTCGTGCCCAACAGCTTCTGGGTGGGGGTGTTTCCTAAGGTCACGATGAGAAGTGGATTGATCAAAGCGATCTGAGCGGCAAGCCAATCCCAACAGGCATCCATCTCGGTTTTGGTGGGCACCCGGTTCCCGGGCGGTCGGCACTTGACCACGTTGGTGATGTAGACCTCGGACCGATCGATCCCCACGGCCGCGAGGATCTGTGTCAGAAGCTGGCCGGCTTTCCCCACGAAGGGCCGTCCCGTTTGGTCCTCTGTCTCCCCGGGCGCCTCCCCGATGAGCATCAGCTCGGCGGTGGGATTCCCCTCCCCGAAGACGAGGTTGGTGCGACTTCGGTGGAGGGGGCAGCGTCGGCAATCACGGGCATACTGGGCCAACTGATCGAGGGAAAGGGTCAACGTGGCCTTCAAGGATGCCCCCTAAACTGGAGCGGGCAACGGGAATCGAACCCGCGACCTTCGGCTTGGGACGCCGACGCTCTACCAACTGAGCTATGCCCGCTTCCGCTTCCTATTATACCCACCCAGGCCCCCTCAGGCCATCAGGGGTTCCAAGGCCGGCATGGACTTTCCCTGCAGGAAGGCCAATGTGGCCCCGCCTCCGGTGGAAAGGTGGTCGAACTTGTCCTCCAACCCCAGCGCGATCACCGCTTCGCCGGTCTCGCCGCCGCCCACCACGGTGAACCCCGGGGCCTCGGCCAGTGCCCGGGCGATGGCCTCCGTGCCCCGGGAGAAGGGTTTGTACTCGAAGGCCCCCATGGGTCCAGCCCAGACCACCGTGGCCGCCTCTCTTAACTTCTCGGAGAAGATCCTTACCGTCTCAGGGCCAATGTCCAGCCCCATCATGTCCGATGGGATCCGGTCGGCCTTGACTATTACGGTCTCGGCGGAATCCGAGAGCTCCCGCGCCGCCACCACATCCCGGGGAAGGAGGAGCAGCACATCGCTCCGGTAAGCCCGTTCGGCGATTTCCTTGACCTTCTCGAGGAGCTCTTCTTCCAGGACCGACCTGCCGATCTCGTACCCTTTGGCTTTGAGGAAGGTGAATGCCGCCCCGCCCCCGATGAGAATCCCGTCCACCATCGGGAGGAGCTCTTCCAATACCCCCAGTTTGTCCTTGGCCTTTTTCCCTCCGATGAGGAGGTAATAAGGGCGTTCCGGGGACTCCCGAAGCTTGGAAAGCACCTCGATTTCCTCTTGGAGGAGGAACCCGGCGTAGGAGGGGAGGTACCTCGTTACCCCCACCGTGGAGGCATGGGCCCGATGGCACACCGCAAAGGCATCGTTCACGTAAAGGTCAAAAGGCTCTGCAAGCGCCCGGGCGAAATCCGCGTCGTTCTCCTCCTCCCCAGGGTGGAACCGCACGTTTTCCAGGAGGACCACTCCCCCAGGGTCGAGCCCCTCCACGGCCCTCTTCACCTCTTCCCCCACGCAATCGCCGATCAGGGGGACCTCCAGCCCCAGGAGCCGCGAGAGGCGCTGCGCCACTGGGCGCAGCGAAAGCTCAGGGACCACTTTGCCCTTCGGCCGACCGAGATGGGAAACGATAGCCACCCGCGCCCCGTGCTCCCTGAGCCAGTTTACGGTGGGAAGCGTCTTTCTTATGCGGAAGTCCTCGGCGACCTCCCCATCCTTCAGCGGCACGTTGAAATCAGCCCGGAGAAGGACGGCTTTCCCTTTGACATCAACTCCGTGTAGATCCCGCAAGGCCATCTCCATCACCGTGGGGGATTCTAGCCCCAAGCGGTGGGAACGCAACTGCCGCGGATTTAAAATGCTTCCGCGTTATGAGGATCTGGCCGCTTCTTTTGGTGGCGGTTTTCGCAGGATTTATCGGGCTCTGGGAGCTCGATTGGTCACAGCTTTTCCCCGATCCGGCCCGGGAGGCCCTGCAGGATCTCTGGACCGAGATCCAGGGGTGGAACGACGTAGACGCTAGATTGTGGATCTGGGGAGCGGGCAGTGAACCGGTACGGCTTAGGGTCCAGGCCATCATGGGGGAAGGGGCTCTGAGGGTGGAGTTCCTGGAGCCGCCGGAACTAAGGGAACATGTGTTCACCTATCGCAAGGGACTGCTGGTTCACTTCCGCCCGGGAAACGGGGGGTTGCGGATCGTTTACCAACTGGATGAGGAGGGGCGGCTTCCCGAGGTTTCGGTACGCCCCCAGGACCTCCGCCCCCATTTGGAGGAGGCGGAACCGCCGGGCGCGGGGTGGAAGCCCCCCGTATCCCCACCCCTGGACCTCCCGGGGCTTGCGGGGACCTCGCCTCCATCCCCCGGGTTTTCCTCCACTCCCGTTTCACCATCCTGGCCCTGGGGCTACAAACGCCTACGGATCACGGGATTCCCGGAGCCCCTGGGGGAAGTGGTGCTTTGGCTGGACGAGAGGGGCCTGCGGGGCGGGTCCGTGGACTTTGGGGAAACGAAGGTGACGGTGCTAATAGAAGAACTGCGTGCCAATCAAGGGCTGACACTTATCCAATTGCTTAGGCTCCCTCCGGCGGCAAAGACCCTTTGGTACGAGGAGGGTCAATCGAGGTAGCGTTTGAACTCCGCGAGATCCAGCTCCTTGTCCACGAACTCTTCGAACTCCCGTTGTTCATCCCCCAAGGGCCGGGCGGCCGCTTCCTCGTTCGAGGGAAGTTCTATAGCGGACTGGTCAAAAACCTCCTCGGAGATGTAGATTGGGGCGGAGGTACGCAGGGCGAGCGCTACGGAATCGGAGGGTCGGGCGTCGATCTCCTTTACTTTCCCATCGGCGGTGCGCAGGTAAATGGTGGCGTAGAAGGTGTTCTCCTTAAGATCGCTTATGATCACCTTCTCAAGCTTCGCCCCGGCCGCCTCCAGTAGGGCCTTCATGAGGTCATGGCTCATGGGGCGGGGGAACTGCTTTTTCTCCAGGGCGGCAGCGATGGAGATGGCTTCGGGCTGGCCGATCCAGATGGGAAGAACCTTGGAAGAGTGACGGTCCTGGAGGAGGATCACAGGCGCTCCGTTTGCGGGATCGACCAACACTGCCCTGACCTCGGCTTCCCTCATCTCGCCTCCTGACGCGAAGGATTATACCCCTGGGGAGAAGGCATAACAATCGTCTATAATGGGAACTGGAATGTGTGGGATCGTGGGTTATGTGGGTCACCGGGAAGCCCGGGAGGTGCTTTTGGAGGGGCTGCGGCGCCTGGAGTACCGGGGTTACGACTCCGCCGGGATCGCTACCTGCAGCCAGGGGAAGGTCCATGTTCTTCGCCAGGTGGGGAAGTTGGAGCGGCTGCTCGCCGCCGCTTCCGCCGCGGAGCTTCCCGGCGACTTCGGCATCGGACACACCCGTTGGGCCACTCACGGCCCCCCCACCGAGGACAACGCCCACCCCCACCTCGACTGCACCGGAAAGATCGCCCTGGTCCATAATGGGATCATCGAGAACTATCGCGAGCTCAAAGAGAGGCTCCAGCGGGCAGGCCATGCCTTCTCTTCCCAAACGGACACGGAGGTGTTGGTGCACCTCATCGAGGAGCACTACTCCGGAGACCTCCTGCGGGCGGTGATGGGGGCATTGGGGGAGGTGCGGGGTGCTTTCGCCATCGCGGTACTGCACGCCGACCATCCTGGAGAGCTTGTGGGGGCGCGCTTGGGGAGCCCACTTGTGGTGGGGAAAGGGAAGGGGGAGAACTTCCTCGCCTCCGACGCCCCGGCCCTCCTTCCCTACACCCGGGAGATGTACTTCCTGGCCGACGGCGAAGTGGTACGTTTGCGGCCGGAAGGGGTGGAGCTTTTTTCCAAAGCCGGGGTCCCCATGACGCTTCGGTTTCAGCGGGTCCCCTGGGATCCCTTGACCGCCGAGAAGGGCGGGTATCGCCACTTCATGGAGAAGGAGATCCACGAGCAGCCGCGGGCGGTGGGCGATACGCTCCTTGTGGGAGAGGACGTGCCCTGGGAGGGAGAGCTGGGAGAACGCTTCCTGCAAGGACTAAACGAGGTGGTGCTCGTCGCCTGTGGCACCTCTTTCCACGCGGCCTTGGTGGCCGAGTACCTTTGGGAGCCCCTGCTTGGGGTGCCGGTGCGGGCCCAAATCGCTTCGGAGTTTCGGTACAAGGAACCCGCGGTGGGGGAGGGGACGCTGGTGGTGGGGGTCTCGCAGTCGGGGGAGACCATCGATACCCTGGTGGCGGTGCGGCAGGCCAAGGCCAAGGGTGCCAAGGTGCTGGCGCTTTCCAACATCGTGGGCTCGGCCATCCCTCGGGAAGCTCACGCCGCCTTCTACACCCGGGCCGGATTGGAGATCGGTGTCGCCGCCACTAAGACCTTCACAACCCAGCTTGTGGCACTGACGCTCCTGGGGCTGCACCTTGCGCGACTGCGGGGGCGGATCCCAGAAGGGGAGCTTACGGCCCGGATGGAGGTACTGCGGCGGGCCCCGGAGCTGGTGATGCGTGCGCTCGAGTCCGAGAAGGAGGTGGAAGGGCTCGCCCAGCGTTACTACAAGAAGGGCAACGCCCTGTACCTTGCTCGGGGGATCCTCTATCCCCTGGCCTTGGAGGGGGCCTTAAAGCTCAAGGAGATTTCCTACATCCACGCCGAGGCCTATCCCGCGGGGGAGATGAAGCACGGGCCCATCGCCCTGATCGACGAGACGATGCCGGTTATCTTCCTCATCACTGGGACGGAACTCTGGGAGAAGTCACTCTCCAACATGGAGGAGGTCAAGGCCCGCCGCGGCATCCTCATTGTCTTTACCGACCGTGTATCCGATGAGCTCACCGCCTTGGCGGACCATCTCGTCACTTTGCCCGAGGCCCCCCGGGAGCTCGTGCCGTTGGTGTTCGCCCCGCCCCTTCAGCTTTTGGCCTACCACATAGCGCGCCTGCGGGGTACCGACGTCGATCAGCCCCGGAACCTAGCCAAGACGGTCACCGTGGAGTGAGTTTTTCCCGATTTGGGGTACGCTGTAGAGGGATGATCCGGTTAGGTTTGGCGGCGTTTTTGGGAATATGGCCGGCGGCGGCCTTGGCTGCCGAAGGGGGCAAGGAGGCCCTCGGCTCCCAGCTCCTTTCCTTCATCGACTCCGCGGCCTACCTCATCGGGAATGCCCTGGCTTGGCTGATCGGTTTGGTGCTGCCCGGCTCGGTCGATGTGTCTGTGGTCAAGCCCCTGGGGTATCTGGGGTTGATCACCATCCTTTTGCTCCTCTTCAACCTCATTGAAGGGGCACGGAAGCTCATCTGGCTTTTGGTGGTGGTGGGCTGGGTCTTGATGATCGCCCGCGTCCTCCTCGAGGCCTTCCACGGTTAGCCCAAGCCCTTGGCGATCATGCGGAAGGCGGCGTAGAAGAGCGCCAGGCTGAAGATCCGCCGCAGGGCCCGCTGGGGGAGCCTCTTCGCCACCCGGGGGCCGACCTGGGCCCCCAGGACGATCCCCAAGGCCAAGGGTAGCACGAACTCCCAGTGGGTGTCGCCGGCGAGGGCGTGCTGTGCCGTGGCGATTCCCGCCGAGGGGATCATAACGAGGAGGCTCGTGGCCACGGCGGCGTGTATCTCCACCCCCAAAAGTAGGGTGAATCCCGGCACCATGATGGTCCCGCCCCCGAGCCCGAACAGGCCCGCGG
>Ga0209410_1001584_pt1 | contig 11110 bp, 9 predicted proteins | sample Mar14436cmmetaG_FD_184135 | JGI IMG/M metagenome (GOLD analysis project Ga0209410, IMG submission 184135) | Marine hydrothermal vent microbial communities from Guaymas Basin, Gulf of California to study Microbial Dark Matter (Phase II) - Marker... ... | reverse complement strand
TCTTTACCACTCACCTTTCCCTTCGCTTCGGCTACAGCCAGCGCTGCAGGCAGAACCGAGACATGGGCGTGAAGAGGTCGTTCATCAAGGGTGTCATCGAAGTCTAACGCGTGCATCATCGTGCTGTTTGCCAACGCAGCCAGTGGGGAAGGGACCTTCCCCCCGTAAATCATGATAGAAGCCTCAGGCTTACCACCCCATTCCTTCACAAGACTTATGAGCTCCTTGCAACCTGGCGCAGAAGATCCAGCGATGGCCACCCCCAAGGAATCCAGGATGAACTTCTTCTCATTTTCCACCGCCTCATGAGGCAGGTCACCAAATTCGGTCTCTTCCAAGATTTCTATAAGCCTTAATAGACCTTCCATCTATTTCTTCGTTTTACTCTGGAAAGATCCCAAAATCCCTTGCCTCTTTTGCGAGAACTACGATTGTGCCTTCTACACAATTTCAAAGTTCCTCGTTAACGCAAAAAATATGCCGTCCCTCGGAGTTTTTGCTCCAAAAGCCAACTTGCTGATTTTGTAATGCTTTTTTAGCTAAAGGAAAATCACCGCTGCATTGAAGAAGCAAAACTATACAATATGATACAATAAAATCACCATTTGACACAATCCTCAGCATTTCACTCACATTAAACTGGGTAGCCACAAACTTAGTATAGGGAAAGCCGTTAATATCGCGAGATCTATAATTAATGCAAGCACAAAAGGCATTGCACCAATCGCAATCTCACTCAATGAGACGTTGCTAATACCTCGCATGATGTAAAGGTTTAAGCCTACAGGAGGTGTAATTAAACCTATTTCGCAGGCTAAAGTTACAACTACTGCAAACCAAATAGGGTCAAAACCCAAAAGTATAACAGTAGGAAGTATAGTAGGTACAGTCATCACCATCATTGATACAGGATCAACAAACATTCCCAAAATGAGGTATAACAAGTAGAAAAAAGCCATTACAATATATTTTGATACTTGCATCTGCGTTACAGCAGTCGTTAACAACTCAGGTACCCTTAAATATTGAATGACAAAGCTTACAATTGAGGCGTTTGCAAGTATCAACATAATAAAGCTCGTAGTCCGAACGGTTGACAACAGTACACTCCAGAGTGCTTTCCAGCTTAGGTTTCTTTGTACCAAACATAAAACAAATGCCCCAAAAGCTCCAATTGCTCCTGCTTCAGTTGGAGTTGTAATTCCTAAATAAATTCCGCCTAAAACCAAGAAAATGATTACTGCGGCTGGCATCAAGCGGAAGGAAGCAAATAATTTTTCCTTCATATTCAGCTTCGTAGGCGGTATTATAGGCATGCTATCTGGAGCAATCCTCCCCCAAATACTTACCAATACAATGAATGATATAGTACAAATTATTCCCGGAATTACTCCTGCTATAAAACAGTGTCCTATCGATACCCCAGCCAAGTTTCCATAAATGATCATCGTTATGCTTGGCGGGATGAGAATACCCAAGGTGCCCCCCGCAGCGATCGTGCCGTATGTTATTTTTTTTGAATATCCTCTTTTCAACATTTCTGGACCAGCAATCGTACCCAGAGTAGCAGCCGTAGCCAAGCTGGAACCAGACATTGCAGCAAAAATAGCGCACGAAACTGTGGTAGCATGACAGAGCCCTCCACGGACATTGCCTAACCACATAGATAATGTCCCATATAAGTTTTCGTTCATTTTGCTATAGACTAAGAGTTCTCCCATAAGGATAAATAATGGTACAGGAGTAAGCGGAAACTTGTTTATAGCAGACCAAATAAGGTTACCCATAATTCGTTCCGGCGATTTGATCCCAGGGAGGAAAAAAACTAAGCTGAGTAGGCCCACTATCCCTAACGCAAAAGCAACTCTTACTCCACTAAATAACAATGTTAACAACAAAACCACCATCAATACTACAATTACACTTAAACTCATTGCTTAAGTCCCTCGTTTTTTGGCCTTTTTATAATAACAACTCCTCACTTCTTGTATCGTATAATCTGAATAAGCAATTGCAAACACAAACAAGTTAAACCTATGGCAATTAACAATTGAGGTAAAAAAAGTGGAGTACGTAAAAGTGTAGAAGAAATTTTGACACTAACGTATGAGTCGATGACTAGTTTATAGGTCTGACAAGTAAGCACTACAAGAAAAACAAGACTTATTATATCGGTGGTGAATTCAAAGCGTTGCCGTGTTTTAGAGGCTAACCTTTCTATTAACTCTACTCGAATGTGCCCTCCTGTTATCAGTGTGTAAGCAGACCCTAAGAAAGCTATACCAACCAATAGATAACAGGAGATCTCATCTGCCCAAATTGTTGGTCGATTGAAAATATGACGCATCACGACGTCAAATATAATAATGAACATCATTAATAGAGCAAAACATCCACTGATATACCCCAAAACAAGTGACAATTTCTCTACTATGGAAGCAAACCAAAATGGATGTTTTTTTTCAGCCATTTCCCTTCCCACCTTACTCTAAACGAACCCCCCTCTTCACAGAGGTACACTTCACCGCCTCAGAGAACCCCCAATTTACGGTTTCTATTCCTCAGCTTATAAAATATTTATTACTTGATCTTCCTTGCGCGATAATCAGCCAAAAACGCTTCAATTTTTTCAAGCATTTCCCTTGCTTCAGGACTGCCAGCTTTTTCACATTGCTTTATCCATTTTTCCCTGACAAAAGCGGTTTTCTCAAGGCACTTTTGAATTTCTTTCTCAGAAGGTTTAATCACTTTTACTCCTCTTTCTTTAAGCGACTTAAGACTCTCTTCAACCAGTGAAATATTACACCTACAGTTCTTCTCACCCGCTTCTTTGAGCACTTTCTTTACCACCGGCTTGAGGTCATCTGGTAAGGCGTCAAAGGCGTCGCCATTTACGATTATAAAAGCGGCACATGAGGAACCATGTATAGGCCACTTATTAATGTATGGGCAATATTCCCAGAATCCCATGCTATCGTAAACCACAAGTCCGGTGACCAATCCATCTACTACCCCTCGTTGGACAGCAAGAAAAGCCTCATCCCACGGGATAGAAATCCCTGAAGCACCTACCCCTTCAAAGGCAAGCGAATCATAATATCCCATACCCCTTAGTTTTTTCCCTTTAAAATCATCAACAGTGCGTATCGGTTTGTTGCAATAAACATTGATGCCAGGCCAGTGGTTAATCCCCATTAATCGAATGTTATATTTTTTACGTAATGACCTTTCCCAATAATCCCATACGATGGCGTTTGCAACTGCTGGATACTCATCATCTGCTTTCAAGACACCAGGGATAGCATGCCAACTACCAAGAGGCCATTCACCACTATAATATGGCGTCCCTGCTATTGCCCCTTGAATGACGCCGTCCCGAACTGCATGCAAGACTTCCGAAACTGGGACTAAGTTTATTGGCACATGAAGCTCCAACCGCCCGCCAGTGGCTTCCGCCATACGCTTGGGCAACCAAGTGCCAAATAACTTATTATCGCACCATTTCCCCAAAGCCATTTGATTAAAAGTCCATACTATCTTGTCTTTTCTTTCTTCCGCAATGGCAGACATAGAAGTTAAAAACAACACAAGCCCAAAGACAATACCTAAAATACTTCCCAACTTTAGCGACTTTCCTTTTCTCATTTTAAAACCTCCTTTCCTTAATTTTAGTCCTTCGATTTGTTTGGCTTATATTTTTTTGTTTTAGCTCATCTTCTCCTCTCCAATAACTTTAAGTAGGGCAAATTACTATGGAATCTGTTCCCTCAATGCCATTTCAGGATCATGCAAAGGAATTATGACATCAGCTATCTGCTTTACTTTTAATGCGCTTTCATAAGCCTGAAACAAATCAGTATGAATACCAGGAGCAATGACGGGATAAGTTGCAAAAGGCGACACTTTAGTTTTGACATCCTTTGGAGGATTAAAATTTTCCATGATAGAACAAAAGCCACTGATAACTACGGTGCCTTTAGCTGTTTCAACGATAACAGCTTGACAACCGGGTGTATGACCAGGGACTGGCATTACGGATATCCCTGGAAGAATCGTTTTATCCCCTTTAATGACTTCAAAATTTAACCGTTCGATGATCTTTTTTGGATAGAGAATTTCAAAAATTGGATGTGGATTTAAGGCAAATCTTAATTCTTCCTCTTGGACATAAACTACTGCATTCTTACATTTAGGAGTATTATAAACATGATCCATATGAAGGTGCGTTTGGATAATAATATCAATGTCATCGGGTCCACACCCAACTTGAGCCAACGCTTCCTCAAAAGTCTGTACCGGTTTGAACGGTAGCTTATTGAACCCAGGGTGGTATGTTCGATAATCCTCTGCCTCTATGGCTGTGTCTACTAAAACATTTTTATCTTCCGTACGGATGTACCACATGACATAAGGCCGAACAATGGGCTGACCATAATAAGTTAAATAAGTCATATGGCCTTTTTCGCTTACTATTTTTGAAAGCAATAGGGGTTTAATAATATATTTATTCACGCACCTTTTCTCCCTTCTTCGTGGATTGAAGTAAAATTATGTGCTCATACGTAGAGATAGCGATTTGAAAGACTAGTAACAAACCAGCTATTGGCACCGCTACGCGAGTATAGGCCATAGGAACGTCGAGCATGCCAAAATGTCTCCAACCTCTGGAATAAGCAATCCACCAATATTTATATCCGTAAATGCACACAAACAGGGCAAATATAAGCATCAATATTGACGTAATAACATTAAGAAATCTCTGGAGCCGGACAGGCAGACGGCGGAAAATTAAGTCAACACTTACGTGGGTCCCCTTATCGTAAGCATATATCACCGCTAAAAGCCCAACCCAGACAAGTAAGTAAGATGTTATCTCATTAGTCCAAATGGTAGGTTTCTTAAACAATTCACGCATACATATCTCGTAGGCAGTAAACAATACCATTAACACAATGCCAACTATCGAAATCACCTCCACTCCTTTTATAATCCACCGATAAATAACTCGTATCATTTTAAGTCCGATCCTATCTCATAGTTGAAGGCAGCCACAACGCTAAACTTGGCCACAGAGTAACCAAAAAAACAGCAATTCCTAACGCAAGTAGGAACGGAATAATACCTCTGAAAACATCCTCAAGCTTAATCCCATAAGATTTCCCCACCTCAGCAACAATATAACAGTTCATCCCTACAGGGGGTGTAAGCAATGCTATTTCAATAAATAATACAAGAACAACACCATACCAAACTAAATCAATACCAACAGCACTAACTGCTGGAGCAAAAATTGGGGTTGACAGGACTATTATGCTTGTACCCTCCAAAAACAGACCCATAACTGCTACAGAAAAATAAATAGTTAGGATAAAAAGCCATTTCGGTAAGGCCGAAAGGATATGCTGCAATCCATACATTATTTCTGCTTTAGCCATCATAAAACCTAGTATTTTTGCAGTGCCCATGAGTAATAATAGAAACCCACTGGTAGCTACAGTGCGACGAAGAGCCATAGCAAGCATTTGCCAATTTAATCTACGATACAGCAGAGAAAGCAGGAGAGAAAAAATACATCCTACAGCAGCGGCTTCAGCAGGTGTGGCAATACCCCAATAAATACTACCCAATAACGCAACTGCTAATATGGCGACAGGTACGATACTAACCGAACTAAGGAATTTTTCCCTCCATTTTACCTTTGATCCTGGCTTCGCTACATTAGGAAATAGCTTTGTCAAAATAATGATGCATATAACAAAAAGACTAGCTAACAGGATCCCTGGTATGACGCCAGCAATGAACAAAGCAGCAATTGATGTTCCACTCATATAACCATATATAACAAATGCCAGGCTGGGAGGTATAAGGATACCAAGACTGCCCCCAGCAGCAATGCTACCTGCAACTAATCTCTTATCATAAGCACGGTCAAGCATTTCGGGCATAGTCATTCTGCCCAATGAAGCTGCTGTTACATAGCTAGATCCACATACTGCAGCAAAGATCGCACATGCGATAATTGTGGCAATGGAGAGGGAACCACGTAAACGACCAGCCCATTTCTCAACGCTGGTATACAAGTCAGGAATAAAGCCCCCTGCAGACATAAGCTCTGCCATTAACACGAAGAGGGGAATAGTTATAAGCACGAAGTCGCTAAGCATATCATGTAAACTTTGGACAAGAGCAACACATCCAGCTGGGCCTGAAGTAATAATAATGCCTGCTGTACCTACTACTCCAAATACAAAGCCAAGGGGCATCCGTATAGCCAATAATCCTATGATCGCTAAAGCTACAAACACACCTTTAAAGTACCATTCCATCTTTTTAAACTTCTTCTTTCGTTCTGCTTCGCTATTTTAGCTTTAGTAGAGTTTAAAGGATCAAATCTTTGGAGGGGGATCAGAAAAAAATAACTGATCCCCCTCTCTTTACTATGGGAACGGATATCCTTTCACCAATGCAAAAAGAGATTTGACAAAGCTATCTAAAACTCTGCAGAATCTTGCGTCCAGTAACTTCTTCAACAATTTTAAATAATTTCCTACCTATGTCAGGCTCTCTTTTCATCACCCAAGTAACGGATGCTTTAGTCAACAACTTTCTCCATCTCTCTGATTCGCTGGGTGGGAGGTCATACCATTTGATGCCTTTCTTCTCCACATCAGCCCTTATTTCTTTCCAGAAAGCTGCGTCCCACTCACGATACCATCGCTCCAGTTCGAGCTGCGCAGCATCAATGCCTGCTTTGATATCTGACGGGAACTCTTTATAAATATCGTTATTTAAAAGGAAAAAGAAACCAAAGTTGCCACTGTGAGTCGCGGTGAAGAAAGGAGCCACGTCCCAAAGATGCATAGCATAAAGCCCCGCCATACCTGTATGAATACCTTCCACTACACCCGTTTGTAAAGCTGGCGGAACTTCTGACATAGGAAGAGTCACAATTCCAGCCCCAGCATATTTAAGGAAAAGATTAGCTGCTCCCCCCATGCCCCTTATCTTCTTTCCTTTAAGGTCCTCCAAGGTTTTAACATGCTTATTCTTCATGGAAACAGCATAATAGTTCATCAACGGGAAGTAACCAATTATTCTCACATTTTCTTTCAGTGTTTGTTCGTTTAATATATCAAGTGCTCCTTGGTGCATTACCTTAAAGAATTCATCAATGCTCCATATCGCACCCACATCAAAACAAAATTCAGGGTGGGTTCCACCTTCGTAAATATCTAATGTTGTCCCTCCATCAATTGTACCTGCGGAGACTGCGGTCCATATTTCCCGAGGGCCAACTAGCTCTCCCACCGGATGCAGACTACAATCGACTCGCCCATTAGTATGTTTTTTAATAAGCTCGATAAATTTTAAAGGAACAACCCACTGACAATCTAACCTACCTGGTACCGTAAAAGCCTGAATCTTTAACTTCCACACCTTTCCTTTAGCCAGTGCTTCTGAGACATTGGGGCCTGTCATTAGTATCGTTGTAAGTAAAAAGGTTAACAAAATACCGCAGTCTCGCGTTAAGAACCTTAACTTTTTCATTTTAAAACCTCCACTCAAAGTTTTTTCGAAATTCAGCAAGAAATGTGCCGCTTTTATTACTCCAAACAGAAACGGCTATAATTGTTAATTTCAAAAACATATTTTCATGAATTAAAAAGAAAAGAAGAGCAAATCTCTATTGAGGGAGAAAGAATGAAACAAACCAATACATTAAAATACAATTTAGTACAATCCTCAATGAAGATTAAAAGATCTTCACTTTCCCTCTGTGGACCATAATGATAGCCTTAATTTACCATCTCAAATTCTTTACAAAACTTACGAGCATCAATGACCTACTTTGGCAGAGAAGGCGGGTTGTATCCTCTTGATCAGTTCACATCGATCAAATTCGGTCTCTTCTAAAAGACTTATGAGCTTTGACAGGATTTCCATTTACTTATCCATCTTGCCTTGGAAGGATCTCGTAACCTCTCGCCTCTTTTTTAAGAAAAACCCACTGATGATTTTCAACAGATCAGGGATCTGATGAAAAGATACGGCGAAAAGTATAGCCATGCCAATGAGATCCGTTTTCCATCCAGGCATGATCAGACCAATGGCGCTCAAGAACAGCAGTCCGCGAAGAGGTATAGAAATAGGTCTCTTCATATAACCCTGCAACCCTGAGGCCAAGGCAAAGACCCCTAATATTGCGGTGACCATTACCCAGAGGATCTCCCAAAAGCTGCCCATCAGAAGGAGTGCGTTGTTATAGACAAAAATATAGGGAAGGATGAAGACGACGAGGGCCAGACGGCATGCCGTAAGGGCCGTCTTCATCATATCGGAATCTGCTATCCCTGCAGCAACAAAAGCATCTGGAGCCATGGGAGGAGTAATTCCCGCAATGACGGCAAAATAAAAGACGAACAGGTGAGCCGCTAGGGGATAAACACCCATCTTGATCAAGGCCGGAACCACCAAGATGGCCAATACGATGTACGCAGCCACCGGAGGAACTCCCATCCCTAGGATGATCGAAGCGATCATCGTCAAAAACAGCAGGAGGAGGAGATTTCCCTTTGATAGTTCTATCAAAATAGATGACATCGTCAATCCTAAACCCGTAAGGGTGATCATCCCTACCACTACTCCGCCCAATGCCAAGATAGCAACCACAGGAAGAGCTGTTCGCGCTCCTTTTTCTAAACCGTCCAAGAGCTGTTGCAAGGTCATCCTCTTTTTCCATCTCAAAAAGCTCACCAGAGGGATGCTCACGGTCGCCCAGAAGGCTGCCCTTGTTACAGAGACCCTGGGTACCGTAATAAAGTAGACCAAGACAGCGATGGGGATCAGAAAATGCCAACCATCCTTGAGGGTTTCCTTCAAGGAGGGAAGTTCTTCCTTCTTAAGGCCAACGAGGCCGATCTTCTGGGCCTCGATGTCAATCATGAGGAAAAGCCCCAGATAGTAAAGGATGGCTGTCAAGATTGCCGCCTTCAAAATGGTAAAATAGGTCACCCCTAAAAGTTCCATAATTATGAAGACCGCACTTCCCATAATGGGTGGCATCAAAAGCCCACCTGCACTGGCGGCTGTCTCTACAGCTCCAGCGAAATGAGGTTGATACCCGGTCCTCTTCATCAGAGGAATGGTGATCTGCCCTGTGCCTGCTACGTTTGCCGTTCCGCTCCCGGATATCATCCCAAAAAGGGAGCTTGCCACTACAGCGACCTTTGCCGGCCCTCCCCTGACATGTCCAAAAAGGCTATAAGCCAACCGGAGAAAGAACTCTCCTCCACCAGCCTCTCTCAACATCGAACCAAACAAAATAAAGAGGAAGACGAAGGTGGCGGAGATCCCCGCCAACATACCGAATATGCCCTCTGTAGTGATAAACATGCTGGTTATGATGCGCTCCAGCTCATAATTCTTATGGGCCAAAGGACCTGGCAGGATCTCACCAAACCGAGCATAAAAAAGGAAGAATATGGCCACACAGGGAAAGGCCCACCCCACGGTGCGGCGGGCCGCATCAATCGAAAGGATGATCAGGATACCTCCCATGATCAATTCATACCAGGGGGCAGCCAGTCCTATGGCCCCAATCTTCCTGAACCAGGTGAGCAGGACGTAGAGTCCAATTCCTAAGGAAATGAGGGCAAAGAGATATCCATCCCATGTGATGCGATCATCTCGCTTGCGAGAGCTTATGGGATAGAGGAGAAATATCAAAATGTAAGCGAAGATCACATGGGGAACCCTCTGGTTCATGGCGGTAAATTGAAAGATGCCGGTATAAAGCTGGAATAGGCTCATGGCGATGGCGATATACCGTACCAGGAGCCTTGACCTGCCTGTAAGCCGGCGCTGCCTTACGCTTACAGCACCTTGCTCTTCGGACTCAAACGGACCCCTCTCTTTGCTCAGGTCGTCCATCTTCCGCGATAAAGGCGTCGCGGTTCCCTTAATGGGAACCGCGACGATGAGTCTACTACTGGTACTGGGCCCTCTTGTCCCAGATTCCCTTTTCCTTGTAGTACCTGATGGCCCCCGGATGGAACCCTACAGGGACAGATTTGGTCCCCCTGAAGGCGTTCTCTATCGTGTACTTCTTGGCCATAGGGTGGATGGCGTCACGCTCTTCTGGATGATCATAGACCGCCTTTATGATCTTATAGACCAGGTCCGCAGGAAGATCGGCCCTGCAGATCCACATCTGAGGCAGGGTGTAGGTGTGGACGTCCTTATCGATCCCTTTGTAGGTCCCCGCTGGTATGACCATGGGGCAGACGTTGGGGAATTTGGCCTGGAGTCTCTTCAGGGCCTCAGGCTCTACTTCCAAAAGACGGATAGGGATGTCACGGGCAAGCTCCATGACGGCGGCTATAGGATAACCGGCCGCGATGATCCCCGCATCTATTGTCTTGTCCCGAATTGCGGTTATGATCTCGTGGAAAGCCAGGTACTTGGGTTTAAAGTCCTTGAAGGTGAGTCCCCAACCGACTTTTAGATGTTTCTTGGAATAGATGTTCAGGGTGGCGCTTCCAGCTGGACCTACACCGATAACTTTGCCCTTGAAGTCGTAAATGGACTTGATAGGCGATTCTTTTCGCACAATCCAGTGGGCGTCACTGGTGTGACCTACCGCGATGAGGCGTACTTTGCTCACGTCCATTCCTTGCTTTTTGAGGTCATTCAGGGTCCCCATGCAAGCCAGCCCCATATCCATCTTTCCCCGGATTATCAGGCGGGCGTTCTCTGTCGATGCCGCCGTTGATTCAGCCGTGACCCTTACCTCTGGGACGTATTTGTTGATGAGCGCTGCAAAACCCGCTCCTATGAAGTAATAGGTACCCGCGGGGCTACCCGTACCAAAGGAGAGGAACCTCACCGCATATGAATTGGTCACCCCCCCTAAGGTAAGGATCGAGACCACCCATAAGATGAAGATTATCATCGCGGTTATCTTCTTCATGGTACCTCCCTCCTCTCTTTTTATAGTTCTTTCACGACGATGGTGAACCCTGAAGGGACAGTGCTGAAGTACATGGGGAAAGTTCGGCTCAGTTCCTCACCGGGCTTCATTACAGGAGGCTTTCCCTTCCTCGGATAGAAC
>Ga0209410_1001583_pt1 | contig 11110 bp, 8 predicted proteins | sample Mar14436cmmetaG_FD_184135 | JGI IMG/M metagenome (GOLD analysis project Ga0209410, IMG submission 184135) | Marine hydrothermal vent microbial communities from Guaymas Basin, Gulf of California to study Microbial Dark Matter (Phase II) - Marker... ... | reverse complement strand
GGGGGTGGCGGAGACGTAAACCACCTGCTTCACCCTCTCCTCGAACTCCTCAAAGGTGAGGGGACGATTGTCCAGGGCCGATGGGAGCCTGAAGCCGTACTCCACTAAGGTCTCCTTCCGGGAGCGATCCCCGTGGTACATCCCCTGAAGCTGGGGGATGGTCACGTGGGATTCATCTATGAAGATCAGGGCGTCATCGGGCAGGTAATCGAGGAGGGTTGGAGGGGGCTCGCCGGGCATCCGCCCGGTGAGGTGGCGGGAGTAGTTCTCGATCCCCTTGCAATAACCGAGCTCGGAGAGCATCTCTAAGTCAAAGAGGGTCCTCTGCTCGAGCCTCTGGGCCTCAAGGAGCTTTCCCTGGGCCCTCAGCTCCTTCACCCTCTCGGAGAGCTCTATCCTTATCCCCTCGATGGCGGCCTCAAGCCTCTGGCGGGTGGTCACATAGTGGCTCGCCGGATAGATCGCCACCTTCTCTAAGGAGCGGATCACCTTTCCCCTCAAGGGGTCTATCTCGTAGAGCCCCTCCACCACATCGTCCCAGAGCTCGATCCTTATCGCCTTCGACTCCTCGTGCACGGGAAAGACCTCTATCACGTCCCCCCTCACCCTGAAAGTGCCCCGATGGAAGTCGTAGTCGTTCCTCTCGTAGAGGATCTCCACGAGCTTTGCCAGGATATCGGCCCTCCTGATCCTCTTCCCTCGCTCCAAGGGAAGCAGGAGCCCGTAGTATGCCTCAGGGGAGCCGAGGCCGTAGATACAGGAGACGCTCGCCACGATGATCACGTCTCTGCGCTCAAGCAGGGACCGGGTGGCCGAGTGGCGCAGCTTGTCTATCTCGTCGTTTATCAGGGTGTCCTTCTCGATGTAGGTGTCGGTGGCGGGGATGTAGGCCTCGGGCTGGTAGTAGTCGTAGTAGCTGACGAAGAACTCGACGGCATTAGAGGGAAAGAGCTCCCGGAACTCGGTGTAAAGCTGGGCCGCCAGGGTCTTGTTGTGGGAGATCACCAAGGTGGGCCTCCCCAGGCGGGCGATCACGTTGGCCATGGTGAAGGTCTTCCCCGACCCGGTGACCCCAAGGAGGACCTGATCCCTCACCCCCTCCCTGAGCCAGCTCACCAGCTTCTCTATCGCCTGGGGCTGGTCACCTCTCGGCTCGTATGGGGAGACCAGCTTGAAGGTGGTCATGGCTACCTGATCCGCCAGATGGTCCCCTGGGGGGTATCCTCGAGGATGATCCCGAAGGAGGCGAGATAGTCACGGATCTGATCAGCCTTCCCCCAGTCCTTCCTCCTCCTCGCCTCTGCCCTCTCTACGATGAGCCTCTCTATCTCCTCCTCGCTCAGGGGGACTTCCTGGAGGCGCCTCCTCCTTAAGGCCTCGAAGAACTCCCGGGGGTCTTCGGAGAGGAGCCCGAGGACTTCGCTCACCTTAAGGATCGCCCCCTTCACCCCCTCGGCCACCTCCCTGGGCACCCGGGGCTCTTTCCCCTTCAGGCGGTTTATCTCCCGGGCAAGCTCGAACAGCAGGGAAAGAGCCTGGGGAGTATTGAAGTCGTCATCCATCGCCTCCTGAAACCGGGAGGGAAAGTCCTTTACCCTCTCAAGGACCGGGTTCCACCGCTCGGCGAGGGAGGGGGAGTCCCCCTCGAGGGATTCCTCGGCCAGGAGGTAGAGGCCGTAAAGGCGCTCAAGACCCCTGGAGGCCTCCTTCAGGGCCTCCTCCGAGTAGTCTATGGGGCTCCGATAATGGCGCCCCAGCAGGAAGAGCCTTAGGACCTCGGGGTGATGAGATGAGGTGAGCTGACGGATGGTGAGGACGTTCCCCAGGGATTTGGACATCTTCTCCCCCCGGATGTTCACGAAGCCGTTATGGAGCCAGTACCGGGCGAAGGGACGGCCCGTGGCCGCTTCCGACTGGGCGATCTCGTTCTCATGATGGGGGAAGATCAGGTCCTGTCCCCCGCCGTGGATGTCAAAGCTCTCCCCCAGGTACTTCTGGCTCATCGCCGAGCACTCCAAGTGCCATCCGGGCCTCCCCTTTCCCCAAGGGGACTCCCACGCCGGTTCCCCGGGTTTTGAAGCCTTCCAGAGGGCGAAATCGAGGGGGTTGCGCTTCCTGGGATCGGGCTCGATCCTGGCCCCGGCCATCATCTCCTCGAGGTTCCTCCCGGAGAGCTTCCCGTACCCGGGGAAGGACTCCACCGAGAAGTAGACGTCCCCGTCCACCTCGTAGGCGAACCCCTTGGAGAGGAGGACCTTTACCATCTCTATCATCTCCCCCAGGTGCTCCGTGGCCTTGGGCTCCACCTGGGGACGTTCGAGTCCCAGGGCGTCCATATCGGTATAGAACTCGGCGATGTACCTGGAGGCGATCTCCCTGAAGGAGACCCCTTCCCTCTTTGCCCGCTCGATGATCTTGTCATCCAGGTCGGTGAAGTTCCGCACGTAGGTGACCCTGTAACCCGAGGCCTTGAGCCACCGGTAGATCACGTCAAAGACGATCATGCTCCTGGCATGGCCGATGTGGCAGAGGTCGTAGACCGTGACCCCGCACACGTACATCCTCACCTCCCCTGGCTTCAGGGGGACGAACTCCTCCTTCCTCCGGGTGAGGGTGTTATATACCCTGAGGGCCATCCTCTTCCGGAGCGAGGGCCTGCTTGAGGCGAGAGATCACCTGCGGGGGATCGAGCCTCCTCAGGATATCCCCCAGGGCAGGGCCGTCAATTCTCCCCGTGAGGGCTGCCCTCAAGGGCAGAAAGAGGTCCCTTCCCCCTTTCCCGGTCCTCCTCTTCATCGCCTCAAGGAGCCCTTCTGGTCTGACCCCGTCCTCCATCACCCTGAGGGCCACAGCCACCACCTCCCGGGCCTCGGGCCCCTCAAGGAGTCTCCTCGCTTCCTCCTTCATAGGGGGTATTTCCTCTTCAAGGATAGGCAAGAAGTCGGCGAAGTCAAGGAGGGAGGTGGCGTTTTCCCTGAAGAGCTCAAGCTTCTCCCCCTCAACTTCCCTCCCCAGAAGGGGTGAAAGTTCCCTTGAGATCTCCTCCCCCCTCATCCTTCGCAGGTGCATCCTGTTGAGCCAAAGGAGCTTATCGAGGTCGAAGGTGGCTCCCTGGCGGGAGATACCTTCGAGCCGAAAAGCCTCCCTCATCTCCTCCCAGCCCATGACCTCCTCCCTCACCTTTGCACCTCCCAACAGGACGAGGTAGTTGGCCAGGGCCACGGGGAGGATGCCCTGCTGGCGAAGTCCCCTCACGGTGGTGGCCCCCTCCCTCTTGCTCAGGGGCCTTCCCTCCCGATCGGTGAGCAAAGGGATGTGGGCGAACTGCGGCAGGGGGAAGCCAAGGGCTTCGTATATTATGATCTGCCGAGGGGTGTTGGGGAGGTGGTCCTGTCCCCTTATCACGTGGGTTATCCCCATCAGGTGGTCGTCTATCACGCAGGCGAAGTTGTAAGTAGGGGTCTGGTCCTGGCGCAGGATCACAAAGTCACCCAGTTGTTCGTTTGCGAACACCTGAGGACCGAAGACGAGGTCATGGAAGGTGGTCCTTCCCCCCTCCACGAGGAAGCGGACCGAGGGCTTCCTCCCCTCGGAGGAGAGGCGCCGCCTCTCTTCCTCGGTGAGGCGACGGCAGCGGCCGTCATAGCGCGGGGGGAGACCGGCCTCAAGATACCTCCTCCTCATCTCTTCGAGCTCTTCGGGCGTGCAGTAACAGGGGTAGGCCTTCCCCTCCTCAAGGAGCCTTCGGGCGTAATCCTGGTATATGGGGAGCCGCTCTGACTGTTTCAGCATCCCATCCCACTCAAGGCCCATCCACCTCAGATCCTCAAGGATCGCCCTCTCGTGCTCGGGAGAGGACCTCTCCCTATCGGTATCCTCTATCCTGAGGAGGAACCTTCCCCCTTCCTTCCGGGCGAAGAGCCAGTTGTAGAGGGCCAGACGGGCGTTCCCCACGTGCAGCAGTCCCGTGGGGCTTGGGGCGAAACGGACCCGTACCTCCAAGCTATCCCCTCCTGAGGAGGACCACCGCCAGGGCCCCTATTCCCTCCTCTCTCCCCAGGGCCCCCAAGGCCTCAGGGGAGGTGGCCTTGACATTCACCCTCCCGGGCTCCACCCCCAGGGTGCGGGCGATCCTCTCCTCCATCTGCGAGAGGTAAGGGGCGAGGCGGGGACCCTGGGCGACGATGGTGGCATCCACGTTCTCCACCTCCCAGCCCTCCCTCCGGACCATCTCCACCACCTCCTCAAGGAGCAGGAGGCTGCTGATCCCCTTATATCGGGGATCGGTGTCGGGGAAGTGGCTCCCCAAGTCCCCCTTCCCCAGGGCCCCCAGGAGGGCGTCGCAGAGGGCATGGGTAAGGCAGTCGGCATCCGAGTGGCCTTCCAGCCCCTTTTCTGAGGGGATTTTGACCCCCCCCAGGATCAGGGGACGTCCCTCACCGAAGGGGTGAAGGTCAAAGCCTATCCCCACCCTCATGCGGCCTCCTTGGGCTTGCCGAAGATCATCCGCCCGGCGGTGGTCTGAAGGACACTGGTCACCACCACGTCAAGCTCCTTGCCGATGAGCCTCTTGCCCTCCTCTACCACCACCATCGTCCCGTCATCCAGGTACCCGACCCCCTGATCCGGTTCCTTTCCCTCCCTGATGATCTGTATGTGGATCGTCTCTCCGGGGAGCACCACTGGCTTCAGGGCATTGCTCAGTAGGTTGATGTTCAGGACCCCTATCCCCTGCAGTTCGGCGATCTTGTTGAGGTTGTAGTCGTTGGTGATGATCTTCCCGCCCATCTTCTTGGCCAGCTCCACCAGCTTGCTGTCTACATCTTTCATCTTGGGGAAGTCCTCGTCCACTATCCTCACCTCCACCAGGGACTGCTTCTGGATCTTGTTCAGGATATCCAGTCCCCTCCTTCCTCGGTTCCTGCGCAGGGGATCGGTGGAGTCGGCGATCTGCTGGAGCTCCCGCAGGATGAACTGGGGGATGACCAGGGGCCCTTCCAGGAAGCCGGTCTCGCAGACATCGGCGATCCTGCCGTCGATGATAGAGCTGGTATCGAGCAACTTGGGCACCTCCTTCCTCCCCCCCACCTTCTCTCCGAGAAGCAGCGCTATCTCTCTTCCCTTCTTCGTCCCCACCACCAGGCCTATATATCCCATCACTATCAGGAGGAGGAAATCGAGGCGGGGGTTCCTGATGGGGATCGCCTTGGCGAGGAGCAAAAAGACAACCATTCCCCCGATCCCCCCAAGCAGGGTCTGGACCGATGCCTTGGCGACCCATCTCTCCACCAGGATGGCCGCCAGCCCCACCGCTATGCCCCCGAGCCCTCCGAGCCAGAAGAAGCTATGAGAGGGATGAAGCCCATAGATGATGATCCCCCCGGTAAGAAAGGAGAGGCCCAGGAGGGCAAGCCGTGCCATCGTAAGGGGAAATTTCCTCATCTCTTTCCTCCTTGAAAAAGGGGCGGGCAGGGAAGGAGTCTCAAGGGAGATGGTCGAGGAGCTCCTTCCTTATCTCCTTCTCCTCCACCTGTTTGGAGACCGCCAGTTCTTGGACCAGCAACTTCTGGGCGGTATCGAGGAGTTTCTTCTCCCCAAAGGAGAGCCCCTTTTCCGACTTGAGAAGGTGAAGCTCCTTTAAGACCTTTGCCACCTCGAATATGGACCCGCTCTTTATCCTCTCCATGTATTGGCGGTAGCGCTGGTTCCAGGGCTGGTGGCTGTTGCGGCCGACTTTCTCCTTCCTCTTCAGGAACTCGTATATCTCGGGGATCTTCGAGGAATCGATAATCTCTCGCATCCCCACCATCTCGGCGTTGTCCACGGGAACCATGATGGTCATCTGGGTATCCAGAACCCTCAGGACGTAGACCTTCTGCACCTTGCCCCCTATCTCCATGGTCTGGATGTCCTCGATCGTGACCACCCCGTGGCCCGGATAGACGACAAATTCTCCTACCTCAAACATCCCTCCCTACCCCTCCAGGGAGAATCAGGCCCCACTTGGGAAGCGGACGAGGTCGGCCTCTTTAATCCCCTCTCCCTTCACTTTCTCAGCCATTGAAGAGTCGATGCCGAAGAGCTTTATGATCCGCACCTGGCCCTTGGGTCTCCTCAGGTTATCGGGAGAGTAGACCTCCAGCACATCCCCTTCTTTAAGCCCGCTCAGGGATCCGGCCAGCAGATAAATCACGTCTCCTTCCACTAAGGCGACCCGGCTGTACCATCCCATCCTCTCGATGACCTTCTTCAGTTCCTTCACTCCCTCCTCTACCGCCACGGCCACCGCCTGTTCGGCCCCTCCTTCCGCCTTCAGGAGGGGATTGGTCAACTTGTACTCCCCTATCAGTTTCCCCATTATCGTGTCGAACATCCGCAACCTCAGCTCCACATAACAGACCTTCTTCTCCTCATCTCCCTCTTTGATGGAGAACTCAAAGGGTCCGTACATCTCTCCCATTATCACCGCCTGCACACCGAGGGCCCTGCCCAACCCCTTCAGTTCCTCCTTTGGCCTGCCCCGCTTGGGGAGCTTTTCCAGGGTCTTCTTCACCACCTCATAATCGATCACCTGGACCGAAGGTGCCCTCCTCATCAGGGTCGCGGCCAGCATCCTCGCCACCTCTCCTCCGGAGAGGGAGACCGCAGTGGTCTTCTCCTGAAAGGGAAAGATGGCTATCTTTCTCTTCAAATACGGAGGCGAGGGATAGGAAGGAAGGGTGAACGCCTTCTTCCTCAAGGGGGGAGGGGGCGTCTCCTTTGCCCTCTCCCAGCCCGATCTCCCTCCCTTTTCCTCTCCTTTTTCCCTGGGGGCATACCTCAAAGGCAGAGGGGTGACCTTACCCGCTAAGTACTCATCCACCTTCACGTAGCGGAAGCCCCTCTCATTTTCGGCGGGGACCTTTATGTACCGCTCGCCATCTATGATGTAGACCTCCTTATCGGCGATTCGGGCGAGTTCTTCCTTGGAGTAAGGGCTCCGCTTCCCCCACGGCCAGAGGCTGCAGCCCATAAAAACAGAAAAAATCGCAAAAATTATTACGGCTTTTTTCATCCCCATGTTTTGTATAAATTTTAACAAAGATGGCCTCCCGGAGCAAGGGGAGGCTTGCCTCGGGATATCTTCCGTGTTAGAAAGGAGACGATGATTAAGGCGGTCAGGGGATTCAACGATATTCTGCCTGAAGAGACCCCTCGCTGGCGCCAGGTGGAGGAGGAGGCGAGGAAGGTTCTTGAAGGGTTCGGTTTCCGGGAGATAAGGGTACCGGTGCTGGAGCGAACCGAACTCTTTGCCCGGGGCATTGGACAGAGCACCGACATCGTGGAGAAGGAGATGTACACCTTCTCGGACAAGGGAGGGGAGTCGGTCACCCTCCGCCCTGAGGCCACTTCATCCATCGTCCGGGCCTACATCGAGCATAAGCTTTACGCCTGGGACCCTGAGGCCCGCCTCTATTTCATCGGACCCATGTTCAGATATGAACGCCCGCAGAAGGGGAGGCTCAGGCAGTTCCATCAGATCAACGCCGAGGTCTTCGGGATCGCTCATCCGATGGTGGACGCAGAGGTGATGGGAGTACTCATCCACCTGCTCAGGAGCCTGGGGCTCCAAGGGTACCGGTTGGAGATAAATAGCTTGGGTTGCCCGCGCTGCCGCCCCCCCTTTCGTGAGAGGCTTCGCACTTACCTCGAGGAACATCTCGGGGAGCTATGCCCTGATTGCCGCCGTCGGGCGGAGCGGAACCCCCTGCGGGTCTTTGATTGCAAGGTGGAAGGCTGCCAAGAGGTGATCCTTCAGGCCCCCCTCCTTGAGGGGTTCCTCTGCGAGGAGTGCCGTGCCCACTTCGGGGAGGTGAAAAACTACCTGGAGGATCTGAGCATCCCCTATGAGGTTAACCCCAGGATGGTGAGGGGGCTTGACTATTACACCAGGACGGCCTTCGAGGTGGTGGCCGAAGGGCTCGGGGCTCAGAACGCCGTGGCCGCTGGCGGCCGTTATGATGACCTGGTAGCCTCCCTGGGTGGTCCCTCCATCCCGGGAATAGGATTTGCCGTGGGTATGGAGAGGTTACTGCTGCTCCTCCCCCCTCACCCTTCGCTCCCAAGGGCTAAGCTCTTCATCGCCGCCCTCGGCCCTGAGGCCCAGAGGATCGCCTTCCGCTGGGGCTTCGACCTCAACAGGGAGGGGATCACCACCATGCTCGACTATTGTGGGGGGAGTCTGAAGAGCCAGATGAGGAGAGCCGATAAGTTCTCCGTCCCCTATGTGGCGATCCTCGGGGAGGAGGAGATAAAGAGGGGGAAAGTGATCCTGAGGGATATGAGGAAAAAGGTACAGAAAGAGCTCCCCTTCTCCTCCTTCATCGAGGCCATCAAAGGGGAGCTCCTTTAGCTCACTCCACGAAGCTCTTCAGCTTCTTGCTCCTGGACGGATGGCGCAGCTTCCGCAGGGCCTTCGCCTCTATCTGACGGATCCTCTCCCGGGTGACCTTGAAGTCCCTACCCACCTCCTCGAGGGTGTGGTCGTATTTCTCACCGATGCCGAACCTCATCCTCAGGACCTTCTCCTCCCTCGGGGTGAGGGTGGCCAGCACCTGGCGGACCTGCTCCATCAGGTTCTTGGCGACCACCGCATCGGAGGGGAGAATCGCCTTCTTGTCCTCGATGAAGTCCCCCAGGTGGGTGTCCTCGTCATCCCCGATGGGGGTCTCCAAAGAGATCGGCTCCTTGGCTATCTTCAGTATTCTTCGCACCTTTTCCACCGGCATTTCCATCCTCTCGGCTATCTCCTCGGGGAGGGGTTCTCGACCCAGCTCCTGGACCAGCTGACGGGATGTCCGGACCAGCTTATTTATCGTCTCTATCATATGGACGGGGATCCTGATGGTACGGGCCTGATCGGCGATGGCCCGGGTTATCGCCTGGCGGATCCACCAAGTGGCATAGGTGCTGAACTTGTACCCCCGGGTATATTCGAATTTGTCCACGGCCTTCATCAGGCCGATGTTCCCCTCCTGGATCAGGTCGAGGAACTGCAGGCCGCGGTTGGTATACTTCTTGGCTATGCTCACCACCAATCGGAGGTTCGCCTTGACTAACTCGTTCTTGGCCTGTTTGGCTATCGCCTCACCTCGCCTCACCTCCTCCATCGCCCTCTTCAACTGAGGGATCGAAAGTCCTCCTTCCTCCTCTATGGCCCGAAGCCTCTCCTGAAGCGCCTTGGCCTCGGCCTCAAGCCTTACGAACTCCTCCTCGTTGAGCCCCTTGGAGAGGAAGAGGGCCTTCTTGCGAGCGGGATCCCCCCGCAGCTCCCTGAAGAAGGTGGGAAGAGAGTCAGGGGTGGTGCCCAAACGCTCGGCGATCCTCTTGAGCTCCCCTTCCGCCTCCTCGACCTTCTTGACCAGGGCCTCGAGCCTGCCCACGATCGCCTCGATCTGCCTGTCGGTGAGGTTTATCTGGGTGAGGAGCTGGACCATCTCCTCCTCTTTCGCCCTTATCTCCTCAGGGGAGGCCTCCTTCCTCATCCTCTGGATCTCCTCCTCCAGCTCCCTGACCTGGTCGATGATGCGGAGAATCTTCTCCTTGTAGACCTCCTCCTCTTCCTTCAGCTCCTCATCCTCTATGTCGTTGGTCACCTCCCTTACGCTGATCCTGCCCTCCCTGAGGGCATCCCCCAGGTTGAGCACCTCCTTTACCGTCACCGGGCAGTTGAGGATTACCCGGATCACCTCCTTTTTGCCCGCCTCGATCCTTTTGGCGATGGCCACCTCCCCCTCTCTGGTCAGCAGAGAGACCTTTCCCATCTCCTTGAGGTAGAGCCGCACCGGGTCGCTGGTGCGACCCAGCTCCAGATCCTCCACGCTCTCCCCGCCCTCCTCAATGGGGATCTCCTCCTTCTCGGTGAACTTCTCCTCACCGAGGAGCTCTATGTCCACTTCGTTGAAGATGTTAAGCATCTCGTCGATATGCTCCGCTGAGGAGGTATCCTCCACCTCAAAAAGCTCCTCCATGTCGTCAAGACCTACAAATTCCTTCTCCTTCAAGGTGAAAACCTCCTCCTTTTGTTTTCTAAAGACTCATTCTCTTCTTGAGCTCTTCCTCCTGTCGTACCAGGAGCTGCTTGCGCATAAGTAAGGCCTCCATCAGTCCATGATCCCCCTCCGCTTCGGCCTTTTTGATCTGCTCCGATACCTGGCGCCTCTCCTCTCTGAGCCTCCTGAGCCTTATCCTGCAGAGACAGTCCTGAAAGGCCTTTTCCATCTCCTTCTCTCCCCAGAGGAAGGCCGTGCCGAAGACCCTGTCCGATAGCCCCCTCTCTTCCAGGACCTCCGTCAGCTCGGCCGGCACCTTCCCCTGGACCCTGTAGGCCTCCAGGAGCCAGGAAGCCACCTCCTGAAGGTGAGGCGTCGAGAACTCCTCAACGATCCCCTCTCCCTCCACCTTCGGTATAAACTCGGGGCGCTCGATCATGAGGGAGAGGAGAACCTCCTCAGGGGAGAGATGACGATTTCCTTCCGCCGGAGGGGAAGGGGGAGAAGGGGCGTTGAGGGTCCCCAACTTCTCAAGCAGGGTTCCCTCCTGGACCCCTGTCCTCTCGGCCAGCCGCTTGAGCGAGAGGTCCCGCCTCAAGGGGTCCCCCATCCTTAGAAAGAGGGGAAGCACCTCCTCGATGGCCCTCGCCTTCTCCTCCGGTCTGGAAAGATCGTATCCTCGCATCTTCTCCTCGAAGTAAAAATCGATCCCTTCCTCCCCTTTCTCCAGGATCTCCTCGGGCGAAGGGTGCCGGCGAAAGTAGGTATCAGGGTCTTCCCCTGCGGGGAGGAGCACCACCTCTACATAGAACCCCTCCTCCGCTGCCGTCTCCACCGCCCTTAGCGCCGCCTTCCTCCCTGCATCGTCTCCATCAAATAGCAAAATACCCCTTTTTCCTCCCAACCTCTTTAAGAGCCGCAGTTGTTGGGAGGTAAGGGCTGTACCTAAGGTGGCCACCCCGCTCCTCACCCCTCGCTGCGCGAGGGCGAGGAGGTCGAAGTAACCCTCTACCAGTACCGCCTTCCCCTCTTTGATAATATAATCCTTCGCCGCGAAAATGCCATAGAGGGAGCTTCCC
>Ga0209410_1001582_pt1 | contig 11115 bp, 10 predicted proteins | sample Mar14436cmmetaG_FD_184135 | JGI IMG/M metagenome (GOLD analysis project Ga0209410, IMG submission 184135) | Marine hydrothermal vent microbial communities from Guaymas Basin, Gulf of California to study Microbial Dark Matter (Phase II) - Marker... ... | reverse complement strand
TCATTGGGGGGCTGATCATCGGGTTGTTGGAGTCCTTCACCGGGGGGTACATCTCCACCTCCCTGAGAGAGGTGGTCTCCTATGTGGTGCTTGTGCTCATCCTTTTGGTCAAGCCCTACGGGCTCTTCGGGTCCGTAGAGATCGAACGGGTGTAGGGAGATGAGGCGGTTACACTTCCGTCCGTGCGGCAACTTCAAGACCTCCTACCGTGAAGAGCTCACCATCTTTGAGACCGATTTCGGCAGGCTCTGGACCTTGGTGGGCATCGTGTTGCTCATGGGGGTGGTGCCCTTTGTGGCCAGTCCCTACATGCTCTACGTGCTCAACAACATGGCCATCGCGGCCATCGCTGCGGTCGGTTTGAACATCCTCATCGGGTTTACCGGGCAGATCTCCTTAGGTCATGGTGCCTTTTTCGGAGTGGGGGCTTATGCTGCGGCCATCCTGGCCACGAAGGTGGGCTTTCCCTTCTGGGCTGCGGTGCTCTCCGCCGGGGTGATCACTGCGCTGGTGGGGATGATCTTCGGTACGCCCTCGGCGAGGCTAAAACACCTGTACTTGGCCATAGCCACCTTGGCCGGGCAGTTGATCATTGAGTATGTGCTTGTGCACTGGGAGAGCCTGACGGGCGGGCCTTCAGGGATCATCCTGCCGGAGCCGGTCCTCTTTGGTTTAAATGTGTCGAGCGACAGGGCCTTCGCGTGGGTGGCCTTCGGCTGTTTCATCGTGATGACGTGGATGGCATCCAACTTGATGCGCAGCCGCTACGGCCGGGCCTTCGTCGCCATAAGGGACAACGATCTGGCGGCCGAAGGGATGGGGATACCGCTCTTTCGCTACAAGCTCCTCTCCTTCGCCATAAGCTCCTTTTACGCGGGCTTTGCCGGGGGGCTGTGGGCCTATTACACCGTGAGTATCACGCCTGAGCCCTTCACCATCATGCTCTCCATCGAATACATAGCGATGATCATCATCGGCGGGCTCGGGAACATCGCTGGCAGCGTCTTTGGGGCTGTATTCATAGTAGGTCTCAACGAGATCCTCAGCCAGGCGACCGAGTTCGTCATGAACCTCGGGGCCTTTGCAGGGATCGCCCTCACGGTGGCGCCATTGCGGGAGTTCGTCTTCGGCTTGGCCATCGTGCTCTTCCTGATCTTCGAGCCGCGGGGGTTGGCTGAGGTGTGGCGGGTGGTCCGCTCGAGTTTCAGACTCTGGCCCTTCGCCTATTGAGGAGGAAGCCATGGGGGAGAACGGATTGCTGCTGCAGATCAACAACATCAGTGTGGTTTACGCCGATGTGATCCAGATCCTCAAGGGTGTGTCCCTTTCGGTGCAGAAGGGGCAGATCGTGTCACTGCTCGGGTCCAATGGTGCGGGCAAGACCACCACCCTTCGGGCTGTCTCCGGGCTGCTCAAACCGGAAAACGGCAAGGTCACCGAGGGGACCATCACCTTTGAGGGACGCTCTATCCAGAATCAGGCCCCTGAGACCATCACCCGCCTGGGGATAATTCAGGTCCTGGAGGGCAGACCGCCCTTTGAGCACCTCACGGTGGAGGAAAACCTGAGGGTGGGCACTGCCGCCAGGACCTGCGGCGGCTGGAAAGAGGACTTGGAGATGGTCTATCACTACTTCCCCAGGCTCTGGGAGAGGCGGAAGTCTCTGGCCGGCTACTGTAGCGGCGGAGAGCTTCAGATGGTGGCCATCGGCCGGGCCCTGATGGCGAGGCCCAAGCTGCTGCTTTTGGACGAGCCCTCCTTGGGGTTGGCCCCTCTCCTGGTGCGGGAGATCTTCGAGATCATCCAACGAATCAACGAAGAACAGGGTACGACCATCATCTTGGTGGAGCAAAACGCCAACATGGCCCTACAGATCGCCCACTACGGCTACGTGATGGAAAACGGCAAGATCGTCATGGAGGGCAAGGCCGAAGACCTGAGGGAGAACCCGGATGTGAAGGAGTTCTACCTCGGGATAGCCTCTTCGGGGGCTGTCAAGTCCTACCGTGAGGTCAAGGCCTATAAGAGACGCAAACGCTGGTTGTAGTTTCTACCCCTTTCCCGTCGTCCCGTTTCTCCTTTACAAAAAAGGACGGAGAAATTTCTTGCCATGGTTGTCAACGTGGCTAAAATAAGGAAGTAAGACCGCGTTTTAAAAGGGGAGGAGGATGGAATTCAGAGAGAGGCTCAACACGGGAGGCTTCCTGAAGTTGGTGGAGGTGCTTCCCCCCAAGGGAGTGGGGGCAGAGCAGTTTGAGAAGAGACTCGTCCCCGTGAAGGGAAAGGTGGACGCCGTCTATATTCCTTCCCTTCAGGGCGGGATTATGAGGGTGGAGTCGTGGGCAGCGGCCAAATACCTCCAAGATCGAGGCTACGAGACCATCTTCGAGGTCTGTTGTGCCCATAAGAACCGCGTGGCCTTGCAGGCGGAGGTCCTCGGAGGGGCCTTCCTCGGGCTGAGAAACGTCATGGTGGTGGCAGGGGACGACCCCAAGCTGGGGGACCATCCGGAGGCCAAGGCCGTCTTCGACGTGGACGTGATGGGGTTGCTCGAAGGGATCAGGGGGTTGAAGAAGGGGTACGACATGGCGGGTTCCGACCTCGAGGGCGCGCCGGACCTCTGCGTCGGGGCCAAGGTGGATGCCAGCGCGCAGGGGCCGCTGCTGGAGTTGGAACTAAGGGATATGGAGCGAAAGATCAGGTTAGGGGTCGAATTCTTCATCACCACCACGGTCTACGATTTGGAGCAACTCCAGCGCTTCATGGAAAGGGCTAAGGAGTTCAAAGTTCCGGTCATAGCCGGGTTGATGATCCTGAAATCGGCGGGGATGGCCCGTTATATCAACAAGCACGTAGAAGGGGTCCTCATCCCCGAAGGGGTGATCGAGAGGCTGCTCAAGGCCCCTGACAAGGTGGAGGAATCGGCCAGAATCGCCGCGGAGATGATTCAGGGGATGAGGGAGATCTGCCAGGGGGTGAACCTCATCCCCATCGGCTGGGAGGAAAAGGTCCCCCTGGTGCTGGAGGAGGCCGGGCTTTGAGGGAGGAAGAACTCCTTCGCGAGATCAAGGACCGCTATGGGGTCCGGGTGGAGCTTTGTTATCAGTGCCTGAAGTGCTCCTACGGGTGTCCTGCCGTGTTCGCCATGGACCACCCCCCCCATCAGGTGGTGCGGGCCGTAGCCCTGGGGATGGGGGAGGTGATGGGTTGGCTCTCCCCTTGGGTGTGCACCTCCTGTCGCACATGTACCACCCGCTGCCCCAACGGGATAGACATCGCCAGGGTCATGGAGGCCCTGAGGGAGGAGGCTGTGCCCCCCGAGGAGGCCAAGGAGATCGCGCTCTTTCATCAGGCCTTCACTGAGGAGGTCCGAAAACGCGGGAGGATCTGTGAGCTTGGCCTCATGGGCCGGTACGTCCTGCGTTCGGCTCCCTGGCGCAAGGGGAAGGAGGAGGTTAAGGGGCTCCTTAGCCTCGGTTGGAAGATGTTCAGACGGGGGAAGATCTCCGTGCTGCCCAGCCGGGTGAGGAGGGTGAAGGAGGTGCAGGAGGTGATCCGGTGACCAGGGTTGGCTATTACCCTGGGTGTTCCCTGGAGGGCAGTGCTCGCGAGTACGACGAGTCGGCCCGTGCGGTCTGCGAGGCCTTAGGGGTGGAACTGGTGGAGCTCGAGGACTGGAACTGCTGCGGTGCTTCGGCCATTCCCCCTCCGCCGAAGGGCAAAGGCCTTGCCTCGCGCAACCTGGAGATAGCCCGGAGGATGGGATTGGAAGAGATGGCGGTACCCTGTTCGGCCTGTTTCCTCCGGTTGAAGGAGGTGAAAGGAGATGGGGTTCAGATCCATCACCTCCTGGACTTCCTCTCCGAGAGGACGGAGGAGATCGCCAGCAAGGTGAAAAGGCCCCTCCAAGGCCTTAAGGCGGCTGCTTATTACGGCTGTCTGATCGTCAGACCGCCTGAGGTGACGGGGGCGGAGCACCCGGAGAACCCCCAGGGGATGGAGAGGATCCTCGAGGCTATAGGGGCTGAGGTGGTCCCTTGGGCCTTCAAGACCGACTGCTGCGGCGGCAGCGTAGCCATGGGGAGGAAGGACATAGGGGAGAGGCTCGTAGGACGCATAGTGGGGATGGCTAAGAGGGCAGGGGCCGAGGTACTGGTCACCTGTTGTCCGCTGTGTCAGTACAACCTCGAGGTGTACCAAGTCCAAAAGGAGCCCGTCCCCTGTCTGTACTTCACCGAAGCCATAGGGCTGGCCATGGGGCTTGGGGCATTGCGGTGGTTTAAACGCCACCTAATAGACCCGGAGGGGGTGCTCAGGGAGAAGGGGTTGTTGGGATGAGACCTGGGGTCGTAGGAGCGGTCATGGTGGTCGGTGGTGGCATCGGGGGTGTTCAGGCCGCCCTCGACCTGGCCGAGGCGGGCTTCAGGGTCTACTTGGTGGAGAAGTCCCCGGCCATAGGCGGCAGGATGGCACAGCTTGACAAGACCTTCCCCACCAACGACTGCTCTATGTGCATCCTGTCCCCCAAGCTCGTCGAATGCGGCAGGCATCCCGACGTCGTCCTCCTCACCTACTCCGAGCTCCTCTCCCTGGAAGGGGAGCCGGGGCGCTTCGTAGCTAAGGTGCTCAAGCGCGCCCGTCATGTGAGGGAGGACCTCTGTACCGGTTGTGGCACCTGTATGGAGAAGTGTCCACGCAAGGCCCCAAGCGAGTTCGACGAGGGGATGGGACAACGGAAGGCCATCTACATTCCCTATCCCCAGGCCATCCCCCGGGTGCCGGTGATAGACGAGGAGATCTGCACCTACTTCCAGAAGGGCAAGTGTCGCCTCTGTGAGAAGTTCTGCCCCACCGGGGCGGTGGATTTCGAACAGAAGGACGAGGTCCTGGAGCTGGAGGTGGGGGCGGTGATCCTCGCCCTGGGCTATCGCCCCTTCGATGCGCGGCTGAAGGAGGAGTACGGCTATGGCCGATACAAGGACGTGCTGACCAGCCTGGAGCTGGAGCGGATGTTATCGGCCTCGGGTCCGACCCGAGGGGAGGTACGGAGGCCGTCCGATGGCAGCCCACCTCGGAAGGTGGCCTGGATCCAGTGTGTGGGGTCGCGAGATACGGTCCTCGGTCGGCCCTATTGTTCATCGGTCTGCTGCATGTACGCGGTGAAGGAGGCCATCATCCTCAAAGAGCACGTACCCGGCGTGGAGACGGCCATCTTCTTCAACGACGTGAGGGCCTTCGGCAAGGGGTTTGAGGGATACTGCGAGCACGCCAAAGAGGAAGGAGTGCGCTTCCTCCGCGGCATCCCCTCCGAGGTGAAGGAGTTGCCCGAGGGTGGGCTTCTGGTGCGGTATCTCGGCGATGAGGGCGTGGTGGAGGAGGAGTTCGACATGGTGGTCCTCTCGGTAGGCCTCGAGCTTCCAGAGGGGGCGAGGGAGCTCGCCTCGAGGCTCGGGGTGGAGCTCGAGGAGATCGGTGGGCTTCCTGTGACCTCCGCCTTGGCCCCTATGGCCACCAGCCGCCCCGGGGTCTACGTGTGCGGGGCCTTCCAGGGGCCCAAGGACATCCCGGAGACGGTGATGGAGTCGAGCGGTGCGGCCTCAGAGGCGGCCTCCTGGGTCGCGGAGGCACGGTGGACGGCCACCGCCCGTCAGGAGCTGCCCCCTGAAAGGGACGTGGAGGGGGAGGAGCTGCGGATAGGGGTAATCGTCTGCCATTGCGGGATAAATATCGCCGGTGTGGTCGATGTGGAGGCCGTCAGGGATTTCGCCAAGGGCCTTCCCCACGTCGTCTACGCGGAGGATACGCTCTTCGCCTGCAGCCAGGATGCCCAGCAGAGGCTCAAGGAGATCATCGTTCGAGAGCGTTTGAACCGCGTGGTGGTGGCCTCCTGTAGCCCTCGTACCCACGAGCCGTTGTTCCGCCAGACCCTCAGGGAGGCGGGGCTCAACCCCTATCTCTTCGAGATGGCCAACATCCGCGATCAGTGCTCTTGGGTGCACATGGCCGACAAGGAAGGCGCTACCGAGAAGGCCAAGGCCTTGGTCCGGGCCGCTGTCGAAAGCGCGGCGCTGCTCGAGCCTCTCAAGAGGGAACGCCTCCCGGTGCGTAAGAGGGCCTTGGTTGTCGGAGGGGGGCTTGCGGGGATGACCGCCGCTTTGGGGTTTGCGGAACAGGGATTTGAGGTCTTCTTGGTGGAGCGGGAATCCTCCCTCGGCGGTAACCTTCGCCAACTGCGATGGACCATTACAGGAGATGATCCCCAGCGGCTGCTCGAGGACCTCTCAGAGAAGGTTATGGCCCATCCCAAGATCCAGGTGATTCTGAACGCCGAGGTGGTGGACCACGAGGGGGTCCAGGGCAACTTTTCCACGGGGGTGATGATAGCCCCCACAATGACCTACCGGAAGCTGGAACACGGGGTCACGGTCCTGGCCACCGGAGGGGAGGAGTACAAGCCCACGGAATACCTCTATGGAGAGCACCCCCAGGTCCTCACCCAGATGGAGCTGGAGGAACGACTCGCCCAGGGGGAGATCGATCCCCGGGGGCTCCGGCGAGTTGTCATGATCCAGTGTGTGGGCTCTCGTAACGAGGAGAGGCCCTACTGTTCCCGGATCTGTTGCCAGATGGCGGTGAAGAACGCCCTGAAGTTCAAGGAGATGGCCCCCGAGATCGAGGTGCACGTGCTTTACCGCGACATAAGGACCTACGGTCCCCTGGAGGCGTATTACAGAGAGGCAAGGGAGCGGGGGGTGATCTTCACCAGGTACCCCGAGGACCGTCCCCCTGAGGTGGAGCCATCGGAGAGGGGCCTTCTGGTGAAGGTATGGGACGAGGCCTTCAGATCCCAGAGGGTCCTCGAGGCCGACCTGTTGGTACTGAGCGCGGCAGTCCTGCCGAGGGATAACGAGGAACTGGCCTCGATGTTCAAAGTCCAGCGGACCCTCGAGGGTTTCTACCTCGAAGCCCATATGAAGCTGAGGCCGGTGGACTTCTCAACGGAGGGGATCTACATGTGCGGCCTCGCCCACGGCCCCAAGCTCATCCCAGAGACCATCGCCCAGGCCAAGGCGGCCGTGGCTAGGGCCTGCAGGATCCTGGCCAGAGACGAAATCGAGGTGGGGGGGGTAGTGGCGCGGGTGGACCCGGAGCTCTGCGCGGCCTGCCTCATCTGCGTCAGGGCGTGTCCTTACGGGGTACCTTATATCTGTGAGGATGGGTACTCGGTGATCGACCCAGCTCGCTGTCGCGGCTGTGGCAACTGTGCCTCGGTCTGCCCCCAGAAGGCCATTGAGCTTGGCCACTACCGCGACGAGCAAATCCTGGCCAAGATCAGAGCCCTTGCAGGAGGGGCGTAGATGTCCTTTGAGCCACAGATCCTGGCCCTCTGCTGTGAGCACTGAGCCTATTCAGCTGCGGACCTGGCAGGTTCGATGAGGCTGGAATGCCCGCCCAATGTGAAGATAGTTCGCCTGCCGTGTACGGGGAGGGTTGACACGGTGCATCTCATCAAGGCCTTCGAGGAGGGGATGGACGGGGTCTATGTGGCCGGATGCCTCGAGGGGGAGTGCCACTTCTTGGTGGGAAACCTCCAGGCCAAAAAACGGGTTCAGTACGTGAGGGAGGTCCTTAAATCCATAGGCATCAACCCAGAAAGGCTCAGGATGTACAACCTCTCGGCGGCGATGGGGGGGAGGTTTGCCGAGATCGCCCGAGAGATGACGGAGCACATCAGACAGCTTGGCCCTAACCCGGTGAAGACGGGCCGTGGTAGGGAGGTGTAAGGATGGTCGTGGCAGAGCAGAAACCCCTGGAGGAGATCTTGGAGATGATCAAGCCCTACGACCGGCTGATCCTCGCCGGCTGTAAGGGGTGTGTCGCGGTCTGTGCCGCGGGAGGTGAGAAGGAAGTGCGGTTTTTGGCATCGGCCATAAGGACCGCCCGCAAGGTCGAGGGTAAGGAGGTGGAGATAAAGGAGGTGACCCTTGAACGGCAGTGCGACCCGGAGTACGTGGAACAGTTGAGGACCTTTATCGGGGATTACCAAGCAGTGCTGTCTATCGCCTGTGGGGTGGGGGTGCAGTTTTTGGCCGAACATTACCCCCAGATCCCGGCGCTACCTGGGGTGAACACCACCTTCGTCGGGGGGGCGGAGAAACAGGGGGTTTGGGTTGAGCGGTGTCAGTGCTGTGGCAATTGCGTCCTGCACCTTACCGGGGGCATATGTCCCATCACCCGTTGTTCCAAATCCTTGCTAAACGGCCCCTGTGGAGGGTCCTCGGGGGGCAAATGCGAGATCGACCCCGAGGTGCCGTGCGGTTGGCAGCTGATCATAGATCGACTGAAGGAGCTGGGTGAGTTAGAGAGGCGCTACCTTGAGATCTTGCCCCCCAAGGACTGGTCCTCGAGCCGCGACGGGGGGCCGAGGAAGGTGATAAGGGAGGACCTGGTGAAATGAAGAGCTCGAGCCGCTTGGAGCGGATCCTCAGGGCTGGCCATTTCGCTGTGACCTCCGAATGTGGCCCTCCCCGAGGGGCGGACCCGGAGGCCATAAGGAAGAAGGGAGAGCTCCTCAAAGGGGTGGTCGATGCGGTGAACGTCACCGACTGTCAGACCGCCGTGGTGAGGATGTCGAGCCTCGCTTCCTGCCTTATCCTGAAGGAGATGGGCTTTGAGCCCATCCTGCAGATGGTCACGCGGGACCGAAACCGCATCGCCATCCAGAGCGACATCTTGGGGGCCGCGGCACTGGGGATAAACAACATTCTGTGCCTGACCGGCGACCATCAGCGGGCCGGCGATCACCCCCAGGCCAAGAACGTCTTCGACCTGGATTCCATCCAGCTCATCGCGGCGGTGAAGACCATGAGGGACGAGGGTAAATTCATCAACGGCGAGGAACTCACCGTAAGGCCCCGGCTCTTCATAGGGGCTGCGGCCAATCCCTTTGCCGATCCCTTCGAGATAAGGGCCCTGAGGCTTGCCAAGAAGGTGGCCGCCGGGGCCGACTTCATCCAGACCCAATGCATCTACAACCTGGAGCGGTTTCGGGAGTGGATGAGGCAGGTGGTGGACATGGGCCTTCACGAAAAGGTCTACATCCTCGCAGGGGTGACCCCCCTGAAATCAGTGGGGATGGCCAGATATATGAAGAACATGGTCCCCGGGATGGATGTGCCGGATGAGATCATCGCGAGGCTGAAGGGGGTGCCCAAGGAGAAGCAGGCCTCCGAGGGGATAAAGATAGCCATAGAGACCATAGAGCAACTCAAGGAGATAGAAGGGGTGAGGGGCGTACACATCATGGCCATCGAGTGGGAAGAAAAGGTGAGGGAGATAGCCGAGGGGGCGGGGCTCCTGCCCAGGCCTCAGGTACAATAAAAACAAAAAAAGGAGGGTGAAGATGGCGAAGAAGATCCTCATTGTGGACGACGACCCTGATCTGGTGGAGGCCGTGTCCAGCATCCTCGAGAGCAAGGGATACGACGTGGTGGCTGCCTACGGCGGTGTGGAGGGGTTGGAGAAGGCCAGGACGGAGAGGCCGGATTTGATCGTGCTCGACGTGATGATGCCCGACAAGGACGGCTACCAGGTCTGCAAGGAGCTCAAGGCCGATCCGGAGTGTCGTTCCATACCGATTCTTTTGCTCACCGCCGTGGTCTCCAAGATCTCCACTACCCGCTACACCCAACAGATGGGGATGGAGACGGAGGCCGATGACTACATAGACAAGCCCGTGGAACCGGAGGTGCTGGTCCAGCGGATCGAGGCCTTGCTCTCCAAGTGACGATGGCCGGGGAAAAGGGGAAAGTCCTGGTCATAGATGACGAGGCCGTGATCAGGGAGGGGTGTCAGCGGATCCTGACCAAGAACGGCTGGGAGGTGCTGACCGCCCCCGATGGCAATGCCGGACTCTCCTTGGCCGAGGACCCCTCGGAGATCGAGGTCGTGCTGCTCGACCTGAAGATGCCCGGCATAAGTGGGATGGAGGTCTTGGAGCGGTTGCTGGAGCGCGACCCCTCCCTGCCAGTGGTGGTGATCACCGGATACGCGACGGTGGATTCCGCCGTCGAGGCGATGAAGAAGGGGGCCTATGACTTCATCGCCAAGCCCTTTACCCCAGACCAGCTTCGCTTGGTGGTGGAGAGGGCCGCCGAGCGGAGGCGCCTTGAACGAGAGGCAGAACGCCTGAGACGCGAGGCCGCCCGTAGCCTTAAAGACGTGGCCACGGAGAAGGGCAGGGTGTTGACCATCATCAACTCCATGGCCGATGGCGTGCTGGTAACCGACCATGAGGGAAGAGTCGCCTTGACCAACCCTGCTGCTACGAGGCTCCTGGGGCTTTCCTCGGGGGAGGTCTTGGGCCGAGCAGTGGAGGAGGTCATCTCCCAAGGGGAGCTGGTGAAGGCCATAAGGGAGGTGCTCGAGGCCTCGGATACAGCCATAAGCCAGGAGATCCAAGAAGGGGATACCCTCATTCGTTCCCACACCGCCCCGGTCAAAGACGAGGAGGGGCAGGTGATGGGGACGGTCACGGTGCTGCAGGACCTGAGCTACATCCTGGAGATCGACAGGATGAAGGGCGAGTTCATCGCCATGGTCTCTCACGAGCTGCGGTCGCCCCTTTCGGTCATAGATCAGATGCTCGGGGCGATCGTCGCAAGGGGAGAGATAGCGGAAAAGGACAGGAAGTTCGTGGAGAGGGCGAGGGAGCGAGCCAAAGGGCTCTTGGATCTCATCAACGACCTCCTTGAGATCTCCAGGATAGAGGCGGGGATGGCCCTGCAGAGGAAGGAGCCCCTGCAGCTGGAAGAGGTGGTGGGAAAGGTGGTGGAGTTTCACCGGGCCGAAGCGGAGGGAAAGGGACTCGAGTTGAGATTTGAGGCTCGGGAGGGGCTGCCCCCCGTGCTGGGCGACCCGCGGGGGCTGGAGGGGGTCTTCACCAACCTGGTATCCAACGCCATAAAGTACACCCCCTCGGGGGGGAGCATAGAGGTCAGGGTGGAACCCGAGGGGGACTATGTCAAGGTCACGGTGGCTGACACTGGGGTGGGGATCCCTGAGGAGGATCTCCCGAGGATCTTCGACAAATTCTACCGTGTGAAGTCGGCCGAG
>Ga0209410_1001581_pt1 | contig 11116 bp, 5 predicted proteins | sample Mar14436cmmetaG_FD_184135 | JGI IMG/M metagenome (GOLD analysis project Ga0209410, IMG submission 184135) | Marine hydrothermal vent microbial communities from Guaymas Basin, Gulf of California to study Microbial Dark Matter (Phase II) - Marker... ... | reverse complement strand
ATGGCTGAGAGTTCTTGGACTTCATCCAGCGCAATAACAGTCTTTCCACCATATTTGCCGAGCACCGAAAAAATTTGGGTTGTCACCGTGAAGGGTCTCTTCTTAATCCTGACCGAGAGACCCGAGGGCCCAAACTCCAGTTCTCGGATACTCATTAATCCTTCCTTGAGCTTCTCAAGCAGTGGACGAGCATTATTTAAGGCATCTAAGAGGGCTAAGAGGAATTCACCGAATCCTCGAACCCCCCATAAGCTCAAGTAAAGCGCCCTATACCCCTGCTTCTCGAGAACCGCTCGAGAGACCTTGAGAAGACTGGACTTACCCACCATCCTGGGTCCGAGGATGATGACCTAGCTACCCAGCCTCACAAGCCTTAAAACTTCCTCAAGCTCGCTATCTCTTCCAAAAAGCTCCTCCGGCCGCTCCTTAGGTCTGAGATCGAAGAGCAACTTAACACCCTTAAGCACTTAACCCCCTTCAAAGTATATAAACCCTCCCAGGGAGTCTTAACAAAAATGTAACCGCATTAATGTGTTTGCAATTATGCTTCCTTTTCCTAAAGTCTGGACAATTGCAGACCCACTTAACCTTATACCAACTATTGCCTGACTGACTCTAGACTTGGAGTTTCACAAGTTAGGTACAGGCCTATCTACATAGCTAGCTATGCGGCTAAAAGACAAGTTAATAGACTTAAGAAAGAACTCGAGAAGGATGGCATAGAATTCCTAAAAGGAGATTCTAAGAACAATCATAAGGGATATCGATGAATGGAAGGTGAAACAAGTTAAAAAGGGTCGCAGGGCTACTAGGGAGATAGCTCTCCAAGATAGCTGGCGGCTCCTAAAGCTCATAGACTATATGAAGAGCGAGGGGCCGGTTAAATGCTAACATTTAAGTAAGAAATCCAAAAGAAGAAAGGCATTCAGCCAGATCTTACAGCTTTATTTACTCCTCCGTTTACCTTAGCCCGGATCGGGAGCTCGCGGCTAAATGATAAATCCTTCAGACCCGCAACCAATGGAGTCGCCAAGCTCTTTAAGCGATTTCTCGAGCTAGTTAATGTGGGCAGCTCAACTACTTAAAGTATGGCTTTGAGTCAAGCTTTCTGCTAATTAAGAAGTGTTTAAGAGGCAACTCCCCGACCATATTACTCTCATCTAAGGTCTTCTCTCTCCACTTCTATGTTCGATTGAGTTATCGCCTCCTTAATCTTCTCCTTGTATTCTTCGGGCGTCATTCTGCCTTGCTTCGCCGTAATCAATACTTTAACGTCCACGCCTTCAAACTTAGTTCTCAAATAGTTTATCATCCTCACTACGTCTGATAATCTCCCTAAGGGGACTGACAGCTCAAGGTTTATGAAGTGATATCCTTCTTCTACCTCCTTAAGTTCCGGTCTTCTCGCCTCAAGCTCTCTCTCCAGCAAGCTTCGCTGATCTTCTGATAGCTTGTCCCACGGGATCTTCGCCTCTACGTTCTTGAGTTCTTCTGTAGTGTAGGCTCCCTTGATCTCCTCAATGAGGGATTGAAACTCTTCCTTCGGAATACCTCTTTCGGCGAAGCAGAGTTCTGGCTTGATTAAAATATCTCCCTCCCCGACCTCCAGGGCGAATTCTTCCCTAAAATATCGGCATACCGGTTTATCGCCCTCAAGCGTTCCGTATCCGAAGAGCCCATCACGGACTCCCCGCTTAATGCTGTCTAGTAAGACCCTGTCTGAGAGTAATCTTATCTCTCCAGGGGTTCTATAGAAGGTCTCCAATACTTTATTTACCTCAACGTAATCATCTTTCATGTATTTATCTCTTATGAAGCGTGGATCGAGCTTAACCGCTATCTTTCCATCTTCGACAAGCTTATTATATATCTCCTCATTTAACCCCTTCATTATTCCAAAGGCTGCGATGCCCATGTCTACCTTCTCAGGCTGATCCTTAGATGGTAGATAGATTATCCTATAAAAGTTCCTAAGCTTTCTCTTAGCGAGATCTCGATTGTCTCTCACTTTCTCATCAACCTCCTTTCTCTGCGGGTCTGTTAGGGCTAATGTTTCGTCATGTTTGATGTCTTCCCAAGCGATCTTTCTCCTCAGGAATTCATAGAAGTTTAGTCGTTCAGACTCATCTGGACATAGGAATAGTAGCACATTTCTGTTCACTCGCGGTTTCTCACCGCATAAATCAATAAACTCTTTAATTCTTTTGATGTCTCCATTGTCTAATATCACTAGCTTTAATGACTTGGTGTCCGGGACATCCTTCGTCTTCTCCGGCCAAAGATAGACTTCGAATGGTTCTTTTGACAGATACTGGTGTAGTAATTTCTCCTCCTCTTCCCTCAAGGCTGTATCCGTTATGTTCTCCATCTTAGTCAACAGTATCTTGTTAAGGTTGGGTTGATCGCTGAAATATAATTTAGTATCCGATTGTAAGAAGAACAAGTTCTCCTTAAGCTTGGAGACGGCCTCGATGATTATGCTGCTTGGCGTGCCGATCTCCGCGCAGGTCAGCTTTAGATCGGCTAGGGTCGCACCCTTCTCAACCCCTCCCGAGAACGAGTATAAGAAGATCGTCGTCGCGACTCTTGTTCCGAAATTGTAAGCGATATAAGATTTTCCGAGAGCCTTATCGACCTTCTTCGCTCCGGCATTGCTCCCAGTGATGTCGGATGCTATTACACTATCATACTGAGGCCCTATATGCTTGACCAATTCCCTTCTAATCTCGTCATTTGATAGATCGAAGTCGCCAAGCCTAATAAACGGTATATTAGACTCCTTAAGGGAGTATATAACCAGCGAGAGGAGTCTGAGAACGCCTCTAGTCCTTTGAAAGGTTGCGAAAGATCCCCAACGAGTATATAGAATATTTATTACCTCTGGTTGAAAGGGATAGCTCTCCAGAAACATCCTCTTATATTCGCTCCTCTCAATGCTCTTAGGCAACAAGTCTTCCCTCTCAGCATAATCTAGAAACTCGTCGATTATCTTCTCGGCCTCTTTTTCATCGACAGACTTAAAGAGTCTCCTTCTTATTATGGGCGCTATCTCCTCATCTCTCACAGGAGTGTAGACCTTCTCCATCCTCCCCGTAATCTTCTGTAGTTGATGGAATAGCTTCTCCGCACTTTCATCATAGTGTTCTAGCAAGCTCGTCGGCAGAGTGAGAACCAGTAGACATTTATCCAGCGATTTAACGGCGCCAGTAAATTCGTGCATGAATGCGAGAACCTGGGCAGCTAGATTAGAGCCACCAACCCTTACGCTCGCTGCCTTAGTCGTGTATTGGAGGATTTCATCCATTAAAATTAAAAGGGGTTGAGAATCTCGGAGAAGAGATCTCAGCTTCTCCTTTCCTGGAGGCGTTAAGCCTGAGAACATCTCTACTCTACCTGTTAACTGCCTCTCGATTTCACCCCAGAGGGTCTGCTCCCTCGGATCTAACGCCGTGCCGTCAATCACGACGACATTAACTCCCCAAGCCTTTGCCCTATGGAATAAAGCTATTAGCGCGTGGGTCTTACCCCCTCCAAAGGGTGTTTGAAGCTGGATTATCGGATCTCCACCCAATCCGTTAAGCCTTTTACGCGCAACCTCTAGCAAATTTCTTAAACCATTAGTTAAGTACGTTCTCCTAAAAAAGAGGTCAGGGTTCCTATACTCTTCAGGACCTCTTCCCATAAACACCTCCCATAGGTCTGCCGCGAATACGTCTTCGGTAAGCCTTCCCTCAAGAATGTCCTTATGAATTATGGCTACTGAGCTAAACGGTTTCATAGGAACTCATCCAACTCCCTCTGCCTCTTAGGTATATGACCCGAGATCTCTAATAATATTTTCTCCTTGGCCGATAGGAATCCGTCTAAGAGCTTCTTCTCCTTACTACCCCCTGGAAGGGTCTCAGAGATCGCCTGGGCCACTCTATAGAATGAATCTTTCATCCCCCATCCCGTCTCCACCAGCACATCCTTAATCTCTTCATCTCTACCATCCCTCCACAGCAACAGAACGCGATGCAAGACATCTATAAGTTCATCAGATTTTATCTCTTCAAGCTTCCTATCTTGTGGTCCGAGAACTCTTATGAACTCCCGCTCCTTCTTTATGAAGCCTTTATTCCATTCAGAAGGTAGGTCCAGGCCGACGCTTTGAGCTAGCTTTCTGGCATCGTCGAAGTGGACAGCCTTTTCTCCATAAGTCCATCTCCAGAGGAGGTAAAACTTCGTTAAAGGCGAGAGTTCCCCAGCCACACCGTCGCGGAGGATCTGTCTTACTACGTAATCCGTTACTACCGATCTGACAAAATCTAGCATCTTGTCTGCCCTTATTATATTACCTTGTAAATCTCTAATCTCCTTATATTTGCCGAAGATCTCTATGGCAGAGCCAATAGCGGCTATGAAATAGTCAGCTCCAGATATACCCTCCTTCCATAAAACCTCAAGTTTATTACATAATTTCTTCCTGATTTCATTCTTTATCTCATTATACCATCCAATTTCCTTCTTCGGAATCTTATGAGCGACAAAATATATCGATGAAGCAAGCGCCGCCGACTCTCTTGCCCTTAATCTCTCTTGCATCTCTGTATGTATAGGCCATGAAGCTGTGATCACAAGTCCAGATTCTAGTAATGAGTTGATAAGAGCTTCCCAGCCAGAAGTTGATTTATGGGTATATACGATGGTCACTATCCCACCGGGCCTAAGGACGCGGTAGATTTCTTTGAAAGCTTTCTTCAGCCCTTCTTCAAAGCTTTTCTTGGCTTCGTCCCACGTTTTGTTGATGGTATATGCAACAATTTCATCCGATTTTGGGGTTAATGGAGTAGCAAATAAGTCTGGATATAATTCGCCGATTGCTCGTTTTAACCAAACATAGAAGAAATCAGAAAGATATGAATAAGGGACATTGTCATAGTAAGGTGGATCTGTAAAAACGGCATCAAAATAATCCTCATTATAACGGAGGGAGGTGGCAGAAGATTGAAAGACAGTTACCTTTCTTCTCGAATAAATGTTTAGAAGAGATTGAAGAACGGTAAGAATACGCCGCTCAAACATACTAATCCAAGAGCCTACAGCTTTACTGAGAGGATTTAATTCAGAATAATCCCAAACCATCTGAAGAGCTTGACGGGAGAAGGTTCCAACAGTTCGTTCCTGAGTGCTATCATGTCGACATAGACTACTCATGTAGTCAGAAACCCGGCTTAATCCTAGTGCCAAATAGCTGACCATTGCTTTTATGTAGCCTTCTTCATATCCTTCTTCAATTAATTTTTTATATATAAGCCGAATTTTTTCAACAAAAGTAATAAGCGCCAATTTCTGGCGAGCATTAAAGATGTCGCCGTAAGTATTAAGTCCATAATTTCTAAGGGAAAAGGCTCTTTCGGCCCCAGGTCCTCCCCCTTCTGGAGTAGGCTCATCTGGAACTGGATCAATACCCCAGTTTTCTATCAGTTTCGCCCTTTTCTCTTGTAAGTATTCCTCTGCCTGTTTGAAGATTTCCATATCTTTTTTAGTCGCTAATCTATACTTCTTTCCCCTGAACTTAGGATTATGCAGGACAACGGCAATCATCCTTTGACCAGCCTTACCCTCTTGGAATAACCGTCTCGTTGTATTAGCATCTATTGTATATCCGCAGACTGGGCATCTCACTACCGCTTTTGAGACGGTCCCTCTCGAAGGATTGAAATCCTTTGGCATCTCCTCGTAGCCGTCTCCTACGATCTTGAACTTCACTTCCTTTCCCTCGAGATATGGATATAATGCGATCTTCCTATTCTTTTTCCTTGCAAGCCAGAACTGTCTCATGAGAGGTATCTCAGCGCCGCATGAAGGGTTTTGACATGGAATTGTTCTCGCCCAGATATATCCAATAGGAATGGAGCCATCTGGATCTTCCGGATAGAATGTGCCTATTTCCTTCTTTGCCTCTTCGAGAACCCATTTACCCCATCGCTGGACATCATATAGCAGTTTTGGCACTTCAATAGCTTTAGGTTTTCCATCAACTGTCGCTTGATCCTTCTGAATGATCCTTACCTTTAGATTTGCATATTTTTGTGGATATTCTAAAGTGCATTTCAGGATTAGGACAGCTACTGGGTTATACTCTCCTGCGTGAACTTCGCATCCAAGCCTCAGACACTCCAATGGTATCGACCCACCTCCAGCAAATGGATCTAAGATTCTGGGAGGTCTCGCACCATATGCATTTAGTATATCTTCCCTCGCCTTGTTAATGATCTCTGGATTTAGAGAATTTTCCCATTTGGCCAGTTCAACTATGAATTCACGTTTCTTTTTTATCTCATTTTCGTCTTCTGGCGCGGGTATCAGGGCGGCGTAGCTGGTTGCACGTGAGGCCGCCAGAGGTCGCCTCGCCCACCAGATGTGAAGAGTCGAGATATGGCCATGTCTGATGTTCTTTTCTCTAATAGACTCTTTGCCTACCTCTTTTATGGGAAAACTCTCATCGATAAACCGCCTATCCTTGATCATGTTCTTCACCGTGGAATGTTCAAAATAACCTTTAAAACATCTTTCCTTTTTCGCACCTCGTCATTATATAATAGAGGATTCGTCTTATTGATACATGATCTTTCAAGACTGCTTAGGAAGTCTATGGCTGAATATTTAAGGGAGGTTGAGAAGGGATGGAAATACTCAAACTTTCCATCCTCGAAGAACTTGGTCGCGATATATACTATGGGGAGATTGAATCCTTCAACGAGTTCTCTGACAGGCTTCACATACCTCTCAATAAACTTGTTTTCAAGGCTTGGCGCGAAGACGTGCCATAAGACCAAGCTGTCGAATCCAAATAGGCCGTATGAGAGGACCTGTTCTAATCCGGAGTAGGGGCTTCTTCTACCCCTGAAGTATTCCACCTCGATACCTACCAAGAAAGGCTTATCAAGCTCTTGAAAGACCAGAATTAAATCCACTTCCTCTTTTGGCGGCGTCTCACCCTCCCACCAATCCTCCCAAATCTCCTGAAACCTCTTAGTGGATAGGTTTACCTTGGCCAATACCTTGCGTAGATTGCTCGTCCTCTTCCTCTCGAAAAGATCCTTCAATATATCGAGGAGCATCTTCTCCGTAACTTTCTCGATCATGTCACTTTACCACCCTTTGACTTTAACTCTTCCATTGGAACTATGAAGCGGACGACCTCAACCTTCTCTTCAAACTTCAGGTTTTCAGCTGGATTATTGATTATCCATAGTTCGGGTTCTGTAGCCGCGTTAAATACTACGTAGAGCCAATATTGATTCTTAAACCTTCTCGCCTTGAACAGCTCATTAGGTGTAAGTGCGACAGGGCCTACATCCGCTCTGGCCTTGACCTCAATGTATCTTACCTCATCCTTTCCCCTCGATCTTATATCAAAGCCCAGTTTTTCTTTTGAAACATCTTCTGGATTCCTTCCATTCTTCCTCTCATATTCCATTGCTACTTGCATCCCTATCTGTTCAATTTCCTCACTCGGAACCATGTCAAGAGGTCTAAGAGGGGGTCTAACGTAAATTGCACCTATGAATTTTGGCATCGATATCGATAGTGAAAGCTCCCTCTCTATCTCCTGCCTCAAGCTCGCTAAGGCTTCCTCATATCTCTTTTTCTTTTCCATCTTGTTTATTATCACTATGTCCACTTTCTCGCCTCTAGCCTGTCTCTCATAGAGTTCAGCCAACTCGGCGTCAAGTTCATTTATCAAATATTCTAGCGATCTAAGACCATATTTCCTCTTTATTTCTGCTTGCCTCCTTCTTTCGGCTAGGATCTCCTCCTTATATCTTTCAACAGCGGATATACTATATTTTTCAGCCCTCTCCTTTGAGACCTCTAATGGTATTGTGACGCTACTAGGGTTATCGCTTCTATTAACTGGGACCAAGTCCCATAATATTGCTGGATTAACCTCCTCTATGATGTGGCCGTCATCATAGATGGAGATCAGCTTTCTGCCGGCAACCTCACCCCGACCATCCTTAACCTCGCCCTCGAAGAACCATATGATGCCGTTCAGAGTTCCGGAGGGGTCTTCAAAAACAGCGCCCCGCTTCACCTTCTCCGAGAAGTTCCTCCTCATCCACTCTAGCAAGGCCTCGAAGAGCGGGTGGCCAAATGATATGAATTCGGCGTCCGGATTTTTGAAGGCTAAATCTTTGTCGAATGTCACCTTACGATAGGATCGCATAACCAAACCATATCTATTCTTAAAATCTACCTCCTCAGCTATTTTTCTTACCTCGTATGGAACCGAGTCTATAGCTATAAAGCCGTCTCTACGGACCCTCAGCCTACCGCCGGCCTTCTCAAAAGCCTTCTTAAAGAATGCCTCAACATACTCAGGTATTAGCCTATATTCCTTAGCCTTTTCAGCGAACTGCCTTATTTTCGTGTAATCAATATACCTGGTGGCTAAGCTCTCTCCAAGTATTTCCCTAACCTTCCTTAGGTAACCCTCGTCTACTTTCACGTCTATCTCCTTTATGACGTCGTCTATGCTCCTGGAGTTGGCAACGGTCTCTAAGATTAATTGATAGAGGTTCTTGCCATAGAATATGTCACCTATGACGTCAAAGACCTTATCGCTTCCCAGCGCTCTCCTTATCTCGTCGATCTTCTCCAACAACTTTATTAGCACCCTCCCCTCCCTGGTATTCTCAGCCACCAGGTTGAAGATATAGACGTCTTTCTGCTGACCATATCTATGTATTCTTCCCATTCTTTGCTCAAGTCTGACTGGATTCCAAGGTATGTCGTAATTTATCATAATATGGCAAAACTGTAGGTTGACGCCCTCGCCTCCGGCCTCCGTTGAGACCATTACTTGCGCTTTATCTCTAAAAATCTTTTCAGCGCGTATCCGATCTTCAAGGCTCATCCCACCATGCATGAAGATCACAGAGTATCCCCACTTCCTCAGCTTGCTGACTAGATATTCCATCGTGTCCTTTGATTCTGTGAAGATGAGAATTTTCTCGTTTCCGCCCATTTCTCTAATTTTTCTAAAACCTTCTTCGATAGCCTTCTTCAATTCTCGTAGCTTAACCTCATGTTCTCCTCTAATTACTTCCTCCGCCATGTTAATCAATCTGTCAACCGTCTGAATCTCTTTCTTCAACTCTTCCTTATTGGCGGCTATGCTTAAGGTCTCCCACTTTTTCTCTTGTTCCCAGCGCTCCCTCTCCTCATAATCATCAACCTCCTCAAGGCTTATCATTACCCTCTCCTCTGGAAGCTCAGGCTCTCTCATCAACTCCTCTAGCCGTCTCTTCCTCCTCTCCAGTGATCGGAGGAGAGCATATGTGCTTGATGCCAGTCTCCTCTGCAAGATCAGTAGGGCGAAGGCCACATTTCTACTACGTCTTCCTTGCAATCTCCTTAAAGCTAAATTGTATTGGGTTATGACATATTTCGAAACTTCATTATATAGTTCGATTTCTTTATCTGAGAGCATGAATTTTATTGTCATCGGATATCGCCTTGTGAAAATTGGTCTCCCCTCGAAATCACGTAGATCTTCTTTCATCCTTCTGATGAATAATGGATTGTCCCTGCTTCTCAGTGATTCGTTTATCATATCCGTAGTGGCGAAGAATCCTGGGATAAGTAGGTCTAGAAAGAGCCTAAAATTTTCGGGGTCACCCTTATGGGGCGTAGCTGTAAGGAACAACAGATGCGTCGCGTTCTTGGACAGTACTTCCCCGAGCCTATAGCGATCGGTCTTCTCTATCTTCTCCCCATACCTGTAGGCCGCCATCTTATGTGCCTCGTCGACTATGACTAGATCCCAGTCAACTGCTTGGAGGGAGGGCAAGATATCTCTTTGCTTCGCAAAATCCATAGAGGTTATGACCTGGTTCTCCTTCTCCCAAGGATTCTCCCCATAGCGTGCATAAAATGAGCTACGATCGATTACCGTGAAGTTCTCTTGAAACTTCTCTTTTAATTCCCTTATCCATTGTTTCTTGAGATGGCCTGGGACAACTATTAGTATCCTCTTTGCCAATCCCCTCAACTTTAACTCCTTTAAAATCAGACCCGCCATTATGGTCTTTCCAGCTCCAGGGTCATCTGCCAATAGGAACCTTATCCTCGGAAGCTTCAATATGTAGCCGTAAACAGCCTCTATTTGGAATGGTAAGGGGTCGATTTTCGACACATTCATGGCTAAAAGTGGGTCGAAGGTCGACGCAAACCTATATCGCTCCGCCTCTAAAACTAGGAAGACTTCGTCAGAAGGCGCAGAAAAGTCGAGGAGAGTCTCCTCCACAATCAACTTTTCAAACTCATCTCTCGACAGAAGGCTATCCACGTGGTCATTTGAGTAAACGGTTACGCCTATGATACGTATATAATTGCCGGAATGCTCTATCTTCTTCACTTCAACTGGCTCAGGCCAAAACGGCCCCCTAACGATAGAGCCTTCCCCGGCCAAGGTCATAATAAAAATAGTGACCGGAATTTAAATATTCAAACTAGACGCCGATGCCACGAGACAACGAGGCATCAAACGTGAAGAGTATTACTCTTCTCCCTAAGACTTTTTCGCACCGAACAGTCAAAGAATCACATCGTTTCCATAGAGTCTCATTGTAATCACTAGTTGAGACTTGAGAGTTGCTAACAGTGGGAAGAGCCGCAAAATATTTCCCGTTCTCAAAGTATTAGTTGGTTTCAGAATGGGAAGTTCTAAAATGTAATAGAGTACATCGTCTTAAGAGCGATTTCTTATACACGCCGGAGGTTTCTAATCATTACTTCCGGTTTCTGATAATCCTAAGCAAACTTCGCAGATACTCTTTAAGTGCCTCGAAAAACATCGCTTTGTCGATCTCATTAATTACGTCGTCAATAGATTTGATATGGACGTCCCTACAGTAAAGTGAGATCAGGAGCATAGCTCTTAAAATTTCTCTCATGTATTCCTCCAGCTGAGCAGTTGACGGTAGCTCGTCGGGATGAATAGTCTTTCCATGAACTATCCTAGACCTAATGTTATAAATGTTCTTAAACTGCCTTGTCTGCTCATACCATGTCTCATCATTAGGTGATATCAGGAAGGCTGCACGCCTACAGAGCCTTTCAGTGA
>Ga0209410_1001580_pt1 | contig 11118 bp, 12 predicted proteins | sample Mar14436cmmetaG_FD_184135 | JGI IMG/M metagenome (GOLD analysis project Ga0209410, IMG submission 184135) | Marine hydrothermal vent microbial communities from Guaymas Basin, Gulf of California to study Microbial Dark Matter (Phase II) - Marker... ... | reverse complement strand
GGGCGAGGATCTTCCCCTCCGCCCCAGGGGCTAGGGCATCACGCTGTTCGCGATCGAACCTCACTACCTGCTGTCCCGACGCTATCACCCGGGTCTTGACGGTGGTGGACCTTCCTCCGTCGACGACTACCCCATCGATGCCCGTCCCTATCTCCCGGAGCATCCCGAGGACCTCGTGGCCTGTGGGGTCATCTCCCACCACCCCGCATAGCTCCACCTGTCCCCCCAAGGCCCTGATGTTGTGGGCCACGTTGGCCGCCCCTCCAAGGAGCCTGCTTTCCTCCTGGACTTCCACCACGGGCACAGGGGCCTCGGGGGATATCCGCTCCACCTTCCCCCAGATGAATTCGTCGAGGATCAAGTCCCCCACTACGAGGACCCGCGCCTTGGAGAAGGCCTCGATCACCCCCTCGATATCTACCCCCCTTATCGCCCTCCTCCACATACTGACCTAAAAGACCCTCACTAAAACCCTACGTCTCCGAGGACCATCGAACTCGCAGAAGAAGACCCCTTGCCAAGTCCCGAGGGCAAGCCTTCCCTTGCTCACGGGGACCATCACGGAAGGCCCCACCACAGTCGCCTTTATGTGGCTGTCTGCGTTGCCCTCGGTATGACGGTACCGGGCCCCGGCCGGGATCAGCTCGGAGAGCTTGGCCACGATGTCCTCTACCACACTGGGGTCTGCGTTCTCGTTCACGGTCACCGCCGCAGTGGTGTGGGGCACGTAGAGGAGGCATACCCCCTCCTCCACCCCCGACTCCCTCACCACCTCCTCGACCAGGGCGGTGATGTCGAGCAGTTCCGACCGACGCGAGGTCCTTACCTCCAATTCCTTGCCGAACATATCACCCCTCCACTCGAGGGAAGAGGGGAACGGGCTGGGCCACCTCCTGCCCTTCAGGCATCCCTCCCCACTTCCCTCCCTGCTGCAACCTGACCCCCTCAAGGGGATCGCTGAAGCCCAACATCTCCCACAACTTCTCCCCTGAAGAGGGCATGAAGGGAAAGGCCATGATAGCGATAAACCTCAATGATTCCAGGCAGTTATACAGCACTTCTTTAAGCTCTTTCTCACGTCCTTCCTTGGCCATGCTCCAGGGGGCTGTTGTATCAAGGTATTTATTAACCGCCCCGATGAAATCCCACAGGGCCACCAAAGCCCTTTGGAAGGCCAGTTCATCCATCCAGCGATCGTAGTCCCTCAGGGTCTCCTCCGCCTTGCCCCTAAGCTCTCCGCCGTCGCTGGGGGGAGGGACACGTCCCTTCAGGTATCTCCGCACCATGGCGAGGACTCTATTGACGAGATTGCCGAAGTCATTGGCCAACTCGCCGTTTATGCGATGGACGATCGCCTCCTTGGAGAAGTCGCCATCCATGCCGAAGGGGACCTCGCGTAATAAAAAATAGCGGAACTGGTCCACCCCGTAGCGCTCCGCCATCTCATAGGGGTCGACCACATTGCCCGCGCTCTTGCTCATCTTCTGCCCCTCCACCGTCCACCATCCATGGGCGAAGATCCTCTTGGGCAGAGGCAGTCCGGCTGACATCAAAAAGGCCGGCCAATACACAGCGTGAAAGCGCAGGATGTCCTTGCCGATGAGGTGATAATCAGCAGGCCAGTAACGGGTATAGCCCTCTTCCGGGAAGCCTACCCCAGTGAGGTAATTGATCAGGGCATCAAACCAGACGTAGAGCACGTGCCCGGGATCGTTGGGCAAGGGTATCCCCCATCGAAAGGAGGTGCGGGAGATGGAGAGGTCTTTTAATCCCCCCTGGACGAAGCTCAGGACCTCGTTGTAGCGGGCCTGGGGTCTGACGAAGTCGGGATGTTCCTCCAAGTGCCTTAGCAATGGCTCTTGATAGCGGGACAGACGGAAGAAGTAGCTCTCCTCCTTGAGCCTCTCGGTGGGTCTGCCGCAAGAGGGGCATCGTCGTCCCTCGAGCAGCTGTGTCTCCGTCCAGAAGCTCTCGCAAGGGATGCAGTACCAGTCCTCATATTCTCCAAGGTAGATATCGCCCCGCTCCCACACTCGTTGATAGAAGGCCAGCACCGCCCTCTCGTGCCTGGGCTCGGTGGTGCGGATGAAGTCGTCGTTGGAGATGTTCAGGAGCCGCCATAGCCCCTTGAACCGCTCCACCACCCGATCGGCCAGCTGCTGGGGGGTTTCCCCTGATTCCTTGGCCGCCTTCTCCACCTTCTGTCCATGCTCGTCGGTGCCGGTGAGGAAGAAGGTGTCAAAGCCAGCGAGGCGCTTATAGCGGGCGATGACATCGGCGGCGATGGTGGTGTAAGCATGGCCTATGTGGGGAACGTCGTTTACATAGTAGATGGGCGTCGTGACGTAGAAGCTTTCCCTCATCGCTCACCCTCCTTGGGCTCCACTTCGTCCATGGGCAGGGTTATGATGGCCCCATCCTGGAGTTGCACCGTAACGGTCTTCAGTAGCACGTTCTGCCTTATCACCTTTCCCTCTCCATGCTTAGTGATCACCCTTTTGCCAACCTTTGGAGCTCCCTCTCGCATCTGCTGATAGGCGTCCATCTCGAAGGTGAGGCAGCACATCAGCCTGCCGCAAAGCCCGGATATCTTCTCGGGGTTGAGGGGGAGGTTCTGTTCCTTGGCCATCCTTATGGTGACCATGTCGAAAACCTTGAGGAAGGTCCCGCAGCAAAGCTCCCTCCCACAAGGTCCTATCCCTCCCATCAGCTTAGCTTCGTCCCTGACGCCTATCTGGCGCATCTCGATGCGCATCTTGAGCCGCGAGGCAAGCTGTCTCACCAGGGAGCGGAAGTCCACCCTTCCTTCGGCTGTGAAGAAGAAAAGCACCTTTCCCTCCTCGGGCTGGTACTCCACATCCACGAGCTTCATAGGTAGCCCTAAGCGCTCTATGAGCTCTTCACCGAGTTTGAAAGCCCTCCGCTCCTTTTCCTGTAAATCCCGCAGTTTCTCCAGATCCCCTCTATCGGCAGGACGAAGCACTGGGGGCAGTGTGCCCTCTTCGACCTCGAGCTCAAAGGGAGGACCGAGGACTTCTGCTACCTGGGGGCCGGAAGGAGTGGAGACCAGCACCAGGTCTCCCTTCTTCAGCCCCTTCACTTTGGCCTCGAAGGACCCTACCCTTCCCTTTTTGAGCAATTTTGCCCTTACGGCTGTGGTTCCCATCCCTTTTGTTGAAAAGAGAAGATAACACGGGGGTGGGGAAGTCTCAACCTTCGCTGAAGGAGTGGAGGGCGAAAAGTGCCCCTTCCAGAGACAGCCTCACGTTGGCGTTCTCATCGAGGGACCTATAAGCTCGAAGCACCTCCCAGAAGACGTCAAAGGTCTCCTCTTCCGCCTGCTCAAGTTCCCCCCTTATATACTTCAGCAGGAGCCCCAGAAATTTCTTAGCCCCTTCCCTATCACGTCCCAAGCGTTCTCCGACCTCCAGGACCTCCTTGATCCCCCCTCGGAGGGCCTTCTGCAACATCTCCCCCATCTCCCGCGATTCCCCGAGCTCCAAGGCCCTACCGGGACTTCCCTCGGCCAAAGCCACGAGGCCCCGATCTTCGACGCCCAGGCGGCCCAAGACCTCCTCCACCTCCTCATCGCGGAGCGGGGAGAATTTCACGATCTGACATCTTGAGGATACGGTAAGGGGCAAGGCATCGAGGCGGGAGGCCACGAGGATGATGACCACCTGAGGAGGGGGTTCCTCGAGGGTCTTCAGAAAGGCGTTGGCCGCCTCCTTGGTCATCAGTTCGGCCCCGTCCACCACCACTGCCCGCCATCTGGCCTCGAGGGGACGAAGGGAAAGGGTACTGATGACCTCGCGTACCTGACCGATCTTGATCGCTCCGCCATCCGGCGAGACCAGGAGGACATCGGGATGGGTTAAGCGCTCTATCCGCTCACAACAACGGCAGCTACCGCAGCCTTCACCGAGCTCGCGCTCGCAGTTTAGGGCTTGCAGGAAGGCAAAGGCCGTCTTCTTCTTCCCTATCCCCGGAGGTCCCACGAAGAGCAGGGCATGGGGCACCCTTTGGGAGGCCGCCATAAAACGCAGTCGCTCTATGACCCTCTTGTGCCCTACTATCCCCCGAAAGCCCATGCCTCCAAGAAGGTTCTCACCACCCTCCTCACCTCCTCCTGGACCTCCCCTTTGTCCCTCGAGGCCGATTCCACCACCTTCACCCTCTCTGGCTCGGCCTCGGCGATCCTTAGGTATCCCTCCCTCACTTTTGTGTGGAAGTCCAGCCCGGCGTCCTCGAACCTATCTCCCCCTTTAACCCGCCTAAGCCCCACCTCTGGAGGGCAATCCAACAGGATGGTCAGATGGGGTGAGAGCCCCCCTGTCGCCTTCCTGTTCCCCTGGAGGACGAAATCGAGGTCTACCCCCCTGCCGTATCCTTGATAGGCGGTGGTGGAGTCGATGTAACGGTCGCAGAGGACCACCTTTCCCTGATCAAGGGCTGGTAAGAGGACCCTTAGGGTGTGCTCCCGCCTGTCGGCCCAAAACAGGAAGAGCTCCGTCAGGGGATCCAGGGGGAGGGAGGGGTCCAAGAGCAGATCCCTCAAGGCCCTCCCCAGAGGGGTACCTCCCGGCTCGAAGGTAAGGAGGACCTTCATCCCCCTGGCCCGTAAGAACTCCCCCAGTATGCGAAGGTGGGTACTTTTGCCGCTGCCCTCAATCCCTTCGAAGGTTATCAGCACGCCCTTCTTCACCCGTGAGCCTCTTCAGCTTCTCAAGAATGATGCGCCGTCGGTCCTCCTTCGGGCCGAGTTCCAAGGCCCTGCGGTAAAGCCTTACGGCCTCTCCCCGGTGTCCCAATTTCTGATGCACATCCCCCAGGTGTTCGGTGATGATGGGGTCCTTGGGGACGAGCTCGTGAGCCTTCTTGAGGTATTTCAGGGCCTTCTCGTAAAGGCCCTTCTGATAGTAAACCCATCCCAGACTGTCGATGATATAGCCATCGTCGGGCCTGACCTCGAGGGCCCTTTTTATCAACTCCTCGGCCTCATCGAGGTTTACACCTTGCTCAGCGTAGCTGTAGCCCAACCAGTTAAGGGCATCCGCATGACGTGGGTCTATCTCTATCACCCTCCGCATCATCTGCAACGAACGTTCTTTATCCCCCATCTTGTCGTAGAGGACCCCCAGTCGAAAGAGGAAGTCGGGCCGCTCCTCTCCCTTTTTGATGAGCCCCTCCAGGATGGAGACCGCCTCGTGAATCCGTCCTTGTTCCTCGAGGAGCAAGGCCAGCACATAGGAGAGCTCGGGATCATCTGGTCTTTTGGCGATGGCCTCTCTCACGACCTCCTTCGCCTCAGCAACCTTGCCCTGCTTCTGAAGGATATAAGCGATGTACTTTATCGCCTCAGGGTACACCTTGGCCTCCGGGGGGATCTTCTGCAGTTCGCTCAAGGCTTCCTGGGCCTTGCCGTCGTCCAAAAGGGCCATGCCGAGGTAAAGGCGCACACGGTGGCTTTCAGGGCGCACCCCCAGGACGAACCTGAACTCATCGACAGCCTCCCCGTACTTGCCTTGCTGGTAGAGGATTAGACCTATCTTGGTCCTCACCCGAAGGTTCTCCGCGTCGAGTTCCTTCAGGAATCGAAACTCCTTCAAGGCCTCCTGGAGCCGGTTCTCCCTTATCAAGAGTTGCCCCAGCCTCTCCCTGGCCCGGAAATTCAAGGGGTGCTGACGCAGGATTTTGCGATAGAGCTCAATGGCCTCCTGAAACTTGCCCTTCAGCTCATAGAGTACGGCCATATCCATCAAGGCGGATTCGAGGTCTGGATTCAGCTCGAGGACCTTTTTGTAATACTGGAGTCCGCGATCGTACTGCCCCATTTCACAATAGACCCGTGCCAAGTAGTATAGGCCCATGACAGATGTAGGGTCCCGCTCGAGGAGCCTGTTGAGGACCCTAACCGCTTCCTGGTAATCCTTTTCCTCTACGTAGAGGGAGCTGAGGACGATGTACGTCTTGACGTCCTCGGGATCGCCCTCCAGGACCTTCTTGTACTCCTCGATGGCCTCCCGTCTACGCCCGGTAGCGGAGAGGACCCCTGCGAGGAGTTTTCTGGCGTAGAGGTTCTCTGGATCACGCACCAAGGCCTCCCGACAGGCCTCGATGGCCCGCCTTGGTTTCCCCATCCGGAGCCAAAGAGAGGCCACTTCCGCGTAAAGAAAGGAGGACTGAGGATCTAATTTAAGGGCCTCTTCATAATGGCGAAGCGCCTTCTGGGGGTCTCCGCCAGCTAAGGCCATCCTCCCCAGCATGTACAGGTACATCGCCTCCGAAGGAGGGGATCCAGAGAGGGAGGCAACGCGCTGACCCCCCCTCAGGGCTGCACACCCCGCAAGCAGGATCACGGCCACACAAAGGCTGAAGACCGCCCTCTTCATGGGGCGAATTATGACCCATCGTCCGACAGGGTGCAACTCAACCCTCTCCCTTGTAAAGGGAACGCAAGGCCTCTTTCAGTAACTCCTCGAGGGGGAGGATCCCTTTTTCCCTGATCACGGCGACGAGGACCTTTTTAGCTGACGTCTTGGGGTATCCCAAATGCACGAGAGCAGAAAGGGCGTCCTCAAAATGGGGGACGGGAGGAGGTCGATCCTTAACGCCAGAAGCGATGCGATCCCTCAATTCGAAGATCATCCGCTCTGCCGTCTTCTTGCCGATCCCCGGGACCCTGACTAGCCGTTCCGTATCCCCCTCCAGGAGGGCTTCCTCCAGCTCCTCAGCTGCCAATCCACTCAGGAGCGTCAAAGCCACCCGAGGACCTATCCCCCTCACCGTGAGCATGAGTTCGAAGAGATCCCGCTCCTTGGAGGTGAGGAAACCATAAAGGGCCAGGGCGTCGTTCTGAAGGTGGGTGTGTATCAGCAACTCCACCTCCTCCCCCTCAGCTGGCAGACGGTAAAAGGTGGAAAGGGGGATGTGCACACCGTAGCCAACTCCCCCTATATCGAGGACCACATAGGTTGGCTCACGGTACAGAAGCCGTCCGCGCAGATAGGAGATCATAATCCAGAGCACCTGTGGAGATGGCAGATCGCCACCGCGAGGGCGTCAGAGGCATCGAGGATCGGGTCTCCATCAAGGCGAAGGAGCATCTTAACCATCTCCCTCACCTGCTCTTTGGTGGCCCGGCCATAACCGGTGAGGGCCACCTTCACCTCCATGGGAGAGTATTCATAAAGGGGGAGGAGGGCGTGAGTGGCCGCAAGGGCGATGACCCCTTGGATCTGGCCGAGGCGGAGAGCGCTTTTGGGATTCCGGGCTACAAAGGGCGTCTCCAGGGCGAGAACCTCGGGGCTGAGGTCATCTATCAATTCCTTGAGGCCTTGATAGAGGCCGTTCAAACGTTCAGCGAGGGCACCCTTTGGGGAGATCACTCCACAGTCGACATAGACCGCCTCCCCTCTTATCTCTTCCACTACACCGTATCCCGTGCAAAAACTCCCAGGGTCCACCCCAAGGACCCTCATTGGGCCAGTTGCTCCATAGCGCTCTCGGAGATGTCGAAGTTGGCATACACTCGCTGAACATCGTCATGTTCTTCGAGCATCTCCATAAGGCGGAGCATCTGTTCCGCCTCTTTTCCCTCCAGTTTCACCGTGGTCTGGGGGTACATAGTAATCTCGGCCACCTGGTAGGAGATGCCCGCTTCCTCTAAGGCCTTTTTCACCTTTTCCAAGTCTTTCGGGTCAGTGATGATCTCGTAATCCCGCTCCCCCTCCTTGATATCCTCTGCCCCGGCATCAAGGGCCACCTCCATGAGCTGCTCCTCGGACACCCCTTCTCTGTCGACGGTGATCACTCCCTTCTTCTGGAAAAGCCAAGAGACACAGCCCGCAGCCCCTAAGTTCCCCCCGGCCCGGGAGAAGATCCTGCGGATATCGGCAATGGTACGGTTACGATTGTCCGTCATCGCCTCCACGAGGACGGCCACCCCTCCTGGGCCATATCCCTCATATACGACCTCTTCATAATGCGTCCCCTCCAGTTCACCAGTACCCTTCTTTATGGCCCTTTCGATGTTCTCCTTGGGCATGTTCTCTGCCTTGGCTGCGGCTATAGCCGCCCTGAGCCGCGGGTTGTTGTCGGGATTGCCACCCCCGAGCCTGGCCGCCACCATGATCTCACGGATGAGCTTAGTGAAGATCTTCCCCCGCTTGGCATCTTGAGCGGCTTTCTTTCTCTTTATCTGAGCCCACTTGGAATGGCCTGCCATCTCCTCTCCCCCTAAAAAGGGTTCTGTTAAGTAAGATAGCAAAAACCCTCCCTCGTCGCAAAGGTGACAAAAGAAAAGCCCACCTTTCATGGTGGGCTTTCTCACCTTCATGGTGGGCGGTACTGGGATCGAACCAGTGACTTCTACCGTGTGAAGGTAGCGCTCTCCCGCTGAGCTAACCGCCCTCTTTAAAAAGTACAGCTACCCCCAACAGTTGTCAATACCTGGCGGGGTGGAGGGAAGTGGTGTAATATAACGATGAGATGTTGAGCAAACTCATAGCTCTATTCGCCCTCCTTTCGGTGGCCGCGGGGCCAGTCAACCTTTCCATAGACCAGGAAGCCACAAAGAAGATCGCCTCAGGCGACCCATCCTTCCTCGGGGGATTTGAAATCTACCGAGCAGGGGTAAAAGAGGCCCCCCTGGCTTTACTCCTCGATCGTAAAGGGGATGGTCACAACATAGCATCCTATCTTTGGGGGGCTTCCCTTGGAAGGGATGAAATCCTTTACGCCTTGCGGCGCCTTGAAGAACAATACATGGAACCCTCTTGGTGCCTACCCTTGCCTCCTGCTGCTTTGAGGGTGGTCAATCGAAAGGGAGAGGTATTGGGGTACGTGTACACCAGCCTGAGGCAAATCTTCATGGAGAGGAAAGGGGAAGAGGTGAAGGTCTTCCTCCCCGATCACTCCCCCTGCGACGGAGACGGATGGGAGGAAATCCCCTCGCCCCCCCGTCCATAGGAGGAAAAGATGGATCTTAGAGGGAAGAGGGCGATCGTGACGGGTGCTGGATCGGGAATAGGGAGGGCTACGGCCTTGAAGCTCGCCAGTTGTGGTGCTGCCGTACTGATCAACGACCTCGACGAAAAGGGGCTTGGTGAGACCCTTCGGGTCATTGAGGAGGGGGGCGGAAAGGCCGTCCCATCCGTGGGGGATGTGTCAAAGGCCCAAGAGGTAGAGCTGATGGTGGCAAAGTGCCTACGGGAGCTGGGCGGCATCGAGATCCTCGTGAACAACGCTGGAATCGCCCGGAGCGCCCTGTTGGTCAAGCTCACCGAAGAACAATGGGACGAGGTAATGGCCGTAAACCTCAAGGGCGTCTACCTATGCACCAAGGCGGTAGCCCCTCACATGGTCGAGAGACAGTACGGGAAGATCATTAACATATCCTCCATCTACGGTAGGATCGGGGCCATCGGCGATTCCAATTACTCAGCTTCCAAGGCGGGAGTAATAGGCTTCACCAAGAGCGTGGCCAAGGAATTGGCAAAGTACAACATAAACGTAAACGTGGTACTTCCCGGTATGATTGACACCCCGCTGTTGCGGGGCATCCCCGAAAAATACCTGAAGAAGATGCTCGAAGAGGTCCCCATGCGACGTATAGGACGCCCTGAGGAGATCGCCAGCGTGGTGGCCTTCCTCGCTTCGGACGAGGCGAGTTACATCAACGGGGCGGCTATCGAGGTGACCGGCGGGTGGAATATGTGATTCAAACCATGAGACACGCCACGTGGTGATCTGGGGCGACCTCCCGCAACGAAGGCATCTCATCGCGGCATAGGGCAGAAACCCTCGGGCAACGTGAGGAAAAAGGACACCCCTTGGGGTGGAGGAAGGGACTGGGGACATCCCCTGCAAGGGGGGGGATGAGCCTTCGTCCGGGCTCAAGGGTGGGCACCGCATCGAGGAGGGCCTTCGTGTAAGGATGGAGGGGGTTTTTGAAGAGCTCATCGCGGGGGGCTAGCTCTACGACCCTGCCCATGTACATCACCGCCACTCGCTGGGCCACGTAACGGACCACCTGAAGGTCATGGGAGATGAAAAGGTAGGTCAAGCCCATCCGTTGTTGAAGCTCCAGGAACAGGTTGAGGATCTGGGCCTGGACCGATACGTCCAGGGCGCTCACCGGCTCATCAGCCACCACGAAAGAGGGCTCCAGGGCGATGGCCCTGGCGATGCCTATCCTCTGACGCTGTCCTCCGCTGAATTCGTGGGGATAGCGCTCGAGGGCTTCTTTGGACAGCCCCACAAGCTCAAGGAGCTCTCTGACCCGCTCACGCCTTTCCCTCCTGTCGGGGACGAGGCCATGGATGAGGAAGGGCTCTTCGAGGACCTCTCGCACCTTCTTTCGAGGGTTGAGGGAGGTATAAGGGTCCTGAAAGACGATCTGCATCCGCTTTCTCAGGGGACGGAGGGCGGCCTCCGGCAGGTGAGCGATCTCCCTGCCCTCGAAGACAATCTTCCCAGCGGTGGGCTTCTCAAGCCTCAGCAACAGTCGCCCAAGGGTGGATTTTCCGCACCCAGACTCCCCCACCAGCCCCAGGGTCTCCCCGCGATAGACCTCCACATCCACCCCCGCCACTGCCACCAGCTCTCGTGCCGCAGCGAAGATCCCCTTTCGGTAGGGGTAGACCTTCCTTAGACCCTTTGCCTCAAGCAGACGATCCATAGAGCCAGCACCTCACCTGCCTGCCATCCAGGGGGACAAGGGGAGGAGGAGTTTTGCGGCACAAGGAGAGGGCCTCTTCACAGCGCGGATGGAAGGGGCATCCTTCTACCTCCTCAAAGGGGCCCGGAACGCTCCCTGGGATGGGCCTCAGAGGCCGGGATGGATCCCGGGGAAGGGAGGCCAAGAGCCCCTTTGTATAAGGGTGGAGGGGATCTTCAAGGAGGGCCTTTACGGGGGAATACTCCACCACTTTTCCCAAGTACATCACCGCTGCTTCCTCTGCACAAGCAGCCACCAGCCCTAAATTATGGGTTATGAGGATGAGGGAAAGCCCCTTCTGCTGCTGTAGGCGCATGAGAAGATCGAGAATCTGGGCCTGGATGGTCACATCCAAGGCCGTAGTGGGCTCGTCCGCTATGAGGACAGACGGCTCCCCT
>Ga0209410_1001576_pt1 | contig 11128 bp, 11 predicted proteins | sample Mar14436cmmetaG_FD_184135 | JGI IMG/M metagenome (GOLD analysis project Ga0209410, IMG submission 184135) | Marine hydrothermal vent microbial communities from Guaymas Basin, Gulf of California to study Microbial Dark Matter (Phase II) - Marker... ... | reverse complement strand
AAGTCAGGACGCTTGCGGATGAAATTAGGAGGGTTGTCCGCACGAAACTGCTGAATCCGAAGTGGATTGAAGGCATGAAAAGGCACGGATACAAGGGAGCAGGAGACATTTCAAAGAGAATAGGCAGAGTTTACGGCTGGGAAGCAACGACAGAGGAGGTAGATGACTGGATTTTTGATGAAATTGCTCGCACTTTCGTGCTTGACGACGAAATGAGGGCGTTTTTTGAGCGTGAAAACCCATGGGCGCTTGAGGAAATAGGAAGAAGGCTGATTGAAGCGCATGAAAGAGGTCTCTGGAAGGCATCTGAGGATGTTCTTGACGCTTTGAGAGGCGCTCTTTTAGAGGTTGAGGGCTGGATGGAAGAGAAAATGGGCGTTATTGAGGGCGAATTTCAGGGAAGTTCCATTGATGTCGTGACGAAAGAGGATGTGGAAGCGTGGAGGAAGAAATATGAGGAGGTTTTGAGGAAATAAACATATTTTCGCCCCTTTCCTAAAAGGCAACATGTCCGAATAACTGGCATGCAAATAATCTTGCAACACTTCGGGCATGCAATACCATTCAGGAATTTATTAAGCCATACTGCAATATTTCATAACATCCTTTTCTCCTTTAGATATTGTATTCGAATAAACAGATATTTCTACAGTTAAATTTAAAGGGATAAACAAAATCGTCTATGTTTATAGCAATGTCGCGCAACGTTTTGAGTATATCTGAAGTTCCGAGCGAAGTGAGGAATTTAGGTGAGAGCGAAGCCCGAACCAGATATATTAGGCGACGTCGTAGACTCTTTTGATATGAATTACTGTATTCCCCGAAATTGATAAGTAAGAAATAAAACGGCATAACTAAATGCAATTAATACGCTAACCACCACAACTGCTATCGCCACCACATTCCACCACCGTGGAAAATTCGAAGAAATTTGGAGACCGATAAACAACAAGGTTATGATAAAGAAACACCATCCAATAAAGAAGAATGGTAATCCCTTATATTCCTTAAGCCTGTTGTCAATAATCGTTAGTCCCTTCTTTTCATACCATTTCTTCCCAACTTTTTCCATCTCCTCCTTCAACTCCTCCACACGCTTTTTTTCCGGATACCTTACGTTACCTTCCTCAACTTCTTTCTCATAAATTTTGTCCAGATACTTATCAACACATCTAAATGTGGTTATTGCAAATAGAATCACTGCCAACCATATATAAAGCCTAATAACACTCCAATAGATACTATAAGTAGTATTGGCCATAGAAAACACTAATATTGCAAGACATAATCCGGTCATTGCGCTTGAAATCTTTGCCAATACTATAATGAATTGATCTTTTTTTCTGTCCTCATTGTTTTCTGTCATGGAAATCCCTCCTATCTCAGTCCTATCCCCTACTGAATACACTAAGAAGTATTAAAATGCCGATCCCAATAAGCACGCCGTCAACAAGAAGTCCTTTATGAGAAAATATAATCTTTAAGGTTTTATTTCGCTGAAACTTAATACTAACACCCTTCTCTGCTTTAACCGATATAAGAGCTAAGATGATTGTGGATATTGTTCCACAAAGAATTCCACATACAAATCCCCATATATTTAACGCTGACCATTGTAATAAAGAAGAATTCAGAATTATGTCGTCACTGGAATTGGCTAGATATGTTCCAAAGGGTGCTATACCATACGCTAGGACTGCAGTATGTTTCAAATCGTTTTTAACTTCTTCAGGACTATTCTTATGCTTCCACCACCTAAATATTCCCCACAGACCAAAGCATATAGGAATTACTCCAAAAAAGTGTGCATAATCACGAAGAGATATAGATGCCCCATAACCCACACCAAAAGAAATTCCAAGCATCAATATCACGCTCAGGAGAGTACCCATAGAAACGGCTAATGTATGAGATCGGGTGTGCCCTTTCATCATGAAGGCAAGAACTATAAGAAAGTCATCAATGCCTGTTACCCACCAGGCAACAAAACCGATTGCAAAGCCAACTAATCTATCTAACATAACTACTGATCCCCATCACTATCCACGATGTCGCCTAACGTTCCGGGGATATGTGAAGTTTGCAGAGTGTAAGCGAAGCAAATTTGGATGAGCGTTAGCGTGCCACATATCCTCCTGTTAAGTGACGAGGGGCAAGGTGCGAAGCAACGCAGAGTGTCCGCCGTTGCCTTTAACTTCACTCCTTCAACTCCTCCAATATTTTTTCAAATTTAGGTTTGAGAGGTGGAATTTCCTTTTCTACGACTTCCCATACAATTTCTAAATCAACGCCATGATATTCATGAATCAGTTTATCTCTCATACCTGCAATGTATTTCCACGGAATTTCTGGATATTTCTTCCTGATTTCTGAAGGAATTTTCTTCACAGCTTCGCCCATAACTTCCAGACTTCTAATAACAGCATTTACAGTTTTTCTATCCTTTACGAAATCTTCAAAGTTCATGCCCTCAACAAATTCTTCAATTTCCTGAATAGATGTCAAGATGTCCAGTATGTAATCCCTGTATGTTCTTTTCATACTGTTACAACCTCTTCAAGAATATATTTTCCAATATGTGGCTTAAGTGCTTTTTTAGATACAAGGTCTACTTTTCTACCTATCAAATTGCTCAGATATTCCTCCAGTTCAAGAAATTTAAAAAACCCGATAGGTTTTTCGAATTCAACCAGTATGTCAACATCACTGTCCTCTCTCGCTTCTCCCCTCACAGAAGAGCCGAAGATGCCGATTTCTTTAACACCATACTTTTCTTTAAGCTCTTCCTTGTGTTTTTCGATGATTTCTTTTATCTCATCAAGCGATTTTTCCATTTTTTGCCACCTATTATTTTATTTCATTCTTGTTTTTAAATCTTTTCAGGGTGATGGAGGGCATTTCACTTAACGTTCCGGGGATATGTGAAGTTTGCGGAGCGTAAGCGGAGCAAATTTGGGGCGAGCACCCCGAAGGGTTACGAAGGTTCGGCTCATGCGTCATATATTCACCCCTCATATTTTTGATAACATTTTGACTAATTCCTCTTTAGATATGTTATTTCATAGAGAAACCTTTGATAGAATATCGTTTAGTGTGCCTTTTGCAATCTCTTTATGTTTAGGCACAGTTATATTATGCTCACCTATTTCTGTTTTCTTCCTTAAACGCACATGGCTCCCTTTCTGTCTTACTATCTCGTATCCCAATTTGGTCAATAGTTTTATTAGTTTATCCCCTCTAACGACTGGCAACCTTTGCAGTTGAATGCACCTCTATTTCTGATATTGATAATATCCTTATATCTTCACCTTTTTCCAATAATTCTCCATAATGTGCTTCAACAGCCTCTTTTATATTCTCCATCAACTCATCAAGCGTTTTTCCTTGTGTGAATATATCCACCCCTATACCTCTTGCACACCAGTATTCACCATCATTATATATCTCAAATTTTACGAGCATTCTATATCACCTATTAAATCATTAATGTATGTTATACTTCATTTTCTTAACGCATGATTTAGAATGCTTAATGCATGAGCCGAATTTCACTTAACGTTCCGGGCATATCCGAAGTTCCGAGCGAAGCGAGGAATTTGGATGGAGCGTTAGCGAAGTCGGATATGCACCTGTTAGCAGACCCGAAGGGCGAGCATGCGAAAGCAGGCGAAGAGTTCCGCACACCGCCGAGATAATCAGTTAAAGTTATTTACCCCACATATGCTATTATGTCTTTAAACCATTGAATCGTTTTTGAATTTATGGTATCTTCAATTGTAAGTTTATTCCTGTAATACGTGAATTTGACATTAGAGTCTTTGACTGTTCCCGTAATTTGTTCTGCTTTTAGATTTTCTAAAATTTCTGAGAATTCTTCTAAATATTCTATCTCCACATAGAGAATCCTTTTTGATGGGTATGCATTAAAATTTTTTATTATCAATTTTTCGACTTCATCGAGTGTGGCTCTTAAATCGTCTATCTGGTTCCTTAAATCTCTATATTTTACTTTAGAATTAGTAGTTATATTTAAACTATAAACCTGTAATATGCCTTCATTTTCATCATCCCTACTTTCTTCATAAGCAGGTTGTAATATAATATCAACATCATACTCAAGCTGAGAGTTTTTAAAGTGTATTTCCGAACCTCTTATCGTTGGGTGCTTAGAGGAAAATATCTTCTTTAAAGCAGTTTTAAATTTCTCTAATTCTATGTTTTGCTTTAAATCAACTCTTGAGGAAATTCCAACAATATAAGATGGGTTTTTAATCCATTTGGATAATTTTTTCTTTCTGAGTTGAAACTTGATTCTATATTTCTCAGGTAGAAAAATATCCAAAAATAACCCAATAAAGAAAGAAAGTACAGATCCGACTATCGTCCAAAGGAGTTCATTTAAACCATTCATAATCTCAACCTCGGAATGATCATTTGTATAATATAATCCTCTACTTCTTGTGGAGTTACATTTTGCCCATAAAAGGTTACTATTCCTTGAGAAGATATTCTTATAGTTCGCCCAGTGCTTTGTGACTCGAACATTATCAAAGTTGGTTTTCCAGAACCCTCAAAGTCTGTATAATACCTGCTTCTTAAGAGATTTCCCTTTAAAGCTCCTTTACGTGCATATGTTTCTATATCATCCCACCAACCATATTTTACCTCAATAGCATCATTATTTTCAATGTCTCTCAAAACATCAGAGGAAATACCAACTTTCTCTATAAAATCATCAGAATTCGATAAAATTCTACTTAACCTCACTCGAATACTGTCAGCAATCTTAGAAGATGCATATACCAAATATAAATTTCTACCTTGTGGGTCTATTATTTTTATCTCAGCACTTGCAGTTCTCAATATCTTTTGTGTTTCGTCCCTATAAGGAATGGGTACCACATAATCATATAAAAACTTGAATTTAACACCATTATCTAGTAAAGAGAATTCCTCCACATTTTCAACTAGTGGTCTGTGAATACCTTCTTGATGTTTTTCTTCTCGATATGTTTCTAGTTTTTCTCTTAAGATATTCTTATCCATTTTTTCGGACTTATAGATTTTGCATCCTATTTGAAGTATCATTTCATTCACCTCCAGCAATTTCCATCAAATACGTTTCAAGCTCTTTTATGGCTTCTTCTTCAATCTGATTTGCTCTGTCTTTTTTGTTGTATGCTTCAATTACTAAAGAGCCAATTTTGTCTTGAATTTCATTATTTGGAATAGGGATTTTAATTTGACGTATGTGATTCTCTGTTAAATGATCAATAACTCCACCAAAAATTTCTCTTTTAAGTTGATATTGTCCATATGGGGATAGAAGATAAACCAATAAATAACCCCTATTCAAGTCATCTGTAGGCACAACACGAGCGAAATTATTACTTCCATACCATCCTGAAATAAAAGAAGTTACAATTGATACCCATCCAATTGTCCCATCTGTAACAACTAAGATGTCTCCTTCATTTAACCGGTATAGGTCGCAATTTTTGAATGTCTTAGCAAGGTATTTGGGTTCAAAATACTTAATCATGGGAAGATCTGAAGGACGAATGTATCTTATTCCATCATTTTGACTTTTTACAAAAGGACGTTTAAAGCGGGGTGGTATAAAAATACTTTTTAGCTTGTCGTTCAGGGGCTGAACTTCCCAATCAATCTCAGATAAATGTTTTTCAATCTGTTTTATTATTGGTAAATGATAACTTGCATCCAGCCTATACTCTAACTCACTTGCTTTAACTTCAAAAGCTTTAACAAGTTTTCCGATTTCACCACCAAAATATTCAACATCATCCTCATCTATTTTTGGCAACCCAAGTTCAGAGTAAATCATTTCTTCTGCTTTCAAAAGAAGTTCTTGGGCTTCTTCTCTCAATTTATGGGCTTGAAGAATCTTTTGATTTATTTCCTCTTCTAAGTCGGGGATGCGGGGGATAGGAATGTCATATAATTGATGAGGTAAAATATGTTTAACAGTTATTCCATATTGAGGAGATTTTATTAAAGCCTGTCCAATCCACGATGAAAGGAATGCATAAATATACCCTCTAAGACTTTCATTTATAATAACTCTTATCGGATTAGGAGATATAATAAATCGCTCCAAGTATTTTGTAGCTATAGTTATTCTTCCTATAGTCCCAGACTGAGAAATAAGCAAATAACCACTCTTTACTTTCCATCTATCGACATTTTCTATTTTATTGACATTTACCCTTTTTCTTGCTTTTGGTAAGAAAAATTCAACTTCTGATTGTGTTAAATATTCCTCTCCCTCATCATAAAATGGAATAGTTATTTTTAAAGCTGGCATAAACATCTCATCTGCTAAATCTATAAGTTTCTCTATTTTTACCTTTTCAGATACTTTCTCAAGTAAGACTCTTGCTTTAATTACGTCTTGGGCATAAAAACCAGCGTCAAGTCGCTTTTCCCCTTCGTTAACCCAATGAACTGGGACGTCAATAATTTGTATGCCTTCCATCATCATATCATCCCTTTCCTTCTTAACCATTCTTTGAACGCTTTGGCAACAGCAGGTAAATAATCTTCAATTATCGGATTTCCGTTTTCATCAAGCTCTATTTCTCCGTCAGGTGTGGTTTTGTAAACTGGATTTCCTCGCCTGTCATGTCCAACTTTTTCTGGGATAGCCATGAAGATTTCATAATCTTCCTGTAATTTCTGTTGCTCCGGTGTTTTCTTTTTCAGAATAAGTATGCTTGTTTGTGTTCCCGTATGCGGTTCAAATGTCTCAACAGGCAGATCTATACTTGCTATTATGTATGCTTTTTGAAGTATCCACTCTCTTATCCATTTTAATCCCGGATTACTCAATATGCTGTCAGGGAGAACAATTCCAAGATAACCACCGGGCTTAAGAAAGTCTAAACATCTTTCTATGAATAACTGTTCGGGAGGTAAAGCGGTTCGTGGTGAATTTGCTCCGAAAGTTGTTAGTTCAAACTGGCTTAGTATGTCTGGATTATCTATCACTGCCTTTGTTCCAAATGGTGGATTAGTAACAACAAGATCAAACTCTCCAAATTTTATTTTTTCTTTTGCCTCGCTATTCCAGTTCGCTGGGTCATCAAGAGAATTGGCATGCACGATGTTGGCTGAACCATCTCCATGCATAACCATATTCATCTGTGCTACTTTTACAAGAAATGGGTTGAAATCTATGCCATAAAAATTGGCATTGGCAACATCCCTTACCAGATCTCGTAATTTATCATATTTGAATCCACGATTTAAAAATAACTGTTTTATCTTTTGCACTCCAGCAATGAGAAAACCACCAGTCCCAACAGCAGGATCAAGGATTTTCATACCACCCGGACTTGTAAGTTTATCTTCAGGAATAAGAGAAAACAGCATTTCAATTGTCATGTTGCATACATTACGGGGAGTGAAAAACTCTCCTCTATCCCCTCTTAAGTTGGGACCAACAATTTCTTCATAAGCTTCTCCTTTAACATCTGTTTCTGTATCAACAAGGCTAAATCTTTGGAGCTCCGAAACTACATATTTTAACACAGTGTCATTTAATTCAATGATTTCATTACCTTTGAAAATGTATTTATAGCGAGTCTGAACTTTCTTAAAGAGTTTATTTAATCGCTCTCTGATCTTGCTTATATCTTCTCCAGGGAGGATGTAAAATTGTAAGGATGGGCTGTATTGTTCATCGTAAACCTTGATGAAAATTAGTTTTAAGAGTTCCTCAAATGCTTTGTCTTTTTGGAATCCTTGATTGGCATAAATATAGTTATGGACTCTCTTAAATACCCGTTTTAAGTTTACAGCAGGGACAAGAGAACCACGGGTGGGCTTGGGTATTGTTGTTTCTCCCCTTTTTGGAATATCAGGGATTTCTTCCAGTCTTCTTTTTCCTTTTTCTTCTACAACTTTAAATGCTAATCTTTCACTACCTACCCAGAGGGCAAATTGAGTGTTTATACACGCCGCAACATAGCTTTTGAGTTGGTCAATTCCTTCTTTTTTGTCAGATGGTCTAATATTTTCAGTTTTAACCTCTACAATAGCGTAAATATTTTCTTGTTTATGCTCGCTTCCTTCTTCAAAAATAACGATGTCAATTCTCTTTCTGGCTCTGCCCATTTTGATAGGAAACTCAATATCAATGTCATCCTTATTGTATCCATATTCCTCAACGAGACTCCTTGCCACATCTTGGCGTATTCTTTCTTCAGGAGTATCTTTTCTGAGTTTACCTGTGATAAAGCATTTAATCTTTCCCGGCGGGATTACCTCTATTGTTTCTCCCTCATCTTCAATCAATTTAAGTTGTTTTTTTCTTGGCATGGTTACACCTCCATATTTTTAAAGGCGGCGTGCGGAATTTCTGCTAACAGCACAGTGGATATGCGAAGTTGCGAAGCAATTTGGGTGAGCGATAGCGAACCACATATCCGCAAGATAAGCGAAGTTTCGGAGCGTTAGCGGAGAAATTTTGTTTATCTCGTTCATATACGCATTGCGTATATCATTCCAATTTGGAGTTATATCTGCATTGCGTATATACTCATTCTGGATGCTTCTCATCTCCCAGCATGTCCAGCGGACGCTTAATCTTACTCAGATTTTTGGCACGTGAGTATAATTTTCTTCTCATATTGTTCCGAGCCAGAATATATAATCGGGTTCTTTTAGCCATTTCTTTAAATAAGGAGACCATGCAAAATTTTCGCATGCGTTCAAAATTTCAATCGCTCTCTCGAATCCCTTTCTAAATATTCTCATCCTTATCGTCTCATTCAATTTCGCTATGAGAAAGCGGAGCTTCTCCAAAACGAGCGCACTCGCAATCCTTCCGCCTCGCCTCAGATAGAAAAGCGCCGCCTTGAATAATGCCCTCTCACTCGCTCTCAGCTTCCTCCAATTTCCGTTCCTGAGACCTCTACGGAATGACGCAAAAAGCACATCCACCGTCAACACATACATTGCCACCGCTGACCTTCCCAATATCCATATTTTATCCTAAAAAGATTTTCGGTTTAACTTGGCATGCCAATTGTCAAAGCGCAAGGTTATCGCTTGAGAGCGAGCGGACCCGGCGGGACTTGAACCCGCGATCCCCGGCTTAGAAGGCCGGTGCTCTATCCATGCTGAGCCACGGGCCCTTACTTCAGCCATCCTATTTTTCTTTTCTGCATATAAAAGCATCAGGGGTGATTTGTCGTGGAACTGACGCCCATGCTCCGTCAATATTTTCGCATAAAGGAGAAATACAAGGATGCAATCCTCTTCTTCAGGGTCGGCGACTTCTACGAGACCTTCGGTGAAGATGCGAGAATAGCATCAAAAGAGCTTGGAATCGCACTCACCTCACGCTCACGAGGCTCAAGAGGAAGAGGAGAGGCGAGAATTCCGATGGCTGGCGTCCCTCATCATGCAGCGGAGCCTTACATCCGTCAGTTGATTGAGCGAGGCTACAAGGTCGCAATATGCGAGCAGATTGATGCATCATCTGCTTCAACGAAAGTGAAAGGGGGCATAGAGCATCGTGAAGTCGTCCGCTTAATCACGCCCGGAACCGTTATTGAAGATGCTTTGCTTGAGGAGCGTAGCAGTAACTACCTGCTTTGCCTGAACATTCTCGCTTCAAAGGCTGGAATTGCATTCGTGGATGTCTCAACAGGCGAGTTCTTCCTCACGGAGTTCAACGATGACGAGCAGCATGCGACGCTGCGAGGCGAGATTGAGCGTCTGAAGCCCGCTGAAATACTCATACCGCAGTCGCTTGAGCATGCATTTATTGAGGATGTGGCAAAGAATGTCGCAATAACCCGCTACGACGATTTTTATTTTGATTATGAAGAGGCGTATTCACGCATTCTCAAATTTTACGGCGTGATTTCGCTTGAAGGTTTCGGTTGTGAGGGCATGAAAGCTGCGATTTCCGCCGCTGGAGCCCTGATTTCTTACTTAATAGACACGCAAAAAAGAGTTTTAACGCATATAAAGACGCCAAAAACATTCTTCATCAGCGATTTCATGGTTCTTGACAGCATCACGCTTCGCAACCTTGAGATTTTCAGGAACATAAGGGATGGCTCTCAAAGAGGCACGCTACTCTCCGTGATTGACAAAACGCTCACGGGCATGGGTTCTCGCCTTTTGAAGCGGAATTTGCGTTTTCCGTTGAAGGATGTCGCTGAAATAAACAGAAGGCTTGAGGCGGTGAGCGAACTTCACGAGGATATTCTCACGAGAGCAGAGTTAAGAGAGATTCTGCGTGAAATCAGCGATTTGGAGCGAATAACCGCAAGAATTTCTCTCGGCAGTGCGAACGCTCGTGACTTAGTTGCGTTGAAGAAATCTTTAAAGCAGTTGAGCGAGTTGCGAGAGGCTTTGAAGAAGTGCAAGTCTCAAAAATTAAGGGAGATTTTGCGCTCTCTGCAAGATTTTTCGGCGATTGTTGAGCTGATTGAGCGTGCAATAGTTGAAGAACCTCCCTCAACTGTGAAAGAAGGTGGCATCATTAAGCAGAATTTTGATGCTGAATTGGATGAATTGCGAAGGATTAAGCGAGAGAGCAGGCAGTGGCTCGCAGATTTTGAACGCAGGGAGCGAGCGAGAACGGGCATAAAACTTAAAGTCGGCTACAATAAGGTCTTTGGCTTCTACATAGAGGTTAAGAAGGCGTTTGCGGCGAAAGTTCCCCGTGAATACATCAGAAAGCAGACGCTGACTGATGCAGAGCGCTTCGTAACTGAGGAATTGAAGGCGTTTGAGGCGAAATTTTTGAGTGCGGAAGAGCGAATAAAGGCGCTTGAATACGAGATTTTTGAGCGAATTCGGAGGGAAGTTGCGAGGTATGCCCGTGAAATTCAGTCGGTAGCAGCGAAAATTGCGGAGTTAGACATGCTACTTTCATTTGCAGAGGTCGCATCTGCGAACAGATATTGCCGTCCGCAAGTTGACGAGGGCTCTGAAATTGTCATTAGGGGAGGTCGCCATCCCGTTGTTGAGCATCAGGTTGAGGATTTCGTGCCTAATGATGTCGTTCTGAACGAAGAGAACAGACTTATAATCTTAACAGGACCGAACATGAGCGGAAAATCCACTTTCCTGAGGCAAATCGCTCTAA
>Ga0209410_1001574_pt1 | contig 11129 bp, 11 predicted proteins | sample Mar14436cmmetaG_FD_184135 | JGI IMG/M metagenome (GOLD analysis project Ga0209410, IMG submission 184135) | Marine hydrothermal vent microbial communities from Guaymas Basin, Gulf of California to study Microbial Dark Matter (Phase II) - Marker... ... | reverse complement strand
GGTTTCTGAAGATGGAAGCTGTCTTGGAAGCATTTTCATTTTCAACGGTTATGAAATGAGATGCCGTCCTGCGGGACTGCAGACGGGTTTTCAGAACTGCTGTGATGAGGCACAGGGTAAGATTTATGATAATACAGGAAGCCTTACAGGTTCTTTTAAAACAGTGAAGAACGTAATAGCTGCAATCTCTGTTTCAAAACAGGTAGCTCAACTCGGTTATTACGCAACAAAAATAGCAAGTGGAGAATACGTGTTTAGAGCCACTGGAACGGGAATATCAGAGCTGGTAGATACTGCTACGGGGAAAGTTGTAACAACTTACGCAACCAATTCTGCTGAAGCGGTGGCTTTAGGACAGGTGAATACAGGAATGTCTGCTGATGTGGCGGTTCAGACTGCTGGAACAACGTACATTTCTCAATTAAAAACAGACATAGCTCTTACAATAGTTAATCTTGCCGTTTCTCAGGTAATAGATGATCCTTTAGTTGCCGCAACGGTTAACTTTGCGGCAACTCTTGCCGTGCCGTATTTATTTGGAGCCACTATTAATCCTGCAGGACTTGGTTTTGCGGCGGTTAATCTTGCTTTGTCTTTCTTTGGAGGAGGTTGTGACGAGCAGGACATTTTAACTTCAACGTATAAAGAAAGCGGTTACTGTCATTACGTTGGTTCTAAATGCATAAAGAAACTGCCGCTTGTTGGATGTGTCCAGAAAGCAAAGGTTTACTGCTGTTTTAACAGCAAGCTTGCAAGGATAATTCACGAACAGGGAAGACCACAGCTTGCAAACTTTCAGGGCAATCTCTGGGGTTCTGCCAAGCATCCAATCTGCAGGGGGTTTACTCCTGAAGAGTTTCAGGCACTTGATTTTTCAAAGATGGACTTAAGTGAGTATTATGCAGACATTGAAAGAAACGTGACTGAAAACTTACAGCAAAAAGTTACCACTCAAATAAATGAAACTTACGAAGGCTTACGGTAAGGGTGAGAAAAAAATGAAAAAGGGAATAATTTTGCTGATTATTAGCCTGATTTTCTTTTCTCTTGCCTGTGCAGAAGAAGATTTTGACGCAAAAAGCAGTGCAGAAAGCCTTTATTCCACTGTAAACAAGAAAACAGGCTCTCCTGAAAGCCTGATGAAAAACTTCGTAAATCCTTTACTGGGAAATGGAACTCTTTACAACATAGAGGGCAGTAAGTCCTTTCAGGCAACGCTTGTATGTCCATCAAGTCAGAGATTTCTTGAGATATTGATGCAACCACAAGAAACGGGAGATACCAACTTTTTTGTTTACTACGATACTAACTTTGACGGTAATTTTGATGGAAGCTATGCTTTTACGGGAGTGTCTGGAATATGCAGTAATGGTTTTATAAAGTGCGATGCAGGAACGTGGCAAAACTGCAAGTATTATAAAGTGACTTTTGACGGAACTCATCTTTTAGGAGAAGAAACATCTTTTGCTGACCTTACTTCCTGTTTTTGCATAAACAACGCTTGTGGGAACAATCTTGTATGGAAAAACAGGGATTACGTTCTTTCAACCTTTGGTGGTGTAGTGGTTTCTGCTTTGCAGTCTTTTGACCCTCATTATGCAGTGACAAAAACAGAGGTTCAGGATGTAGTTATCAGATACTACGGACAGGATACAACGAAGTGCAGTTATTCTCCATCAACCGTTGCAGGAACAACGAGACCAGAGATTTATTTTGGCAATCCATATCAAATGGCTTCAGATGCACAAAGCCAGCTTGAAACGAGTGAATTCACTCAGCTTTTTTTAAATTTACGGGAAAACCTTTCAGAAAAGACCTGTACTGTTAGAAGAGTAATAGTTTCAAAGTCTGTTTCTTGGCAGGATATAGTTACTTCTTCTGCTTCTCAAAACTGTCCCCAGTCTTTTACTCCTCAACTTTGTGGGGATGCCTGTGTTCAGTTAAAACTGCCCATTTACATTCAGGCTGGAGGTTCTTATTCTGCTACTTTGAATGTAAATTTACCTGCATCTCTTTTTCAAGAACTTAAAAAAGTTAAAGTTAGCTGGTGCACTCAAACAACGGGACCTTATCCCTGTACTGATGACGATGGCTGGTATAGGTATTACGTTAACGACGTTCTGGTAGCCTCAGGAAGTTATGGAGACAGTGAAGACTGTGGAGTTGCTCCGAACGGTGGTTGCTGGCACGGAGTAGAAATTGCTTCTTCTTACTTTCACGAAGGTTCAAACACGATAAAAGTGGTTATAGGAGGAGCAGGTGGTGGAGAAGGGGTGCAGGCAGGATGTCGTCTCATTTATTTCAATCTTTACTTTAACATTCTGGTTGATTGCTACGTAGAGAAAAACTACGTTGAAGACAATTGCGTGGATTTAAGAAACAATCCAGAGTGTTATTTGAAAGACAGGGTTATTGATGGAGTTTATATTGTAAGAAATGGTGAAAATACAGGATTAGTCCCGATAACAACCTGTCAGGAAATATGTGGACTTGACTACTGCTATAATGACTGGACTATTGAAGAACATTATCTCTGCAAAAACACTTTGCCAGATTTTGACTTCACGAGACCTCAGGAAGTTTTAAGCACTGTTAGATATGACTCAAGTCTTTTAACTTTCAACGATGTGAGACAGGAGAATGGAACCTGGGTAAGTTATCCAGATCAACAGGTAAGTCTTACACTTGAAAAGGGAGAAGGTTGTTTAAAGGTTTGTAAAGTAAAAGTTTCTGAAGATTTTACAGAAGTAGGTAGTGGGGGACCTGTCTCTTATACAAGTGTTTTTCCCGTAAAAGCAACTTATGACATTAGAGAATGTGTAAACGGTACCTGTCCCTACGATCCTGCAAAAGGAGAAGAACTTGTTAAGGATTGTGCCTGTTTGAGTGAGTTTCACGATGCAATGGTTTCTTTACAAGCAGTAAGACTTGCAGGAGAGGATATAACCTGCAGTTCGGGAGTGAAAAAAACCTTGCCAGGGTGGTAAATATGAAAAGAGTTGTGGTATTTGCTTTAAGCTTTTTGCTTTTTTTAAATTCTTCTTTGCTTGCAGGAACTAAAGATCTTTGCGAAGGTGGTTCATTCATTGACTTTTTTCTTGACATTCGCTGGGAGGGAATTTTCCCTATCAAGATTGCAGGAGTGAAGATTAGAGGTTCAAGAAACAATCCCGACAATCCTCCAGGTGAAGATAAAGGAGGTTCTATAATTTGTGTTTGTAAGAAAAAAGGAGTTCCGCACATCGGGATAATGGTTTCTTACTGGAATCCTGTGAGGGCAATAGAAACGACAAAAATTCCCTGGTGTTTGCCAACTTTTGGTATGTATCTTGACTTTGGAGACTACTGGAAAAACGTGGGGACTGTGAGCAGTCAATCTGATGCGGGATACACTTTCACGAATGCACACTTGTTAAAGTTCAACGTGCTTGACATACTCAATCTTTTTCTTGACGTTCCCTGCGTTCCTCACGAAGGACTTGACATAGCATACTTCAGTGAGCTTGATCCAAGCTGGAACAACTCTCTTGTGGCTTACTTTTTAAATCCAGAAGCATTGCTTTTTGCTAATCCTGCTGCAAGACTTGCCTGCGTTGCTGATAGTGCAAGTGTGACTGCTACAGATTGGGGGATAGATCAACTTTTCTGGTGTGCTGGAGCGTGGGGAAACGTTTATCCTTTTACGGGACACAGTGAGAATTCGGTTTACGTAAGAGGGAACGTGCTTAACATGGCAAGACTTCTTTACAGAGAGGCAAGGCTTGCGGTTTCCTGGGACACTGCCGTTGATGAATGTGGAGCAGTGATAACTCCCATCTGGATAAAATCTCATCACAAGTTTCATCAGCTTAAACCTGTGAGGGGTCCTATACTGACGATAGGACAGCCCACGATTCTCTGGAGCAGTGCTAAAAATCCTCCTGGTGGTACTGATAAAGGGTCTTCTGATAACTTCAGCTGGCTGATTTTCAAGCTCGTTAACTGCTGTTTCACTTTTTAAATTAATTTAGAGTTACTTCAATCACATTTTTATTTCAAAATGAAAAAAAGCGTTTTGACTTTGATTTTACTGGTAGCTACGTGTATGAGTGCCTTTGCAGAAAAGAGAATAACTTTAAAGCCTGAGGGAGAGCTGTATCCGATTGCAGAAAAAGACGCTCTGGAAGAAATAAAAGAAAAAGCGGCAGGTCTTGATTTGGAAAGTCTGAAAATGAAAATAAGAGAAAGTACAGAAAGACAATTGATTTTACGTAGTGAATATCAACATGCATGTGAGAACTCAACTTTTAGCTTTTATCCTGTCTATACGCTTGAGGTTGATATAAAAGATGAAAAGGGAAACGTGATTTATCCTAAGGGTTACACTTTCAATCCTCTGGATTACATGCCTTTTCCTTTTACTTTCGTGTTTTTTGATGGTTCTTCTGAAAAAGAGCTGGAATGGGTTAAGAAAAACTTCAGGGACACTGACGATGTTTTTTTAGTTACTACGGGAGGAAATGTTATAGAGATAGCAAAAAAGCTTGAAAGACCTGTTTATGCCATGAACAAGCTGATAAAAGAAAGGTTCTTGATTAAAAAAACTCCGTCAATTGTAAAGGCAGTTAAAAACTACCTTGTGGTGAAAGAAGTTGGAATATACGAATGTGGAGACAAAAAGACAAAAAACAAAAACTAAAAAAGGAGGTGTATTGCCATGAAAAAAGGAGTGGCAAAAGCTTTTGCTAAAGGTTTGATTCAAACTGCCGTAGCTTTTGCTGGTTGTCTTGCTTTAACTGGTTCAGGTTTTGCTTTTACTGCTCCTGCGTCTGGAGACTTCTTTTACGACATTTACGACATTTTAGTAAACAAGATGATTAAAGGACCTGTAGGAACTGCGGCAGGAGTAGGACTTCTGATTTACGGAGGAGTTAATCTTGCACTTGGAAGATGGGCTGGAGCGTTGTTTCCTATTCTCGGTGGAGCAACACTCGTAAAAGCTGACAGTCTTTCTCAAAGCATTGGAATGACAATTAATCACTTTTAAGAGGGGATCATGCAGGGAGGAAGATACAAGATACCGAAGTATCTCCATCGTCCCTATCAGGTGCTTTTTCTTGACAGTGAAGACCTGGGGATAATTTTTTTCTTTTTCCTCTTTGCTTTTTTATTCGGTGGAATTTTCTGGATACTTTTTCTCGTAGTGCCTTTTATGATTTTGAAAAAGAAAAGGAAAAGTCCCAGAGGATACGTAAAACATCTGCTGTATCTTCTGGGACTTTACGACTTTAAAGGCTGTCCGTCAGTTTTTGAAAAAAAGTTTCACGAATAGGAGGAAGAGAGGAAATGAAGTTTAAAAACTATCTTGATGAAAATACAAATCTCACAAAGCAGGCAAGACTGTTGCGTTTTGTAGTTTTTATACTTGTCGTTGCAGTGGTTATAAACGGCTACTTTGTTTATTCTTCAAGAGTAAAAAGCAGAACGATTCTCATCCCTCCCTATCTTTCTGAGGGAGAGGCATACGTAAGCGGTAAAGATGCAAGTGATAACTATCTTGAGGCAATGGCTAAGTATGCCTGTTTTTTGAGATTAAATTACACTCCTGGCAATGTAGGTAAGCAGTTTAATGCCTTTTTAAAACTTCTCACTCCTCCTGCTTATAAAGAGCAAAGCGGTGTTCTTTATAAGCAGAAGGAGGACGTAATTCAAATGAACGTGTCCTCTTCTTTTTTTCCCATTGAGATTGAAATAGACAGGGCTAATAAAAGAATTTTCGTGACGGGAATGCTGAATCAATGGACTTACGATAAGCACTTTGTAACTGATGAGAGAAAAACTTACGTGATTGAATACAGGATAGACTTTGGCAGGTTTTTCATTGAAAACTTCATTGGTTGTGGAAAGAGCAAGCAGGGATGTTTTGAAAAAGTTAAAACAGAGAAAAAGGAGGTTTAAGAAGATGAAGAACTTCATTAGCAGGACACTGCTAACCACTTTTTGTTGTTTTTCTCTCATTTCAATGGCTTACGGGCAGGAATGTAAGTATGGCAACAGTAATATATGTGAAGTGCTTAAACAGAGCCAGATGAAGTTGAAGCAGGCAAACCTTGAAAAAATAGAAAACATGCAAAAGCAAAACCAAAAAGTTGTTCAAAACTTGCATTATTCTCCGCAAGTGAAAGAAGTGAAACAGGAGGTTAAGGAAGACTTACAGGTAAGTCAAGATGAAAGTGAAGAGATACCAAAGAAGTTTTTCAAAATGATTCCTGCGGATGCAGTGGAGCCTGAACCTATTTCTGGAAGTGCTTTTATCGTGAGACCTGAAAGAACCACTATTGTAAGACTTTCTGCCACTGACATAAACAGATTTGTATGCACTGAAGATTTAGACAGGGAAATAAGAGTCGTTTATCCGCAGAGAAAAGGAGTAAAGGTGAAAACTGCTGGAAACAATATTTTCGTTGAGTTTGAAATAATCAAGAGAGGAGAAGAATACGTTTACCAAGAAACTCCTGTTGAACTTTATATCATGTGTGATGATACCGTTTATGCAGTGATTGGAATACCTCAGAGAATACCTGCCGTGACTGTTTATCTTGAAAATAAAGCTAAAGATGTCCAGGAAAGGCTTGAAGCAGTTAAGGAAATTCCTTTTGAAGAAAGGATTGTAAGTATAGTCAAAGCTTTGTATTCAAATAAGCCTCCCATTGAAGCTGAATACGTGAAGGTTTTAAAGGAATACGACGTTTATCCTGCACTTGAGATAAAGGAAACTGCAAACTACGTTTTTTCTGCCGAAGGGCTTGTGGCAAGAGTGTTTGTGGTTTCTTTGAAAGAGGAAGCGAAAGCAGAGCAGGTTGATTTGAAAGAAAAGGACTTCTTGAAAAAAGAGATAACCATTTCTCCTGTTGGTGTTGCGATAGACAGGTTAAGACTGCACAAGGGAGAGAAAGCTGTTGTTTTAATCATTGAAAAGAAAAACGTCATGACAGACAGGCTTTTTTCCTTTTAAGGAGGGAAGGGGATGGTGAAGAATGCAAAAGAGACGTTGAAGAAAAAGTGGGATAGTTTTTCTCCAGAAGCAAAGAAAAAGATAGTGGTGCTCGTTGCCCTGGGAGTTTTGATTTTCAGTATAACTGGATTGATTTTAAGCAAAAAAGAAAACAATCAAAGCAATCAGGTTGAAACCGTTCGTAAAAGTGAACAAACAGAAAGCGTTGACGTGGATTTGCTTAGAAAAGCACAATATTACGAAACTAAAAAAATGATAGAGGAATTGAGAAAGAGCAATGAAGAACTGCAAAAGGAAATAAAAAACCTGAAAAAGCAAAAAGAAGAACTTGAAAAAAAGATGGTAGAAATAAGGGAAAGCGAAAAAACTTCTTTTTCAATACCTTTGCCTCCTCCTGGAGAAGGAGGCACTTCAGAAGAAGCTATTCTTCCTCCTCCTGTTCCGACTTCTTCTACCTGTTCTATTGAAAGTGGAGTTATGCCTGAAGCTGGAAAAGAAAGTGCAGAACCAGTTCAGGAAAAAGTTTTATCTGGAATTGGAATTGTTTCAGAAAAAGTGGAAATGAAAAAAGAAAAACAAAAAGAAAAAGGCAAGAAAAATAAAAAAATAAGTTATTATCTTCCTCCGTCATTCATGCAGGCAACACTGCTTTCTGGTTTAGATGCTCCTGCAGTGAGCAAGGGCAGAGGTAATCCCGTTCCTGTTCTTTTGAGAATTAAAGCTCCTGCTGTTTTACCAAACGAAGTCAAAGCCAACTTGAAGGGTTGTTTCATCATAGCAGAAGGACTTGGTAACCTTGCAACGGAAAGGGCAGACTTAAGGCTCGTTTCTCTTTCCTGCATTGATAAGAGGGGAAGGGCAGTGATAGACCAGAAGGTTAAGGGATTTATTGTTGATACAGATGGAAAAATAGGATTAAGAGGAAGGGTTGTAAGCAAGATGGGAAGTGTGCTTGCAAGAGCTTTGCTTGCGGGATTTGTTTCAGGAATAGGACAGGCATTTGGTTATCGTTCATACACTTACACTTACTCTCCAGAAGGGACACTTGCTTTACCTAAAACAAATGAGGCTTTATCCGCAGGTATTGCAGGTGGAGTGCGGCAGGCTGCAAATGAATTGATGAGATTTTACATGGAGCTTGCAAGGCAGACCATACCTGTCGTTGAGGTTTTACCTACAAGAACTGTTACTGTCGTCATAAGTGAAGGAGTGGAGCTTAAACTGAAAAACATTTAAGAAAGGGGTGAAAAAATGAAGAGAAAAAGGAGCAGAGTTATGATTGCACTGACGTTTGCCTTTCTGCTTTTTCTTGGAGGCTGTGCCTCAGTAACAAATCCCTATCAGAGTGAATTTACCTGTCCGCAGGCAGAAAAAGGGAAGTGCGTTGGAATACCTCAGGCTTACTTGGAGAGCTTGAAGCAGAGTGAAAACTCAACGGAGCTTAAAAACTACTATCCAACTCTTGAAGAGAAGAAAGAAGTGACAAATCAGGAAATACCGGAGGAGCAAAAAGTTTATGCAGACGCATTATTTAACAGGCTAAGCAGAATTTTAAAAGAGCCAGAAACTCCCGTGTTAACTGTTCCTAAAGTCGTAAGGGTTTTAATTCTTCCTTACAGAGGAGACAACGGAAAAGCACTTTACTTTTCAAGGTACGTTTACGTGATAACTGATGAACCTAAGTGGGTATTTGATAACCTTTTAATACAGGAAAGTGAAGGTGAAATGTAAGTTTAACTTTTTGTTATTTTTCCTGCTATTTTTATTTTTAGCAAACGGGGAGCTTTTCGCTTTTTACAATGCAGGAGAAAAGAAAGGATGGTGGTGGTATAAGGAGGAAAAGGAAAAGAAAGAAAAAGAAAAGAAACCTGCCAAAAAAGAAATAAAAAAGGAGGAAAAGAAGCAGGAGGAAGCATGGAAACCTCCAAAACCTCTTGAAGAATACACTTATGATGAGCTTTTAAAAATGCCCGTTTCTGAATTCAAGAAACTTTTCAATTACTACAAAGAGCTTGCAGTTTCAGATCCGACAAATGAGAAGTACGTTTACTACTACTACAACCTTCTTGACGTTGCACGGAAAAAGGCACTTCTTTTCATGGCGCAATCAATGAACGTGTTGAGCAGGTATCCTGAACTGAACGTTAGAAAAGACGTGCCTACCATTAATCCTGCAATTAAGAAAACCTTTGAACTGCAAAGAGAGGAAGAAAAGAAAGCTTTAAGAGAAATAGGAGAAAACTTTGGACTGATAGTTTTTGTCAAAGAAGGATGTCCTTATTGTGAAATACAGTTGAGCATTATGAAGTACTTCACTTCTCAAGGAATACCTGTTAAAGTGGTTGACGTTTCAAAAGATGACAGGGCAGTTTCCAGATTTGGAATAGAAGTTGTTCCTACCATCATTCTCGTTCACAGGAAAAGCGGCAATTACTTCCCGATTGCGGTTGGAGCAACGAGTGCATCAGAGCTTTACCAGAGAATAGCTACCATTTCAGGTTATCTTGAAGGAAAGAAAAAAATAGGACAGACGTATCTTTACGAGTTTCAGAAAGGAACTTCACTTGATCCATATACTCCTCCTCCACTTTTCAAAAACAAAGCAAAGGAGGAAAGCGATGAAGTGCAGTAAGATATTAGCCTTGATTTTTGCTTTTGTTTTGGTTTTAGCAGGCACGTCTTACGCAAACTGGCTTGACGACTGGTATCAAAATGTAATGACTTCTTCAAGCGGAGTTGACTACTTCAAGGGACAGAAAAGAGGATATGCAACTTTCGGAAGCTTTTCAATGAGACTACCTTTGAGAACGGATTATCTCTTTTCAATTGAAAAACCTCACTTAAAAGTAGGTTGCGGTGGAATAGACCTTTTTATGGGTGGTTTCAGTTTCTTGAATGCAGATTATCTGGTTCAGAAAGTTCAAGCAATGCTCCAAGCCGCTCCTTTTATTGCCTTTGACATAGCACTTCAAACTCTTTTCCCTGAAGGTTCAGAAATTCTGAAAAAAGCAGAGTCAATTGTTGATGTGTTGAACCAGATACAGTTGTCTGAATGTGGAATATACATGCCTAAAGCAGTCGTTGACCTTGCTAAAAATCCAGGTGCATTCTTCAAGTCTCAGGGAGAAGAAAACGCAAAGATTGCTCAGGAAAAAGGCTATTCGGACATATGGCATAAGTTCTGGAACAAGTACGTTCACATAACCGACAGTGACGTGTCAATTGAAGGAACAAGCACTGATGATGTTTTAAAAGGACTTCCTCAGTTATTAAAAGACTGGCTTAAAAATGGAGCCGGGCGTGGATTTGTGGAATACCTTGCTTTGAACGGCAACGTTGATTCTCAGGTAGCAGAAATTTTCAGGGCTTACATAGGGGACATTTATTACAGTTCAAACAACGATAAGACACTTTTCAACGTAGTTTACAAGGAGGGTTGTAAAGAGGCTCACGTAAAAGACATATTCCAGAAAGGAACAATTTACAGAATACCTTTAGGGCAGAATACTTGCCTCTATGAAAACGCTCAGGAGATAACTCAAAAAGTGGAACAGGCACTTATACAGAGCTATAACACGATAATGAACAAAGGACAGCTACCTGAAGAATGCGTAAATCTCATCAAGGTATCTCCTGAACCTCTTTATCTCTTTATCAAAGATGCCGTCCTCATTCAGGATGAAAGCTTTTTATATGCAATTGCTCCAGACGTATCAAAAAGTTTGATTTATGCGGGACTTCTTGACTTAACAAAGAAGATGAGAAGCATCGTTAGAGAAATAGACAGCAGAATAAAACAGAAAACGGTTGCAGTTGCAGAAGGAGAAACAATCAGGCAATACACTTTTGATAAAAAGGAAAAGCTTGAAAAAGCCTTAAATGAATTTGAAGTTCAGGTAAGAGGATATTATGCGAATACCATTAAAGAACTGCAAAAGAGTGTTGAACAAAGCATGGCAGTTATGGAGTTTAACAACATTGTAAAAAAGAAATTCAGATATTACAGAACTTCTTCAGTAAACCTGAGGTAAGGAGGGAGTATGCTTAAAAAAGCAGGTTTGAGCTTGTTTTTAATAAGCTCATTTATCTTACTAAGCACTTCTCCTGTCTTTGCGAATACGTGGGAATACGTCAC
>Ga0209410_1001573_pt1 | contig 11138 bp, 10 predicted proteins | sample Mar14436cmmetaG_FD_184135 | JGI IMG/M metagenome (GOLD analysis project Ga0209410, IMG submission 184135) | Marine hydrothermal vent microbial communities from Guaymas Basin, Gulf of California to study Microbial Dark Matter (Phase II) - Marker... ... | reverse complement strand
ACTTCATGGTATGTAACTTTCTTAGCTGTTTTTCTCATTCTAAAGATATGCTCACTTAAGGAAGAACGTCTGGATAAACAATAGGGGATTGCATTGTTGCAATCCAATAAAGTAACCTTTAAATGTGAAGGAGGTATAAGGTATGAAAGTTGTTAAGTTGTGTGTTATTATTTTGGTGTTAGCATTTTTTGCTACTGCAGGTGTGGCAACAGCAGGAACCCTTGCTGAAGTTAAGGCACGAGGTGTTCTTATAGCTGGCGTAAACGGCGGTGTATTTGGATTCAGCATGCCTGATAAAAAAGGTGTGTGGAAAGGCCTTGATGTAGATACGGCAAAGGCAGTCGCTGCCGCGGTATTTGGCGATGCCAGCAAGGTCAAATTTGTTGCCCTTACGGCTGTTCAGCGCCTCCCTGCCCTTCAATCAAAAGAGATTGATGTGTTGTGCCGTAATACAACCCAGACCTTGACTCGGGAAACCGTGAATGGGCTAAATTTCTGCCATGTGAACTACTATGATGGTCAGGGATTCCTGGTCCCCAAAAAATTGGGCCTAAAGAGCGCTAGGGAACTGGAGGGGGCTACAGTATGTGTTCTGCCAGGAACCACTACAGAGATGAATGCAGCGGATTTTTTTCGGAAGAATAACATGAAATGGAAACCTGTTGTAATTGAGCAAAGCTCTGCACTTAACAAGGCTTTTTTTGCCGGTCGCTGTGACTGTCTGACCTCGGATGCCTCGCAATTAGCTGCACAACGTTCTGTGGCTCCAAATCCAAAAGACTATGTCATATTACCTGAGATTATTTCCAAAGAACCTCTTGCTCCAGTTGTCCGTCACGGTGATGACCAGTGGTATGATATTGTCAACTGGACGGTTATGGCCCTCATACAGGCTGAAGAATTCGGCATTACTTCGAAAAATGTTGACACCTTCCTTAACAGCAAGGATCCTGCAATAATGAGATTTTTAGGAGTAACGCCTGGTATGGGCAAAGCCCTCGGTCTTGATGAAAAGTGGGCGTATAACATCATCAAACAGGTTGGCAACTATGGCGAGATTTTTGAGCGTAATGTTGGTGTGAACACTCAGCTCGGCCTTGAGCGCGGTTTGAATGACCTGTGGACAAGGGGCGGGCTTATGTACTCTGCAGCATTTAGATAATCACTTCTCGGGGTGTCCTTTTAAATTGAGGGGCACCCTCTTGTTTTATCTCTCCTTGGCCAGCACAGTGTCTGGAATAAAAATATAGCAGGCCTTCGTGTAACTTCATTTTAGAGTTTTAGACAAGAAACCGGGTCTACAAAAGGATACGAAAAAATTCATGGAAAACTCACCTCCTGGCAATGTTCCATTCTGGCTTGACCCCAAAAAACGTGCCATAATGTTTCAGATTGCCGTGTTTGTTATTGTAGGACTGCTGGCATATTATCTTGTATCGAACACCATTATTAATCTTAAAAAACAATCTATTGCCACAGGATTCAGCTTTTTCCATAAAGAATCCTCTTTTGAGATCGGTGAATCCCTCATCTCTTATTCAGCAGCGAACTCCTACGGCCGAGCCCTAATTGTAGGTGCTTTGAATACATTAAAGGTGTCTTTTATCGGGATTATAATCACGCTTATACTGGGCACCATCCTTGGTGTAGCCCGCCTTTCCTCCAACTGGCTGGTAGCAAAACTGGCATCTATATATATTGAAGTCATGCAGGATATTCCCATACTCCTGCAATTATTTTTTTGGTATGCCATATTTTATGAAACCCTTCCCTCTCCCCGACAGGCACTCTCTCCCATAACCGGCCTTTTCCTCTGTAACCGCGGGGTAGCCTTTGCAGTCCCGGCAGCGCACCCTGCACATAAATATATGCTTTTGTCCCTTTTCGTTGGGTGTGTCGTGGTTTACCTCATACGTAGATGGGCTAAAAAACGGCAGGAAAAAACAGGGAAGTTTTTCCCGGTCTTCCGTTTCGGCATAGCTATCGTAATTGGTCTTCCATTGATTACCTGGTTGGCATTTGATACTCCAATGAAAATGGATGCCCCCGAACTTATAGCGTTTAATTTTAAGGGTGGTATGGTTTTAAGCCCTGAGTTTATTGCTATTTTGCTTGGGCTTATCTTATATACTGCTGCCTTTGTTGCCGAAGTCGTGCGGGCAGGCATACAGTCAGTCAGTAAAGGCCAGAGAGAAGCTGCCATGTCAATCGGTCTAAAACCGGCTCCTATTCTAAATTTGGTGATTTTGCCCCAGGCCCTCAGGGTCATCATTCCACCCCTAACCAGTCAGATGCTTAACCTGACAAAAAACAGTTCCCTGGCCGTGGCTATCGGATACCCCGACTTTGTTTCAGTGGCCAATACAACCATCAATCAAACAGGACAGGCAGTTGAGGGTGTAGCCCTGATCATGGCATTATATCTTATCTTCAGCCTTTCAACATCGGCCTTTATGAACTGGTACAATAAAAGAGTGGCTCTGGTAGAAAGATAGTGAGACACATGGAAGAAGCTATCAAAATGACAGAAACAGAAGAATTAAAACCCCCTGTAACCAGCGTGGGGGTTATAGGATGGGTAAAATCCAACCTGTTCAGCAATGTTTTTAACTCGATTCTCACGGTTGTGACCCTGTACCTGCTCTGGAAAATCGTACCACCATTATTTCAATGGGCATTCATTGACAGTGTGTGGCACACCTCTGCAAAGGCATGCCGGGGAATCGATGGCGCCTGCTGGTCCATTATCTATAACAACTTCCGTTTTATTATCTTCGGTTTCTTTCCCTACGAACAGCAGTGGCGTCCCCTGGTCGCCATGTTTATTCTCTTCGGTCTCTTTTTTTACAGCAGGGACAGAAAACATTGGAAAAAACCATTAGGCTATGCGTGGATCGTGGGACTTTTCACTATGGGCGTGCTCATGAAGGGTGGTCTTTTCGGACTGGCCCCGGTTGAAAGTACCCAGTGGGGAGGATTGCCTCTGACACTTTTGCTCTCTGTTTTTGGGCTCACTGCGGCCTATCCGCTTGGTGTTATCCTGGCCTTGGGTCGTCAATCGAAAATGCCTGGCGTGAAATGGCTCTGTGTCCTGTATATTGAGTTAATACGTGGGGTTCCCTTGATCAGTCTTCTATTCATGTCCTCGATTATTTTTCCGCTGTTTTTGCCAGAAGGGATCACCATCAATAAAATTCTCAGGGCACAGGTGGCCATTATTCTTTTTACTGCTGCTTATATCGCGGAGGTGGTTCGTGGAGGATTGCAGGGAATGTCCCGCGGGCAGTATGAGGCAGCGGACTCAATAGGACTTAATTATTACCTAACTATGCGATTAATTATTTTACCTCAGGCACTAAAGATCGTAATTCCGCCCACTGTGAGTATTCTCATTTCAGCCTTTAAAGACACATCTCTAGTAGTAATAATCGCTCTATGGGACCTGATGAAGACAACCCAATCCGTGCTCTCCAACCCTGAATGGATGGGATTCAGCCGTGAAGCATATATTTTTATTGCCATCCTTTATTTCTTAGGCTGTTTTTCCATGTCCAATTATAGCCGAAAGTTGGAAAAAGAGTTGTCTGCTGGTGAACAGCAATAAATAACGAGTAAGGATTGAGGATTGACAAGAAACAAGTGACGAGTAATGAGTAACAAGAGGGTATAACACGCAATGAGAGGCTTTTATGAACAAGGGATTATCAAAGAAAGCTGAAAAAAACATGTCTGATGATGCGATGATTGAAATTACCGATATGCACAAGTGGTATGGCGACTTCCATGTACTTCAGGGCATCAATCTTAAAGTGCAAAAAAAGGAACGTATCGTTATTTGCGGCCCTTCAGGCTCCGGGAAATCAACCCTGATACGTTGTATCAATAGGCTGGAGGAACATCAAAAGGGTCATATTATCGTTGACGGAATTGAGCTTACCAATAACATCAAAGATATCGAGAAAATCCGCGCAGAAGTGGGCATGGTCTTTCAACACTTCAATCTTTTTCCACACCTCACTATTATCGATAATCTGACATTAGGGCCTATATGGGTGAGAAAACTCCCCAAGTCCGAGGCAGAAGAAATAGCCATGTTTAATCTGGAAAAGGTGCACATCGCTGAACAGGCCAAAAAATATCCAGGGCAGCTTTCAGGCGGGCAGCAGCAACGTGTGGCTATTGCTCGCAGTCTCTGCATGAATCCTAAAATCATGCTCTTTGATGAGCCTACCTCTGCGCTTGACCCTGAAATGATCAAGGAAGTGCTTGATGCTATGATAGAACTTGCGCGAGAAGGCATGACCATGATTGTGGTGTCCCATGAAATGGGTTTTGCCAAGAGCGTCGCTCACAAAGTACTTTTCATGGATTTTGGTCAAATTGTGGAGGAAAACACACCGGAGGAATTTTTTGAACACCCGCAGCACGATAGAACGAAACTATTCCTTAGCCAGATTTTGCATTAAACATTTTATTCATCAAATAAGCCCCTGAAAGAACAATCAGAGTTAGGATCTTTTTTTTCTTTTACTTTAGACTTGATAAGTACTTGGCTACAATATTAATTGCCTGCTTAGGTGTTTCGACGTAATCGATCCCATCAATACCCGGCCAGGTCTGAAGGCCTATGACTGGCTTTCCGATCTTCAGGGCAAAGCCTATCTCTGATAAAGTTCCATAACCGCCTGCAATAGCTACAACCACATCAGAGGCCCTGACTACCAGTAAGTTTCTTCCTTCACCAAGACCTGTTGCAATAGGGAGTGTGATAAAAGGATTGGCTGAATCCTTCTCTTTTCCTGGCAGTATTCCCACGGTTATACCACCTGATTGATAACACCCTTTTGCTGCTCCTTCCATAACACCGCCAAGACCTCCGCAAAAAAGAACCCAGCCATTTTTTCCAATAAGATGACCCAATTCACTTGCCTGATTATAAATATACGGAGAACATTCCCCGGCACCAATAACACCAATGTGAGTTTTTTTATCCATCAGAATTTATAAAAAAGTATTGACAAAAGCGATCTCTTAGCCAAATATATGCCAATCTGAAAGACAGGTCCATTAATAAATTAGGGTTAAATAGAGGAAATGAAAAAGTCAAGAAATAAAAAATCACGATTGATCATTACACTGTTACCGACTGTTATTATTTTTATCATTTTTATCTGGTTCTTGATGACTATCTTTGAGGGCAAAAAACCACTTGCTAAGTTAACTCCTTTACCAGAGTATATAAGTAAAAGTACTACCTTCAATGTAGTGATTTCTGACGTAAAGATGGGACTAAGAGATGTAAAAGTGAGCATAAAACAGGATGGCCCTGCGGTTCCCCTCCTTAAAAAAAATTTTCCCTATACAGGACTATTCAACAAAAAGGGAGTCCATATATTTGATGGGGAATTTACATTAAATCCAAAACAATTAAACCTGGTGCAGGGACAGGCAAACCTTATCATCGAAATCCACGATTTTTCTAAGAGGAGAGGTGGCGATGGAAACCTCACCATACTTGAACATAAAATGACAGTAGACACAATTCCTCCATCAATGACTGCCCTAAGTAGAAGTCATAACATTAATAGAGGGGGTTCTGGCCTCATCATTTATAGAGTCTCAGCTGATACACGTGAGAGTGGTGTTTTAATAAATGATATACTTTTTCAGGGTGTACCATTTAATAACGATCCTCATACTGGAATGTATCTCTGTTATTTTGCGTTTCCCTGCAATGTAAAAAAAGATACTGCGTTGTATCTCTGGGCAAAGGATGTGGCTGATAATGAAATAAAAAAGTCTTTTCACTATCATATCAGACAAAAACGCTTTCGCAAGGATAATATAAGACTATCAGACCGACTCTTAGATGCCATTATTACGTCTTTTCCCCCGACCATATTTAAACCAGATGACAGTAATATTGAAAAATATTTGTTCATTAATAGAATATTAAGAAAAGAGAACACTGATTTTTTACAGGAGCTTTGCCAATCGCCAAGCAATGAAAAATTGTGGGACGGGCCCTGGCTAAGAATGAAAAAGGCAGCCACAATGGCTACATTTGGCGATGAAAGAACCTACTATTACAAAAATAATGTGGTAGACAGGCAGCTACATATGGGTATTGATCTGGCATCATTTGCCAGATCTCCTGTTCAGGCTGCCAATACTGGTAGAGTTATTTTTGCGAAAGATCTTGGAATATACGGCCTCACAATAGTTATTGATCACGGTCAGGGCCTTGCTACTATGTATGGTCATTTAAGCAGCATTGATGTAGCTGTTGATCAAGTTATCAACAAGGGAGACATCATTGGCATTACTGGTACAACAGGCCTTGCAATAGGTGATCATCTTCATTTTGGCTTTTTGGTTCACGGTGTTCCTGTCAATCCAGTAGAGTGGTGGGATGCCCACTGGATAAAGGACAACATACTCAAAAAGCTAAGCATGGCTGAAAAACTTGTTGAGAAATAATGCTTTGGCAAAGGGGTATTCAGATTTTTACTCTGGCTGACCGCTGATTACTGACCTCTGAAAGCGTATTGATCTTGATTATATATGAAAATTGATTCACGTTTAAAGGTTATCCATGTTAGTTGCTATTCAGGGTATACGGCGAATGAAAGGCCCCTTGATTTTACAGTTCGAGGGCGAAAATTAATGGTAGAAGAAATTATCGACCAATGGTATGGAGTAAACGACGACTATTTCAAAATATTAGCAAACGATAACAAGGTCTACCTGATTAAATATAATCGCGATGAGGATCTCTGGACCTTAGAAAAAATAGTAGGGTTAAAAAGCAGTTGAATTTTTATAGCTCAGTTCTTTTTTTTCTAACATAAACAATCTATCCCGCAAGCGGGCCGCCTCCTCAAAATCTAACCTTCTTGCTGCATCCAACATTTCCTTTTTTGTTAATTTAATCTCCTTGGGTAAATTACCAGGAGAAATATATTCCTCCTCTAGCTCCGAAACATTAGGAATGCTTGCATAATCAGCTTCATACACAGACCCCAGAATATCAGAGATGTCTTTCTTAATGGATTCTGGGGTAATTCCGTTAACTTCATTGTATCTCTTCTGCAATCGACGCCTTCTGTTTGTCTCATCAATTGCCATTTTCATGGAAGGGGTTATTTCATCAGCATAAAATATAACAGTACCATCCACATTTCGGGCAGCTCTCCCGCAGGTTTGAACAAGAGACCTCTCGGATCGCAGGAAACCTTCTTTATCTGCATCTAAAATGGCCACAAGCGACACCTCCGGTAAATCTAAACCTTCACGTAAAAGATTAATCCCTATAAGGACATCAAATGTTCCGATCCTCAGATCCTTTATAATTTCCGTCCTTTCAATGGTGGTTATATCAGAATGGAGGTATCTGGCTTTGATACCTAAGTCAGTATAATACTCGGTGAGATCCTCTGCCATGCGTTTAGTAAGAGTGGTAACCAAAACGCGCTGACTTTTGTGTATAACCTGCCTGATAGCGACTAAAAGATCGTCCACCTGACTGCATGCTGGTCTGACCAAAATCTGTGGGTCTATAAGGCCAGTAGGCCTAATAATCTGTTCAATTACCTGGGAGACCTTATCTAATTCATAGGGGCCCGGAGTGGCAGAAACATAGATTATTTGATTAATGCGAGACTCAAATTCCTCAAACTTCAAGGGTCTATTATCAAGGGCAGAGGGAAGACGAAAACCAAATTCAACCAATGTCTCTTTTCTTGATCTATCACCTCTATACATGCCCATGAGTTGGGGAATGGTAATGTGGCTTTCATCTAAAATAATAAGAGAGTTATCCGGAAAATAGTCAATCAATGTTGGAGGTGGCTCACCAGGCTTCCTGCCGCTTAGATACCTGGAATAATTTTCTATCCCATGGCAATAACCCATCTCCTCCATCATTTCCAGATCATAGAGGGTTCTTTCCTCGATTCTTTGGGCCTCTATCCATTTTTTCTCCTTTTTAAAGTACTCAATCCTTTTGGCTAATTCTTCTTTGATATTCTGGATAGCCTCTCTCCTTTTAGGTAATGTGGTCACATAGTGACTGGCAGGATAGATAGCCACGCGGCGTAATCCCTGCATAACATGACCGGTCAAGGGATCAATTTCCTGAATACCTTCAATGCGGTCCCCGAAAAATGTTAGCCGAATACAGGAATAATCCTCATATGCAGGATAGATATCCACCACATCACCTCTGACCCTAAAAGATGAACGATGGAAATCAATATCACTTCTTTCATAGTGAATTTCCACCAATTTTTTCAGGACATCTTCTCTGCTTATAGCATCACCTTTTTCTACATACAAAAGCATGCCATGATAGGCCTCAGGAGAACCAAGCCCGTAGATACAGGATACACTGGCAACAATAAGGACATCATCCCTGGCCAGAAGGGATCTGGTTGCCGAATGCCTCATCTTATCAATCTGCTCATTGATGGATGCATCTTTTTGTATATAGGTATCGGTTTGGGGAATATACGCTTCAGGCTGGTAATAATCATAATAACTTACAAAATATTCAATTGCATTATGTGGAAAAAGATTTTTAAATTCCCTATAAAGCTGTGCAGCTAAGGTCTTGTTGGGAGCAATAACAAGGGTGGGTTTCTGTATTCTCGCCACAACATTAGCTATGGAAAATGTCTTTCCAGAGCCAGTCACACCAAGCAATACCTGATGTCTGACTCCTTTTTCTATCCCTTTACAAAGGGCATCAATAGCATGCTGCTGATCGCCTTTCGGTTCGAACGGAGAAATGAGCTGAAAAGGTGAAGATTTTTGCACTACCCCTATATCCTCAATCGCCAGCCAGTTCCTTTTGGTCCATCTTCAAGGATAACCCCCTTTCTGGATAGCTCCTCTCTGATAGCGTCAGCACTGGCCCAATCTTTTGCTTTTCGAGCTTTTTGCCTCTCCTTAATCATTTTTTCAATCTCTTCCGCTGCAACTTCAGGGGAAGTTTTTATTATCTTTTTAAAAAAGTGAGATGGTTCCCCTTCAAGCAGGCCTAATGCCTTACTACAGTCAAGAAGGTCCTTCCTCTCTTTCACTAATTGGGATGTAATGTCTGTTTTTTGTGCTGGTGAATCTATAAGCCTATTTATATCCCGTACTTTGTCAAAAACCAATCCCAATCCTGCTGCAGTGTTAAGGTCATCGTCCATAACATGTATAAAACGATTCTTAAAATCATTGTCACCTACGTGATATAAAAACGTATTGTTTGTATCATTTTTATACGGCCCGATTATCTCCTCTACCCTCTGAAGAGTCCGATATATCCTAACAAGACCTGATCTGGTTTCCAACATTGCGGAACGAGAAAAATCCAATGGACTCCTGTAATGTTTTGAAAGCAAAAATAACCGTAATTCTTGAGGATGATATGAAGTAAGGGCATCTCGTATCGTAATAAAATTTCCCAGGGATTTAGACATCTTTTCCCCTTCCACTGTCAAAAAACCGTTATGCACCCAGTAATTCGCAAAATTGACCCCATTGGCTGCCATTGCCTGGGCCCTCTCGTTTTCATGGTGTGGGAATAAAAGATCCCTTCCACCACCATGAATATCAAAATTAGGTCCTAAATATTTGCAGCTCATAGCAGAGCACTCAATATGCCACCCTGGTCTTCCATCACCCCAGGGACTCTTCCACTTGGGCTCACCTGGTTTTGCCCCTTTCCACAGCACAAAATCCATAGGATATTTCTTTTTCTCATCAACAGCGACCCGCGCACCAGCAGCCATATCCTCTATTTGCCGGCCTGAAAGCTGGCCATAACTGTCAAATTTTTCAACAGAAAAGTAGACAGTATCATCCACTACATAGGCAAACCCTTTTTCAATCAGGCTCCTAACCATATCAATCATATCATCAATATGCTCTGTGGCTTTTGGCTCTATATCTGCATCAAGCACACCTAAGGAAAGCATATCCTCATAAAAGGCGTTTATATACCGTTTTGCAAGGGTAGCTGTATCCTCACCCGTCTTGTTTGCCCGCTCAATGATTTTATCATCAATATCGGTAAAATTTCGGACATAGGTAACCTTGAATCCCCTGGCCCTAAGGTATCTCACCAAGACATCAAATACAATTGCGGAACGAGCATGCCCTATATGGCATAGATCATAGACAGTAACGCCACAGACATAGATGCCAACCTCACCATTTTTTATTGGTCTAAATACCTCTTTTTTCCGGCTTGCTGAATTATACAACTGGAAAGACATATAGTGTTCCTATCTTTATTATATGTGTTTTAGGAGAGTGACGACTGCATATGCAGCTAATCCTTCTTCTCTGCCGCAAAAACCAAGGCCTTCGGTAGTAGTAGCTTTTACGTTCACCACATGAGCGTCAACACCTAAAACACTCGATAAATTCATCTTCATATCATTTAAATACTGACTTAATTTGGGCTCTTGGGCAACAATAGTGGTATCAAGGTTATTTACGATGAACTTTTCATCCCGAGCAAAGGCTACAACTTTTTTTAAAAGAAAAAGACTGTCGGCTCCTTTATAAGCAGGATCAGAATCCGGAAAATACTGACCAATATCACCTTTCCCAAGGGCCCCAAGGATGGAATCAATAACCGCATGAGTCAAAACATCGGCATCAGAATACCCTTGTAGCCCTTTTATGTATGGAATTGTAACACCACCTAAAATCAAAGGTCTTCCTTCAGCCAGCTCATGAACATCGTATCCAAATCCTATCCTGAGCATCTCTTCTTTCATTTAAATAAAACAAATCTTTATTATTGTAACCATTTAGCCACAGATCTACGCTGATTATCGCTGATATTTTTGTCAGAAATTTACAAACTGATAATTGAACGTCTATAAAAACTGATATTTCCCCTCCCCTCGTGGGAGGGGACAAAGGGGAGGGGGCACCCTCACCCCAGCCCTCTCCCATCAAGGGAGAGGGAGTGTTTTTGCAGTTTGTAAATTTCTGTTGTAATAAGTTGGGGCAGCATTTTAAAAAATGCTGCATATCATTTAAAGGAGCATGGGTATGTCTTTTTTGTCTCATATCCATGCTCAATATATAGTTTCTCTCATATATAACCCTGAAGCGAAGCATCTGGGTCATTT
>Ga0209410_1001571_pt1 | contig 11139 bp, 11 predicted proteins | sample Mar14436cmmetaG_FD_184135 | JGI IMG/M metagenome (GOLD analysis project Ga0209410, IMG submission 184135) | Marine hydrothermal vent microbial communities from Guaymas Basin, Gulf of California to study Microbial Dark Matter (Phase II) - Marker... ... | reverse complement strand
GATGAGGTGGAATGCTACAAGACTCTCGGTGTGGTCCACAGTTTGTGGAGCCCCCTTCCCGGTAGGATAAAGGATTACATAGCAACACCAAAATCCAACGGATACAGGGCTCTTCACACGACAGTTGTAACACAACATGGTGAACCTCTCGAGATACAGATAAGATCGGTGGATATGCACGAAGAAGCGGAATACGGTCTCGCCGCACATTGGAGATACAAGGAAGGTGTTCCGTTCGAGAAATACAAGTGGGTTGAAAGATTAGTTGAATGGCAGAGGGATTACCTCAGTGGTGTCATAGGTTTGAGTGATCTCCAAAAGGAACTGGTGATGGATGAGGTTTATGTCTTCACCCCGAAGGGAGAGGTGAAGCACCTTCCTCGAGGTGCCACGACGATAGATTTCGCCTATTCGATCCACACGGAGATCGGACATCATTACGCCGGGGCAAAGGTAAACGGTAAACTGGTCCCAATCGACTACAAACTTCAAAATGGAGATGTCGTTGAGATAATCGTGAACAAGAACAGTCCGGGTCCAAGCCTCGATTGGCTGAGATACGCAGCGTCATCTCGAACGAAGGCTAAGATACGAAGATTCTTCAAGGAAAAGCATTCCGCCGAGTTGATGGAAAAAGGAAGAGAACTGTTACGTAAGGTGGCGAAGAGGTTGAATCGATCCATAGATAGCATATTGGAAGATGAGATCATGAGGGATTTCATGGTGAAAAATTCGTTGAAGAGTGAGAAGGATCTTTTCGTCAGACTCGGGGAGGGGTGTATCGGGTTTTCGAATCTGATCAGTTTGTTCTCATCGAAGGAGAAAGAGAAGACCAAGGAACGTGAAAGGAAAAGGAAGAGGGATTTCTCCGATGTTTACGTTGAGGGAATGAAAGGTGTGGAGGTCAGATTCGCCAAATGTTGTTCCCCGATACCCGGTGATGAGATAATAGGTGTGGTCACACGGAACAATGGAATAAGTGTCCATACGATCAACTGTGAGAATGTGAGGAGGATGCCAAAGAACCTTCTCGTCAGTTTGAGATGGGCTGAGAATTCATCCGGGTATTATACAACTTGGATAGGGGTTGAAGCTGGGAACGGATTTTCAACCGATGCGATGATCGAGAATCTGAGAAAATTGATAATGATCTTGGAGATAAACACGAAGATACAGGATGATGGCACATCCTTTCACATATTGAAGGTCAAGGTTCGTGGTAGGGACGAACTTGAAGAAGCCATGAATGAGGTCAGGAAGATGAAAGGGGTTAAGAAAGTTGTCAGGATGAGGAGAAGATGAAATGAGAGCGGTCGTTCAGAGGGTGAAGAGGGCACAGGTGAGGGTGAACGGTGAAGTCGTTGGAAAAATATCCAAGGGTATCCTTGCTTTGGTCGGAATAGGTATCAACGATGGGGAAAAGGATGTCAAGTGGATGGCGGACAAATTGGTGAACCTCAGGATATTTGAAGATGAGAATTCCAAGATGAATCTATCGCTACTCGATGTTGGAGGAGAAATTCTCCTCGTTTCCCAGTTCACACTCTACGGAGATTGCAGGAGGGGAAGGAGACCATCATTCACCGATGCGGCTGATCCTGAAAAGGGAAGGAAAGTTTTCGAAGATCTCGTTCGGTATTTGAGACAAAAATATGGAAACTTGAGGGTGGAAACGGGGGTTTTCAGGGCGATGATGGAAGTTGAATTGGTGAACGATGGTCCGGTGACCATTCTGCTCGATTCCGAGAAGAAATTTTGATTGGAGGTGAAGGATGAAAGTATTGTTGCACGTTTGCTGTGCACCCGATGGCACGACCGCGTTCAAAAGATTGATGGAGAAAGGCTACGAAGTCTGGGGATATTTTCACAATCCAAATATACATCCGAAATCCGAGTATGAAAGAAGATTGGATTCCTTTTATAAACTTGTGAGAATGTGGAATTTGAAATACGTTGACGCTCCATACGATCCATCCAAATGGTTCGAGAGGGTGAGGGGATTGGAAGATGAACCCGAAGGTGGAAAGAGATGTGAGGTGTGCATAAGATACAACTTGACGATGACAGCGTTGAAGGCGAAAGAGTTGGGGTTCGACTGTTTTGCAACCAGTTTAACGAACAGTCCGCACAAGAATCTCGATATGATAAACTCGATTGGTGAAGATGTGGAAAGAGAAACGGGTGTGACGTATTTGAAAACATTTTTCAGGAAGAAGGATGGCTTTCTATGGAGTGTCATCCGTTCGAGAGAGCTTGGTCTCTACAGGCAGGATTATTGTGGGTGTATATTCAGTTTGAAGGAAAAAATTGAAGAAAGAGGGAGGAAAGTTGGGGAAGGATCTACTGGTTCTGTCTTTCAGCGCGAGAGTTGAAAATATAAGGGTTGCGAGAAGTTGCATAAGGACTTTTCTGGGCTTGAAAAAGGTGGATGAGGATGAGATATTCAAGATAGAACTCGCCCTGAACGAAGCGATAGCGAATATAATTGAACACACATACAAGTACGATGATTCGAAATACATCACCATGACCGTCAGGCTCACGGACAACGATCTCCACATAATGTTGAGGGATTTTGGGCCGAAGGTTGATCCTTCGAAGGTGAGATCGAGACCTCTCGATGAAATAAAGGAAGGGGGGCTTGGGGTTTACATCATACAGAGCACCATGGACGAATTCAGATTCGATGAAACAGTTAAGAATGGCAATCTTCTTCATCTCAAGAAAAAACTGAATCTTCATGTGTCATGAAGAATGGCTATCTTCTTGTCGATATTTTGATCTCCATGTTCATCGGAATGACCGCGTTAATGGTGATAACGGAACTTTTGATCTCTTTGGCTCTTTTCACCAAGATCATCAGCGATGAAGTGAGGGATTTCACAGATTCAACGTTCGCGGTGGATTTCATCCAGCTCGAGATGAGAAAAAGATACATGTGTTGCTGGAGAACTGAGAAGGTTGGTTTTTACAGTTATTTTGGATACGTTGGGATGGTGGACGGAAGGGAAAAGTTGATAGTTTACAGGAGTGAATCCCACGATGGAGGAGAATCTATCCTGATGAGATGTTCCTCTTCCAATCCCGAGGATAAACTTTCATCTGCGATGTGCAACAATCTGATATACAGGGGAAAGGAAAGAGTGGAAATCTTTGTTGAAGATCGGAAGTTGAAGGTGATCGTGGGTGGAAATTCCAGGGTCATAAATCTCGGGGGTATCGGGTATGGATTATGAACTGGAGAAAATTTTGATCAAGATATCGCATGAAAGAAAAAAGTTCCTTGAGGATCTGGTGGACTCGGCGAGCGGGGAACTGGCAGTTCAAGCGCTTCGTGAGATGAGAAGGAATGGTATAAAGCTTTCGAAAATACCTGAAAATCTGCTGTTGAGAGGACAAACCAACGCGGTGATCGAAGCATTGAAAATGGTTGCTTTCTCCGGATTGTCTCTGCGGAGGGAACTGTTCGAAAGGCTATCCGATAGATCGGACAAAATAAAAGCGGAAATCATCCTTCTTTCAAAGGATCTATGCCCATGGCTGAATGTGGAAGAGCTGAGATCGTATCTTCACGATTATTCTTCTCCTCTCCTTAGATCAGCCGCACTGTTCAGGTTGAAGGATGAGATGGGTGAGGATGAAATCATCGGATTTCTCGACGATCCCAATCTAAGTGTCGTTGAAACTGCTTCCATCATTCTCTCGGAAAGATTCGAAAAAGCCGAGGATTTCGAAAGGATTCTGAAGATCCCCTTGAGGAAATCGGTGACTGAAAGGATCGTCAGGAGATTCCTCAAAAAGGGTGGGAGGATAGAAGATCTCCTGAGGGGAAACTATCCTAAGAACGTTAGAAAGGTTGGAATCAAGTTTCTCAGAAACTGGAACTGCGATCTTCTTTTCAACGAGTTCATGAAATCGGAATATGAAGAAGATGAGAAGGCATCGCTGATCGATTTGATTGGTCTAAAAGGTTGTAGCTTGAGTGATAAGATGATGGGGAATCTGATCCACATTTTGAACGAAGGAAAGAACGGTTTGAAACCAGCTGTGATCAGGTTTTTCAGAAGAACAGAGTTGAGGAACAAGATCCTCGACGATATCTTGGTGAAATTGATGGAGACCACCGAAGATACGAGAACGCTTTCGGAAATTGTGAGATATTTCTCGAAATGGAAGATCGATGTTCCGAGCGGGGTGATAAAAAAGATACCTGAACTTTTGAACCATCCAAACAAGAGGGTAAGAAAAGCGGTGTTGTTTCTCATAAGGAGGGTGAAGTTGAGGGATTTCTGTGAGGATGTTGTAAAACTGTTGAGAAATAGAATGGAACCGCTGGATGTTCGGAAAAATGCCTTGAAATCTTTACGGATCGATGAAGATATCTTCTTGAGAATCAGCAGGGAGATTCTCACTTCCCATTCCTATCCTCTCGACCTGAAAAAACTCGCGGTGAAGATCACCATGAAAGATTTTCCAGAACATTTGGCGGAGATGGTGATATGAAATGATGCTGAATGAGGATCCAGAACTTCTGAAAAATGTGGATACCTTCATTTTGGACATGGATGGAACTTTCTACATCGGGAACAACCTTCTACCTGGAGCGATTGAATTCGTTGAAATTGTTCGGGAAAGTGGTAAAGATTTCATCTTCCTAACCAACAACTCGTCCGCCAATTCTGAACAATATGCGGATAAGATCAGAAGGATGGGAATATCCGGTGAGATAAAGGTGTTCACATCAGGTGAGGCAACAGCGATATACATCAGAAGAAAAATGAAAGTTGAGAGGCTCTTCGTTCTTGGGACACCATGTTTGAAGGATCTTTTCAAAAGCTACGGATTCGAGGTTGTCAATCCGGGGAGATTCGGTGAGTGTGTTGCAGATCCAGATGCGATCATCCTCGGTTTCGATAAGACCCTGACGTATGAATCGATCAACGCATTCTGCAGATTCGTCATGATGGGGAAACCATACGTAGCGACTCATCCGGATCCAAACTGTCCAGACGAGGATTTTCCGATACCCGATGCAGGTGCGATGATAGAATTCGTCAGAACCGCCACAGGAAGGGGTCCGGATGTCATCATTGGAAAACCGAACCCGTTCATACTCGATTCCATGATCGAGAAGTTTCATCTCACAAGGGAAAGAATGGCTTTCATCGGTGACAGGCTCATGACGGATATGAAACTCGCGAACAACTCCGGTATAATTTCGATACTTCTTCTGAGCGGTGAAACGAAGATGGAGGACATCGGAAAAACGGATGTGAAGGTTGATTACATCTTTGAAAATCTGCTCGAGTTGGTCGATGTGCTGAGGAAATTCGAGGAGGTAAAAGAATGAAGGTTCTTGGACTGATACTCGCGGGAGCGAGAGGAAAGAATCTCGGTCCTCTGACGAGGATGAGAGCGAGTGCAGCTCTTCCAGTTTGTGGGAAATACAGGGCTATAGATTTCACCCTGAGCAACATGGTCAACTCAGGTATATCGAAGGTTGGAATATTGACCCAATTCAGTCCAAGAAGCCTGATGGATCATCTCGGCTCAGGTAAGGAATGGAACCTCGACAGGAAAACGGGTGGTTTGTTCATCTTGCAACCATTCGCCACGGAAACGAGCATGTTCTGGTACAAGGGAACGGCGGATTCGATATTCCAAAACATGACGTTGTTGAGAAGGGGAGAAGAAAACTACGTTTTGATAGGATCGGGAGATCATATATACAAGATGGATTTCACCGATCTTTTCAGATACCACTTTTCCAGCGGAGCAGATGTAACGGTAGTTGTGAAAGAATTTGACGAGAGTTACGATCTCAGGGAATATGGAATAGTCGAATTGGATGGTAAAAACAGGATAGTGAATTTCGAAGAGAAGCCGAAGAAACCGAAAACGAGGTTGGCATCTCTCGGTATATACTTCATGAACAAGGATCTCCTCATGGAGCTACTTTATTCCCACGTTCCGGAGGGAGGCTACGACCTCGTGAAGGATATATTCATTCCAAACATAAACAAACTGCGTTTTCAAGCTTACATATTCGATGGATACTGGAGGAACATAAAGAAGGGTATAAGAGAATTCTACCGAATAAACATGGATTTTTTGAAGGAGGAGATAAGGAGGGAACTCTTCTACAAACATGGGAAGGTTTACACGAAATTGAAGGATCTTCCCCCTCCGAAATTCACCGGAACATCGAGAGTTTCGAGTTCCATAGTCTCCGACGGAAGCGTCATATCCGGAACGGTGATGAGATCAGTGATATTCAGGAGGGTGAGAATAAAGGCAGGTGCGGTTGTGAAGAATTCCATAATATTCGAGGGTACAACGATAGAAGAAGGGGCAAGGGTTGAAAATGCCATAGTGGATAAATATGCCATGATAAGGGTGGAGAAGATGGTGATAGGAACCGCAGATTATCCCGCCATAATAGAGAAGGGGGCGGTTATATGAAGAATACGGTTGCCCTCATACTGGCGGGTGGGCAGGGAACCAGACTCGGTGTTCTGACAGAGGAGATGGCGAAGCCCGCGATCCCATTCGGTGGAAAGTACAGGATCATAGATTTCACACTCAGCAACTGTGTCAATTCCGGAATATTCAGGGTTGGTGTTTTGACCCAGTACAGACCACATGTCTTGAACAATCACATAGGAATTGGGAGGGCATGGGATCTCGACAGGAAGGAGGGAGGAGTTTCCATCCTCCCACCATACATGATGGCGAACGAGGGGATATGGTATAAAGGAACCGCGGATGCGGTATTTCAGAACATGGATTTCGTCGATATGTACAATCCCGAATACGTTCTGATACTCTCCGGTGATCACGTTTATGCGATGGATTACAACTGCATGATGGAGAAACACCTCTCAAAGAGAGCGGATGGGACCATAGCATGTATGAATGTTCCGTTGAGTGAGGCGAGTAGGTTCGGAATAATGGTAGCGGATCCGGAAGATAGAATCGTAGAGTTTCAGGAGAAACCGAAGAAACCAAAGTCCACGCTGGCATCTCTGGGAATATACATTTTCAGGTGGGAATTCCTGAGGGACATACTCATCGATGATTCAAAGGATGAGAAATCCACCCACGATTTTGGAAAGGACATCATTCCGAAGATAGTTAACCAAAATCTGGGAAGGCTTTACATATACGAGTTCGATGGTTACTGGCAGGACGTTGGGACGATCAGATCGTATTGGGAAAGTAACCTTGAGCTGACGAGACCGATTCCCCCGTTGAATCTGTATGATCCAAACTGGAGGTTCTACACACAGACCGAGGAGATGCCCCCAGCTTACATAGGAGACGAGGCTGTGATAAACAATTCCATGATAAGTGAGGGTTGCGAGATACACGGTGTTGTGGAGAATTCGGTCATATTTCAGGGTGCGAAGATTGGAAAAGGAGCTGTTGTCAGAAACAGCATAGTCATGACAAAGAGCGAAGTGGGGGAAGGGAGTGTCTTGGAGAAGGTCGTTCTATCGGAAAGGGTGAAGGTTGGAAAGAAGGTCCACATAGGGTTTGGAGAGGATGTGCCGAATGAGGAGAAACCGGAACTTTACACGGATGGAATAACCACCGTAGCCAACGATGTGAGGATACCGGATGGAATAAAGATAGGGAAAAATTGTGCGATATTCCCCAGGGTTGTGGAGAACGATTTCAAGGGGGATTTGGAGAGCGGAAAGATATTGAGAAGGTCAAGATGATGGGGAAAAAATTGATCTTGTTTTTCACGATTCTCACGCTATCTTTTGGGATTCTCTTTTCAATTCACGTGGAATACATCGGAATGATGGAGGATTTTTTGGTTCTCAGAATACGTTCGAGGAACAAAGTAGTCTTCATCAAGGCAAACGATGCGATCTATCCAGCCGAATTCATGGGTATGGAGAAGGGGAAATACATCTATAAGCTGAAAATACCGCTTGGAGGGATTCGAGGAAAATATTTGAAGATGATGGTGTACGAATCTCCACCGAGTTACGAGGAAATCATCGTGAATCTACCTCAGATTGAAAGAAACAAGAGGGCGAGAATACCCGCAACATTACTTGTGATCGGTTCGGATCTTTTCAAAAAGGTCATCGTGGAGCGAATTGGAGATGAATTTTCCAGTGTCAGTTTCAACGCGCTGGATGGAACCACGAAATATGCGATGGTGTTCATGGAAGATGTGGACTTGAAAATGCTAACTTCCATCATATCCAGATTTTCCAGAAGATTTTCGTTCTTTTCCTTTGTGGGGTTTTCACCCTCTTTTGAACCTGTGGTGTTGGATCTATCCTCTCTGCCAAAGAATTCTTCCTTCATCGTGCTCAGAGATGAGGTGAATCTCGACAAATTTTTGAATCTGATCGTGAATGCGGACTTTGATGATGATGGGTGGATAGAGGTGGAGGAGATAGCGAGGATATTCGATCCCCTGATTTACGACGACAGGATGAAGTTTCCCGTGATCAGATGTAGGATTTTTCCCCTGTTGGATAGAAATTTGGCTTTGCAGAAGATATCCATCCTCGTTATGGAGGGATTGCTGAAACCGAGTGATGTTCAACCATGTATGGAAAATATAGAGAATTTCACACCACCTCCCTGGCTCGTGGAATACATACTTGGAAAGTTGGATGTGGAGGATCTGAAGGATCTTCCAAAGTTTCTCTGGTGATCTTCCTGTCGTTGTTTATCCTTCTACTCCCCATACAATTCATCTTTCCGGAATCTATAAGGATCGGAATACTCTCAAACGGGATGGAAGAGGAGGAATACAGGATCGTCAGATCCATACTCGAAGGATGGCTCTCGAAGGTGGGATTCACAGTTCTGACGCGGGATGAATTGAAGCTCCTACTCGAGGAGAAGAAGGGCGTATCCTACCATCTGTTCGAAGGGGATGAGAATCTCGGGAAATTGGGAAAGCTCATGGGAGCAGATCTTCTGCTCGTGTTGGAACAGTTCACAAGGTTTGGATACGGCGAGGGTGTGATAGTCAGAGTGATCAACGTCGAGAACGGAGAGATCCTGTTCGTGAAAAGGAGGATGATACGTTCTTCCGAGAGGGATCGTGAGATCGAGGAATTTTCGAAGGAGCTGGCTGAAATTCTGATGAAACTTCTCGTGAAGAACGATGGAAGAGTTTTCTCGAGGTCTTTCATCCTTCAGAGGGTATCAGAAAATTCCTGCGGTCCGGTGAGATACAGTGTTGAAATCATGAAAAGTGGGTATTTCTGCGTTTTTGTGGAGAGGAATGGATACTTTGAAAGAATATATTCGAAGTATGTTCTCCCCTCGAAGTTGGATCTGATACTCAACATGGTGGATCCAAGAAAGAAACTCGTCTTCACATTGACGGATGGGATTCCGAAAAGGATCGTGAGTGTGGATGATATGGAGTCGTTGCTCGAAAGGGGTGCGTGTGTTTGCGACTCACCTTTTTGATCCTTCCGATTCTGCTCCTCATACCAAATCTGATCTTCCCATCGATTTTCGTGATCTCGAAAGGTTGTTCCATCATGAAGGATTCAACGGAAACAGCGAGGATACTGGCTTTGGAAGAAGCGAAGAAAATTGCGGTTGAAAAGGCAATTGGAATCTCCATAAAGAGCACAACGAAAGTCATGGACAATCTGTTGATGGATTACAGGATCGAGGAAGAAGTGGAGGGAAGGATTGAAAAATACGTTGTGATCAACGAGTGGAAAGAAGAGGGGATGCTGTGCGTGGAGATCGGAGCCTTCGTTGAAGAGGGGGATTCCAAATACGAAATCGGAATCGTATCCAGTGAAACGAGATTTCTCCCATTTTTCAGAGAGGCACTCGAGAACAACGGTTTTTTGGTGTTTGAAAAGCCCGTTGAATTTTTCAACTCGTTGGTATTCAACTGTAAGGTATTGTTCGATGGAGACGTGGAATTGTATGGGGAGAAGTTGAAACACGTTGAACTGGAGATCGACCTATCCTTGAATTTGCCGGATGGTTCCGTTAGAAGGTTGGATTACAGAATCGTCGGAAACGGATTCGATGAGAACCAAGCGTTTAAGGATGCTTTCGAGAGATCCGGTTGGAGAATTTCGAAGGATCTGAAATCCGCCCTCGACTCGTCCCGCATGATCTTCATGGTTCTTTTTCTCTCGAACGAGGATGAATTACTCTTCGAAAAGGTTATTTCCGAAGCTCCCAACGTTTTGAACTTCGAGAAACTCGAAAGAGGGCTTGGTGATCTGTACAGGATAAAGTTGCTTGGTGATCCAGTTTCATTGCTTCTCAGGATAGGTAGGGAATTTGGTGATAGAGTATCCGTGATCCGAAGAGGAGGAATATACGAGCTCAGATATTCGAGGATGTGATCGGCTTTCGAAAGAAATATCGATTGAGAGAAAGGGAGAGGTGCTCAGGAGGTGATTGGATTGTTGACACGTTCCTCATCACTCGTCGTATCCTTCTTCATCCTAACCGCGTGCATTCTTCTTGGATTTTCACCGATCGATATTTCGATCGAAAAGGTGGATTCGTCCATGTTTCCCAAGGTTGACATCGTCGTGAGTGTCGTGGATTTCAAACCGAGTAAAGAAATTGATTTTGAGGTTCTGGAAGATGGACATTTGATACCCTTTTTGAACGTGAAACTGTTGGAGAGAAACAAAGTGAAAAGGGTTGAAATCGTCATTCTCATGAACATGACGAAGGATATGGACGAATATCTTCCGAGCCTGAAGAATTCCATCTTATATCTGTCAAAATTCTTCAGATATCAGAATGTGGATGCGGTTTATCACCTTTTCCTGTGTAATGGTGGTTGCAAAAGATACGATTACATGGATGGAAACATAAGGTTGCCTGATCAAAGTGGGATTCGCATGCGCCATTTGACATCAAATTACAGCTCCAAGAAACGTGCGGTCAGCGTCAAGAATCCCAAGGATCCGAACCTCGCGACCATACCTTACAAAACCAGCAAGACATCCTATAGATCTTCCAATCGCAGGAAGGTTGAAAATAAAGTCGTGGTTTCACATGGACTGGATCTTCCTTCGATGATGGAAAAGATCCTGTATGATGTGGATTTCGAGAAGAGCAGACAGAAGTTCATAATTCTTCTGGATCCAAGTTCGAATACATCCTTGG
>Ga0209410_1001570_pt1 | contig 11139 bp, 10 predicted proteins | sample Mar14436cmmetaG_FD_184135 | JGI IMG/M metagenome (GOLD analysis project Ga0209410, IMG submission 184135) | Marine hydrothermal vent microbial communities from Guaymas Basin, Gulf of California to study Microbial Dark Matter (Phase II) - Marker... ... | reverse complement strand
GGGTTCCTCCAGCGGCACCCCTACAACATCGTGCGCCTCATCCTCCCCGCCTCCCCGGAAGAGGCAGGGGAGACCTTCGGACGTTGGCTGGATGAGGGGATATTCCTCCAGGACGAGCTCCCCTCCCTCTACCCTTACGAACAGATCTTCCACCACCCGGGCGATGGCAGAAGGCTTGAGCGCTGGGGATTTGTGGCCCTGGTGAGGCTCGAAGACGGGGCGGTGATCGGCCATGAACGGACCTCGGAAAAGGTGGTGGAGGAGAGGCTCAAGCTCCTCGAGGCTACGGGTGCCCAGATGGGGCAGGTCCTGGGCCTCTTCTCCGATCCGGAGGGAGAGGCCGGCGCCCTTCTCCGCGAGGCCACGCAGAAGAGCCCCCGGTTCGAGTTCACCGACGACGAGGGCGTCGTCCACAGACTGTGGCAGGTCTCCGAACCCCGGCTGGTGGAGGCCCTGACTCTGAGGCTCAGGGGGCAGAGGCTCCTTATAGCCGATGGACATCACCGTTACGCCACTGCCTGGCGCTTCAGACAGCTTCAGCGCAGGCGCCACCCCGACGCCCCGGAGGACGCCCCTTTCGAGTTCGTGGCCATGTACCTGACCCCCCTCGAGGCAGAGGGGCTGGTGATCCTGCCGGCCCACAGGCTCTTCAAGCTGCCCTCGGACGAGGTGGCCAGCGAGATCTGGGGGCGCATCGAGGAATATTGCAGGATCAGGACCGTGAGCGGTCCTGCTGACCTCCTTCAGGCCCTCTCCAGGGGGCAGGGGATCGGCCTCGCCTCTAAAAGGGGCTTCTTCCTGCTGCTGCCCCGGGACGGAGGTCCCCTCCGAGGGCCGTTACAGGAGATAGATGCGGCGCTGGTGGATGAGGTGCTGGTGGGGGGGTTGGGCCTCGAACCGGTCTTCACCAGGGATCCCGAGGAGGCCCTGAAGGGCGTCGAGGAGGCTAAGTTCGACATGGCCTTCCTGCTCCGCCCCCCGAGGATGCAGGACGTGAAAAGGGCCGTGGAAACAGGGCTCTTGATGCCCAAAAAATCCACTTACTTCTACCCGAAGGTGGCCACCGGCCTCGTCATCTACCCGGTGAGCAGGCTGTGACCTCAGAGCAGGAGTTCACCCGCGACGGCCTCTTCAGGGGGGAGCTTCAGTTCCTGCAACCCCGCCAGGGGTATCGCTTCTCGGTGGATGCACCCCTTCTGGCCTCCTTCGTCAAGCTCAAGCGGGGCGACCGGGTGATCGACCTCGGCACCGGCTGTGGCGTGATCCTGGTGATCCTGGCGAGACGCTTTCCCAAGGTGAGGGAACTGGTGGGGGTGGAGGTACAGGAGGGGCTGGCGGAACTGGCCCGCAGGAACGCCGAGCTCAACGGAGTGGGCAACTTGATCAGGATCGTCCGCGGTGATATAAGGGAGTGCCGGAAAAACTTCGCTCCCGAGACCTTCGACGTGGTCGTGAGCAACCCCCCCTACTACCCCTCAGAGGGGGGGAGGGTCAACCCGGGGGACGAAGTGGCCATCGCCCGTCACGAGGTGATGGCCACGATGGCCGATTTTGCGGAGGCCACACGGTATCTACTCAAGGGGGGAGGGCGTTGTTATTTCGTCTACCCCGCCCGTAGGGCCGTAAACATCCTGACGGAGATGCGTCAGCGGCGGCTCGAGCCGAAGAGACTCCGATGGGTCCACCCCCGTCCCGGCGAGGAGGCGAGGATGGTCCTCGTCGAAGGGGTCAAGGGGGCAGGAGAAGGGGTTGCGGTAGAACCGCCCCTTTTCATCCACGATTCGCAAGGGAACTACACCCCGGAGATGGAAAGGGTGCTCTTTAGATTGGAGGTAGAGGATGGTTAGCACGAAGAGAGCCCGCGCCGTCGTCTTGGCAGTGGTGGTCCTGTTCTCCCTTTCCTCATGCCTACCCTGGAAGAAGAAGCCGAAGGAAGAGGCGAAGAAAGAGGAGTTGAGGTGGGCCTGGAGCCGTCCTCGCAGGACCACCCCCAGGAGTCCCGTAACCTACACCCGTCGTCCCTACGCCGCTGCCCCTAAGGCCCAACCTCAGCAGGTGACGGCAGCCGCTGTCCAAGCGCCCAAACCAGCCCCCATCTACCTCGGGAGGCTCAAGTACAAGGTGGTGGTGCTGGACTTCACTGAAGGGGAGGGAACCTCTGAGTTCAAGGGCATCGGAAAGACGGCCGCAGAGAGGCTTCGGGCCATGCTGGCGGAAAGCGGGGCCTGTGTGGTGATGGACCGCGAGATGATAAAGGGCCTCGCTCCTCTGGACGACCCCGATGGCCTCTGGAAGCTGTGGAGGGCCCTCGGGGTCCACGGGGTGATCAAGGGCAAGATCAGAGAGGCGATGGTAGGGGAGGAAAAGGGGGGAGCCCTGGCCCTGGTGGGGGTGGAGGCCTCCCTCTGGAGCACCGAGACGGGCCAGGTCGTAAAAGGGGCCTACGGCCAGAACCCCCTCTACCTCTCCCGCACCCAAGGCCCTGCCAGGAGGCTCAAGGCCCTGGAGAAGGCCCTGAAGTACGCCCTCGAGGAAGTAAGGGACGGGCTTCTCCTCGGCCTGGGACAGATGGAGTGGTCGACCTCCGTGGCCTCGGTCGAGGGAAATGTCGTCTATCTGAATGCAGGTAGGCGGTCCGGGCTCAAGATAGGCGAGCTCCTGGACGTCTTCGCCCCCGGCCGGCAGATCCGCAACCCCCTGACCGGTGCCGTCATCGGCAGGGCCCCTGGGGAACGGAAGGCCGTGGTGAGGGTAGAGGAGTTCTTCGGCCTGGATGCATCCAAGGCCGTGCTGCTTGAAGGGGCGGGGGTGGCCCCTGGGGACATGGCCAAGCCCAAAAAGAAGGTCAGGGGACGCTCCTGAGGGCCTCCGCGATCTCCTTTGCAGCCCTCCTCACGTAAGGGACGAGGCGTTTCATCTTCTCTCGGGTCAGGGTGGCCGAGAAGCCCACGATCCAGATGGCCGCAGGCGGAGGCAGCGGTGTCTCTATCGGGGCGGCCACGGCCCTTATCCCCTCCAGGTACTCCTCGTCGTCAAGGGCCACCCCTTCCTCACGCACCCTCTGGAGCTCCTTCGTGTATTCCTCTATGCGGGTGATGCTCTTCGGGGTGAAACGCGGAAGGCCCTTTCGTTTGAGTATCGCCCGAACCTCCGCTTCATCCATCCGGGCCAAGAAGACCTTCCCCAGGGCCCCGGCCATCATCGGGACCCTCGTGCCTATGGGGGAGGTGACCTTCAGGTCCTCGTCGCTCTCAAGCACGTCCACGATGGTGACCTTTTCGCCGTTCAAGACCCCGAGGAAGACCGTCTCATGGGCCACCGCCCTCAAACGCTCCATGGCCTCACGGGCCACCTCCCGAAGGGGGAGGTGCTCCAGCCCCTGACGGGCAAGCTCGAAAAGGGTAGGCCCCAGACCGTAACGCTTGGTCAGGGGGTTGCGCACAAGCACTCCTTCCTTTTCAAGGGTGCTCAAGATCCCGTGCAGGGTGCTCTTGGAGATCTTCAACTCGCGGGCGATCTCGCTCAAGCCCCACTCACGACGCCTCCGGGCCAGGAGCCTCAGGACCCTTATGGCCTTCTCCAGTGAGGGGACGCCGGTGACCCTTTTGTTCGCCATGCTGAACATATAGCGCCCCCTTTTTGTCTTTGTCAAGGCCAATTTGTGTTGACTTTGGGTCTCTGGTGTGGTAGAGGAGTTCATAATCCCGAAAAAGGAGGAGGGGAGATGAAGAAGCCCCACAAGGTGATGACCGGTCCGCGGGACGGGGAGGTGAGGTGTCTGAACTGTTTCGCGCGGTTCAGGCCCTTGCCTGTGGGCACGGAGAGGGCCACCTGTCCCAACTGTGGTATGGAATGGCGGATCTCCTGGCCCTATCCGAGGACGGCCAAGATCCGCGGCCCCGTGTGGGAGAAATTCCCCAAGTGAAGGGAGGAGGAGACCATGCCCCTTAAGAGGAAGATCGCCTACATCGACCTATCCACAGGTGAGGTCCAGACCAAGCCCATCCCCATAGAGATGAGAAAGAGGTTCATCGGGGGAAGGGGCCTTGACGCCTATCTGCTGTACAACCACTGCCCGGAGGGATGTGACCCCCTCGGCCCCGAGAACCCCCTGATCGTCAGCGCGGGGATCGTGGCGGGGTGTCTGGCTTCGGCCTCGGCCCGTACCCATGTAATGGCCAAGTCGCCCCTCACCGGAGCCCTGGGGTCGGCCAACATGGGGGGGTTCTTCGCCCCGGAGCTGGCCTGGGCAGGGTTTCACCACCTGGTGATCAAGGGCAGGGCTGAAAAGCCCGTTTACCTCTTCATCAACGACGGCCAGATCGAGATCCGGGACGCCTCGAGGATCTGGGGCCAGAACGTCTACGACGCCCAGGAGATGATCAGGGAGGAACTCCGGGACCCGGAGGTCCAAGTGATGGTCATCGGCCCCGCCGGTGAGAAGCTGGTGAGGTTCGCCAACGTGATGAACGGGCACAAAAACGCCGGGGGGCGCACAGGGATGGGGGCGGTGATGGGCTCCAAGAACCTCAAGGCCATCGCCGTAAGGGGGACCTTGGACCTGGAGATCGCCTACCCCAGGGAAGCCCTCGAATACAACAAGAAGCTGATAGACATGGTCATAAGCTCCAAGGTCTCCCAGACCATGCAGCGCTGGGGAACCATGTTCATCTACGGGGTGACCAACACCACGGGCCTGATCCGCACCCGCAACTTCCAGAAGAACCAGCTCGTGGGCGGCGAGGACATCGAGTGCGAAAACATCGACCGGGTCTCCATAGGCACCGCCGGCTGCTTCGGCTGTCAGGTCCACTGCCGGCATCGCTACATCATCAAGGACGGTCCCTACGCTGGGACCTACGCTGAGGGGCCGGAGTACACCAGCCAGGGGGCCTGGGGGACGGAGCCGGAGATCAACGATATGGAGTCGGTCCTGGTGGGGAACCACCTGGTCAACTACTACGGCCTGGACACCCTCGAGACCGGAAGCATGATCGCCTGGGCCATGGAGCTCTACGAGAAGGGGATCCTCACGGACGAGGACACCGGCGGCATAAAGCTCGAGTTCGGCAACAAGGAGGCCCTCTGGGAGATGATCCACAAGATCGCCAACCGCGAGGGCCTGGGCGACATCCTGGCAGAAGGGCCACTGCGGGCAGCCAAAAAGATCGGTCGGGGCTCCGAGAAGTACCTGGTGCACGTGAAGGGGATGAGCAACCTGCACTCCGACGAACGTCCCACCCCTTCCCTGGCCTTAAACATCGCCACAGCCACCAGGGGTTCCGATCACCTAAGGTCGAGGCCCGCCATAGACCTTTACAACCTCCCGATCCAGGTCCTGGACAAGGTGTACCGCAACCCCGTCCCTTACGAGGGGCCGCTGGTAAACAGTTACAGTTCCTATGTGGGGAAGGCCTGGATGGTGCTGTGGCAGGAGATGCTCTACATGGCGGTGGACTGCACGGGGATGTGCAAGTACCACACCATCTTCCTCGGGGTGAACCACCCGGGTTTTGAGGAATTCGCCAAGTTCATCCACCTCAACACCGGCCTCGAGTTCACCCCTCAGGAGATTTGGGAGGTGGCCAACAGGGCCTATACCCTCGAGCGCATGTTCAACGTCAGGGAGGGATTCACCCGCAAGGACGACTGGCTGGTGGACCGCTACTTCGACGAACCTACCCCCTTGGGGCTGCCGGTGGCCAGGGGAAAGGCCATCGACCGGGAGAAGTTCAAGGAGATGCTCGACGAGTACTACCAACTGCATGAGTGGGACGAAAACGGGGTCCCGACGCCCGGGCTCCTGAAGAAGCTCGGCCTGGACAAAGAGCCGTCTCACATCTTGTGAGGAGGGAAGAAGATGGCGAAGATGCTGATCGTAGACCACGAGAAGTGCACCGGCTGCAGGCTCTGCGAGCTGGTCTGCTCGGTCTACCACGATGGGGTGAGCAACCCCGCCCGCAGCCGCATCCATATAGTCAAGTTCTACAACCAGGGCGTCTACATACCCATGGTCTGTCAACAGTGTAGGGACGCCGCCTGTATGGCCGTTTGTCCCAAGGACGCCATCTACAGGGACTCGGAGCTCGACCGCGTGATGATCAACTACGACCTCTGCATCGGTTGCAAGCTCTGCGTGGCGGCCTGTCCCTTCGGAGGCATGGGGGTGAACAAGGACGGTACGGTCATCAAGTGCGACCTCTGCGACGGAGACCCTCAATGCGTCAGGTTCTGCGATATGAAGGCCGTGGACTATGTCGACCCCTCCAAGGTCAATCTTCGTAAAAAGCGAGAGGCCGTGGAGAACCTCGCAGAGCTGGTCAGCAAGTATGTAGGCTAAACAGAGAGGGAGGACCTTGTGCCCTCCCTCTTTTTTAAAAGGGATTGTGAAAAATTTCATTTTCGAGGCCACTGGTTATGGAGCAATCAAGCTCTTGACAAAAGAGGATGCCCTTGGTACTTTGTACCAACAAGCACAAACTTGGAGAAGAAGGGAAACTCCTATTTTAAAACATGCATCTTAAGGGGGAGAGATGAGGTACGCAGAAACCGGATATAACTTGGAGGTCGATCTGTCCGCGGGCAGCATCGAGCGGGTGGAGACCGATCCCCGGGACACGGAGATGTATCTCGGGGGGTTGGGGACCAACGCCAAGATCATTTGGGACAGGGTCCCCCCTGAGATGGACCCCTTCGACCCCAACAACCTCTTCATCGTGGGTCCGGGGATTCTGGATGGCACCATTGCCACGGGGGCCAACCGCACCATCCTGACCAGCATATCGCCCCAGACCAGGCTCCTCGGCTTCTCCATGATGGGAGGGTTCTTCGGCCCGGAGCTTAAGTACGCCGGTTATGACAAGATCATCGTCCGTGGCAAGGCGGATGACTTGGTCTACCTGCTCATCAGGGATGACAAGGTGGAGATCCGGGATGCGCGCCATCTCCGTGGCAAGGGCGCCCTGGAGACCGCCGATGCCATAAGGACGGAGATAGGCGACACCAATCTCCAGGTCCTGGCCATAGGCCTCGCGGGGGAGAACCGTGTCTATTTCGCCTCCGTGGAGCACGGCCGTTCAAGCGCCAGCCGTTTGGGACTCGGGGCGGTGATGGGCTCCAAGAACCTGAAGGCCATCGCGGTCCGCGGCACCAAGGAGATCAACGTCGCCAAGCCCGAGAAACTCTGGCCGCTCTGTCAGCAGGTGCTCGAGTACATCCAGTACCGGCTCGAAAACCCCATCAAGGGGGTGCCGGCCATCCTGTCCATGATCGGCTCCCCCCAGGAGATGGTCCTTTACGACGAGAAGTGGCACACCACGAGCTTCGCCTGGGGGCATGCCCGATACAGGAGGAAGGACTTCTGGAACGAGGAGATAGAGAGGCGCTGGCATGAGGTCCAGCGAAACGCCATCGAACGCCTCGTGAGCTGTTACAACTGCCCTGTACGCTGCGGGGCGATAATTCGTCACCCCTGGCTTCCGACCCACCGCTATCTGATGAAGTGTTACACCAAGCTCACCTACCTCATGGCCGCCATGGTGGACGACCTGGACTTCGGGTTCAAGATCGCGGGCTTAGCCCACAACTACGGCGTAGACGGCTTCACGGCGCCTCAGGTCATGGCCTTCGCCATAGAGCTCTATGAGAACGGTATCCTCACCGATGAGGATCTGCCGAACTTCCCCAAGGACAACGCCGAGCGCTTCTACTACCTGCTGGAGAAGATCGTCAGGCGGGAGGGAATTGGGGACATCCTAGCCAACGGCGTCTACTGGGCGGCCCGCCAGATCGGCAAAGGTGCGGAGAAGTTCGACCACAACACCACCAAGAAACACGAGCAGATGACCATCAAGCTGGGGATGCTGAACCCCATCTACTTCATCATGTACGCCACGGGGGAGAAGGGCAACATCACCCAGATCGAGGGCCAGATCCCCCAGGCGCCGTTGCCCAAGGACTACAGGGAGGAGTTCGTCAGGGACTGGCCCCAGTTACCCCCTGGTAAGGAGGAGCGGTTCAAACAGTTCATCTTGGAGTGGGGCGACGAGGGAAAGGTCTTTCCCTACTACCCCCCTCCGGATCTGGTCTGCGAGCTGGTGGACTGGCAGGAGACCATGCACTATATCGACGACGCCACGGGGATCTGCGCCGGGCTTTCCTCCTTCCCCATCAAGCCCCCCTATCACATCAACAACCTGCCAGCTGTGATCTCAGCGGCCACGGGCATGGATCTGGACCAGGAGAGCCTCTGGACCCTCGCCTGGAGGAACCGGAACCTGGTGCGGGCCATAAACATCCTCAGGGGGATGAGGCGCAAGGACGAAAAGCCGCCCGAGGACCACTGGAAGAAGCGCTTCCCCGAGTACGAAGAAGAGCTCCTCGACGAATACTACAAATACCGGGGATGGAACAAAGAGGGGATCCCCACCAAGGAACTCCTCCAGAGGTTGGGACTGGATTACGTGGCCGAGGAGTTTATAAAGCGTGGCATCCTTAAGGACGGAGAGGGCTCGTCCTCTCAAGGGACGGTGGCCTCAGGGGGAAAATAATGTGAGGGGTAAGCACGATGGCGAAGAAGAAGGTGAAGGTGATAAAGATCAACGCCGATGAATGCAACGGTTGTCGCGCGTGCGAGGCGATCTGCTCTGCCTTCCACGCAAACCCTAAGTACAGCACCGTAAACCCCGCCAAATCGAGGATTCACGTGTACTGGGACCCGTTGAGAAACCTTTTCATGCCGGTTTACGCCGGGCCGTACGTGGAGGCCGAATGCCTGGGCAGGGACAAATACATCATCAACGGGAAGGAATATGACGAATGCCTCTTCTGCCGGGCCACGGCATGTCCGTCAAGGAACATCTTCAGGGAACCGGACACCGGCCTCCCGGTGAAGTGTGACATGTGCGAGGACGACCCCACCTTGGAAGAACCGATGTGTGTGCAGGTCTGTCTGGTCGATGCCCTGACCTATGAGGAGAGAGAAGAGGAAGTGGAGGAAGAAGAGGAAAAGGAGAAGCTGGACGATCTGGAGATGGGCCTGGAGGCGCTCATAGCCAAGCACGGCTTCGACAAGGTAGCCGAGACCCTGGCGCGTATCTCCATATCCAAGCAAGGCGAAAGCTGAAAAAGGCGAGGCAGGAGCCGTGGAAGCTATCGTCCTTTCCGATTTCAAGGAGATAACCGATCTCATAAGGGAGAAGGGCGGGGATCCCTTCAAACTCTGTTTCCAATGTGGGAAATGTGACACCCTGTGTCCCTGGAACAGGGTGAGCACCTTCAGCATCCGCGGGATCATCAGACAGGCGACCTTTGGCCTCACAGAGATAGAGAGCGAGGACATCTGGCGCTGCACCACCTGCGGGCTCTGCACGGCAGAGTGCCCTCGTGGCGTGAAGCAGATAGAGATAGGGGTGGCCATCCGGAGGATCGCCACGGAGTACGGCGTCTTCCCCACCCCGGTCCAGGGGGTCCGCACCGTGAGGGGAAGCCTCGTCGGGGAGGGCAACCCCTTGAAAGAGAAAAGGGAGGAGAGGGCCCAGTGGGCCGAGGGCCTCGGGGTGGAGGCCTTCAGCGAGGAAAAGGAGTTCCTCTACTTTCCCGGGTGCTACCTTTGTTACGACCCCAGGATGAGGAAGGTGGCCGTAGCTACGGCCACGGTTCTGAAGGGGGCTGGAGTGGAGTTCGGAATCCTGGGCTCCAAGGAGAACTGCTGTGGGGAGAGCATTCGCAAGACAGGGGATGAGGAGGTCTTCAGGCAGCTGGCCAAGGAGAACATCAAGACCTTCATAGACAACGGGGTCAGAAAGATCATCGTCAACTCCCCCCACTGTTATCACACCTTCAAAAACGAATACCCCGATTTCATGGTGAACTTTGAGGTTATCCACACAAGCCAATTGCTGTTGGAGCTCGTAAAGGAAGGGAGGCTCCAGTTCACCAAGGGCTACAACAAGAGGGTCACCTACCACGACCCTTGTTATTTAGGCCGTCACAACGGTGTCTACGACGAACCCAGGGAGGTGCTGAAGAGCATACCCGGCCTGGAGCTGGTGGAGATGCCTGACTCGCGGGAGAGAAGCCTCTGCTGTGGAGCAGGGGGAGGAAGGATCTGGATGGAGACCCCCAAGGGCGAGAGGTTTTCAGACCTGAGGATCCAACAGGCGCTGGAGGTGGGAGCGGAGGTCATAGTCACCTGCTGTCCTTACTGCATCAGTATGCTGGAGGACAGCAGGCTGACGCTGGGGGCAGAGGAGAAGATAGAGGTCAAGGACTTAACCGAAGTCGTCCAAGAGGCGCTTTAAAATCCAAGAGGTAGAGGGGTAATGGAGAGAGACCTGCTGAAAGAAATCCTGAAGGTACGGGAAGAGGTCAACTTCGCCGACGTCATGGTCGTTGGGGGCGGAGTCAGCGGCATTCAGGCCGCCCTTGACCTCGCCGGTGCGGGATTCAGGGTGTATCTGGTGGAGAAGCTCCCCTCCATCGGGGGGAAGATGGCACAACTGGACAAGACCTTCCCCACCAATGATTGTTCCGTCTGAATCCTCGCACCCAAGATGGTCGAGGTCGACCGTCACCCCAATGTAGAGATCCTGACCTACACGGAAGTCGAAAAGGTGGAGGGGGAAGTCGGGGCCTTCAAGGTAACCCTCAGGAAGAAGCCCCGCTACATCATCGAGGAAAAATGCACGGGATGCACCACCTGCATGGAGTACTGCCCTGTGCTGGTCCCCGACCCCTTCAACCAGGGACTTTCCCCGAGCAAGGCCATCCACATCTACTTCACCATGGCCGTCCCGCTGATCTCCTATATCGACGAGGAGTGCCTCTACCTGAAAGAGAAGAAGTGCAGGATCTGCGAGACGGTCTGTGAGCAGAAGGCCATAGACTTCACCCAGAAGCCCGAGAGGGTAGAGGTGGAGGTAGGGGCGATCGTCCTCTCCCCTGGGATCGAGGTGTTCGATCCGAAACTGAGAAACGATTACGGATACGGGCGGTTCAAGAACGTGGTGACCAGTCTCGATTTCGAGCGAATCCTCTGTGCCACCGGCCCCTATGGGGGGGAGATAAGGAGGCCCTCGGACGGCAGGCACCCCAAGAAGATCGCCTGGATCCAGTGCGTGGGATCGAGGCAGGTGACCC
>Ga0209410_1001569_pt1 | contig 11143 bp, 7 predicted proteins | sample Mar14436cmmetaG_FD_184135 | JGI IMG/M metagenome (GOLD analysis project Ga0209410, IMG submission 184135) | Marine hydrothermal vent microbial communities from Guaymas Basin, Gulf of California to study Microbial Dark Matter (Phase II) - Marker... ... | reverse complement strand
GAGGAACTTCTACTCCGTCGTGAAAGATTCAGATGAACACATCGAGTTTGCATTCATAACGGGTGTAACCAAATTCTCAAAGGTATCGTTATTCTCCGGACTGAACAATTTGAAGGATATCACCCTCGATCCCAAATATTCAACCATCTGTGGGTATACACAGGAAGAATTCGAGCGAGTATTCAAGGACAGGTTGGATGATGTGGATCTTGAGGAGGTCAAGAGATGGTACAACGGATACAGTTGGCTTGGTGATAGGGTGTATAACCCATTTGATATATTGCTTTTCTTAGATATGAAAGATTTCAGACCCTTCTGGTTTGAAACCGGAACACCAACCTTTTTGATAAAGCTCCTTATGAAGGAAAAATACTTCATACCAAAATTGGAGGAATTAAGAGCAGGTGATGAAATAGTTGAACAATTTGACATAGATAGAATAAATTCCACGACATTGCTCTTTCAAACAGGATATCTGACGATAGTTGATGTGCAGCAAATAGGAGTTAGAAAGATGTACACACTCAGATACCCGAATTTGGAAGTCAAGTCCGCTTCGAATTCAAGGTTGTGGAAAAAGAAGAAGGAAAGGCGTTAAGAAGATAAAGGAAAAAAAAGTATCATGAAAAATACATGAAAGAATGCGATGAAATATGCCTCATAGGTATAGAGTTTGGAAAAAGGAAAGAAACATTGTCTTTTTTGAATATGAGAAAGTGAAGTGAAAATGAAAAAGCCAGAGCTTTCGCTCTGGCTTTTTCATAAACCCCCGGGCACTACCTACTCTCGCACAGGGTTGCCCCTGCACTACCATCGGCTCCGGACGGCTTAACGGCCGGGTTCGGAATGGAACCGGGTGTTTCCCGTCCGGATATCGGCACCCGAGGAAAATCTTGAGTGATCGGGTCACTCAAAACTGCATAGGGGATATAAAGGAGGTCAAGGCCTCGGGTGATTAGTACCGGTAGGCTGAACACCTTGCGGTGCTTACACCACCGGCCTATCGAGGTCCTGTTCTCGGACCACCCTTACTCCCTTGACGGGATGGGAGGCCTATTCTTGGGGCGCGCTTCGCGCTTAGATGCTTTCAGCGCTTATCGCTTACGGACGTGGCTACCCAGCATATGCCCCTGGCAGGACAGCTGGATCACCAGAGGTCCGCTCACCCCGGTCCTCTCGTACTGGGGGTGACCCCCCTCAAGCCTCCTACGCCCGCAGCAGATAGGGACCGAACTGTCTCACGACGTTCTGAACCCAGCTCACGTACCGCTTTAATGGGCGAACAGCCCAACCCTTGGGACCGGCTTCAGCCCCAGGATGCGATGAGCCGACATCGAGGTGCCAAACACCGCCGTCGATGTGAACTCTCGGGCGGTATAAGCCTGTTATCCCCGGGGTAACTTTTATCCGTTGAGCTATGGCCCTTCCACACGGAGCCACAGGATCACTAGGGCCCGCTTTCGCGCCTGCTCGGCCCGTCGGCCTCACAGTCAGGCCGGCTTCTGCCCTTGCACTCAACGGTGGATTACCAACCCACCTGAGCCGACCTTCGCGCGCCTCCGTTACCCTTTAGGAGGCGACCGCCCCAGTCAAACTGCCCACCTAGCACTGTCCCCGCCGTGCTCTTCACACGGCCAGGTTAGGACTCCAACACACCGAGGGTGGTATCCCACCGGCGGCTCCCCCGACCCTGGCGAGCCGGGTTCACAGCCTCCCACCTATCCTGTACACGGTGTGCTAAAGCCCAATACCAGGCTACAGTAAAGCTCCACGGGGTCTTTCCGTCTAGCTGCGGGTACTGGGCATCTTCACCCAGACTGTAATTTCACCGGGCCCCCCGCTGAGACAGTGTCCCAGTCGTTACGCCATTCATGCAGGTCGGAACTTCACCTCATCCCTGAGTTTCCCCAGGGGGTAGACTATACCTTCACCTCACCGAGCACCCGTAGGAGATCTTCCTTCGCATATTTCCGTTTCCCAGAAACACTCATTGAGTAAGCCATCTCAATTATTTCTCGAAGATACTTTCTACTCATGTGAAGATTGCTGTGAACCATACGACATATCTTGGCGAACTTTTGAAAATCTTCTGCCTTGGCACCTTGAAGAGGGAATTTCTCGAAATGTGGAAGCACCTTCTTGACGATGTCATTCACCGATTTAACTTCGTACTTGTAAGTTCCATCACTCCTGCTGTATCTTATCGCTCCACATCCAAAGTATTTCCTGAGGTTCTTCAAAAGTTCAAGATTTCTTTTGCTCAAGGATAACGAGAATGATAGCTTCGTTTCTATGCCTATTTTCAATTTCTGTCTCTTGGTAAAGCTCACAGAGAAACAACCTTCACCTTCCACAAGACCGGTTATGTACCAAGGGTCGAGTTTTATGATGAACACCCCCTGTTTCCGAAGGAAGTCTCCATAGATGCTCACTTCCTCACCTTACGGTGAGGGGTGAGGGCCGGCGTCTTGCGCGCCAGGAGGTAGGCGCGCCTCCCCTTTCGGGTCAGTCGTTACGGGGTCTGACTTTCGCCAGACTTCCCTCGGGGTTACCCCACACCCTCGACAAATGAGGGTAGGAGGGCTTCCCCGATATGAGCCGGTGTTTCAGGATCCCTCGCGGGATCCAGGGGCAAGTTCCTCGACTTACCCGACAAGGAATTTCGCTCACCTTAATCCCAACCTTTCGGTTTGGGGGTGGACTGTATCTTCATCCAATCCCTTTGAGTTCCTTCAATTTTTCGATTACTTCTAAGGAAATTCCTCTGATACCTTCCGCATATTTCACCACATCCTCCAATTTTTCCAACAGTTGTTTTTTTTCAAGTATCAAGTATATTTTTCTGAACTTTATGAAATCGACTCTTTTTCGTGTTCTGAGCCGGTGTTTCTCGAAATATTCCACTACATTTTTTATACAATGAGGTTTCCTTATCTCCAGTCTCCATCCATCATCCAATTCATAAACTCTACCGCATTGAAAGATCTTTTTGATTTTGTAGAGTATCTGAACATCTTCCTTTGGAACATCTATTATGAATCCAAGATCCACCTTGTTTTCAACAACGTCAACCACGAATTTTCCAAGCGCATCTACGAATCCAACAACCCATTGATCTTCGAGAATTTTTTCCATGATCCACTACCCTCCAAGGGATTGGATGCCCGGCGTACAGTCTCTGAGGATCCCCTATTCGTAGGGTTTCCTGCGGGTTGCCCAATTCCTTTCATTTTTACCCATCCAACATGGGTAGAAAGGACTCTAAGGGTTTCCCCGCATACAGCCGGGTATTGCCCCACGAGTTTCCTCGTGGGCAGGCAGCTATGCTACCTTAGGCAGCTGATCCCTGTGTCGCCACAGGGGCTGGACCATATCTTCACATCCCATCTTGGGATGTGCCCAGCGTATGGCCTCTGAGGATTCTCTCCAGGACTTCCTGAAGTGATCTCTTCCTCATCTTTCCTTTCGAATCGGGATTCATCTCATAGGCTCTTTTGACTATGTTTGCAAGTCCTTCTCTCGTGTGATGTTCTTTTCTCTCGAGCGCCTCAACGATTTCGAAGAACTTCCTGATCACATCTTTCTTCGCACTGAATGGAAGCAGATACTTTTCAACGAAAGGTTTCACACGCTCCTTCAAATTTCTTCTGCTATCTATGCAGAACACGAGAACATTTCTGCTTCCAGGTTTTGGATAGATCCTTCCCGTTCTGAAAATCTTCCTCGCCAGCTCGAGTAGCCTTCTACCACTCTTATGTTGATATATGAAGAATTCTGGATCCACTAAGAATCCAAATTTCGCTGTTGGATGCTCCTTGATGGAAACTGAGAAGCTTCCTTCTCCTTCTATGAATCCCGCCAGAAAATATTTTGCTTCTTCTGTCCTGGAGAGCCTTTCCTGCTGGTTAACCCCACCCATGGATTTTTACCTCCTCGGTACCACGGGATACACGGGTCGTTCCAGCATATAGCTGGGTTTTGTAACGGCCCATCCCACTTTGGGATAACCGTTATAGTTACGGCCGCCGTTTACCGGGGCTTAGGTTCGGAGCTACGCTGGGAGAAACTCCCAGCCTCACCCCTCCCCTTAACCTTCCGGCACTGGGCAGGCGTCAGTCCCTATACTTCCTCTTTTCGAGTTAGCAGAGACCTGTGTTTTTGATAAACAGTCGCCAGGACCTTGTCACTGCGGCCACCTCGGGCTCCGTGGGTTGTTCCCCACTTCACCCTACGCGTGGCACCCCTTCTCCCGAAGTTACGGGGCCAATTTGCCGAGTTCCTTAGCGGGGGTTCGCCCGCTCCCCTTAGCCTTCTCAGCCCGCCTACCTGTGTCGGTTTGCGGAACGGTCACCTGTGACCTCAAGCGGTGCACGAGGTTTTTCTTGGCAGTGTGAGCCCAGCGCCGTTGATCCTTCCCGAAGGAAGGATCTCCCCATCACGGCTCGGGATCGGGAGGCGGATTTACCTACCTCCGTCATCTCCTTAGCCGCTTGGACGTCCATGCCACTTGGACGCGGCGCCTGCCCTCCTGCGTCACCCCTTGCACCTCGGCCACAGATGGCGCAGGAATATTAACCTGCTTCCCATCGGCTACCCCTTTCGGGTTCACCTTAGGGTACCGGCTAACCCTGGGCGGACGACCCTTCCCCAGGTAACCTTAGGCTTACGGGGGGAGGGATTCTCACCCTCCTCTCGCTACTCATGCCTGCATTCTCACTTCCGCCTCGTCCAGTGGCCCTCACGGGTCCACCTTCACCCTACAGCGGAACGCTCCCCTACCGCCAGCACCTTTCGGTGCTGACCCGCGGCTTCGGAGGGTGGCTTAAGCCCCGTTGAATCTTCGGCGCGGCGCACCTCAACCAGTGAGCTGTTACGCACTCTTTAAATGATGGCTGCTTCTAAGCCAACATCCTGGCTGTCTCAGGTGCACCACATCCTTTCCCACTTAGCCACCTCTTCGGGTCCTTAGCCGGCGGTCTGGGTTGTTCCCCTCTCGTCCGCGGAGCTTATCCCCCGCGGGCTGTCTCCCAGGCTGACAGTGTCGGGATTCGGAGTTTGGTTGGGTTTGGGAGTTACCCCCCTAGCCCATCCAGTGCTCTACCCCCGACACTGACCACCTGAGGCCGTACCTCAATACGTTTCGGGGAGAACCAGCTATCACCGGGCTCGGTTAGCTTTTCACTCCTACCCACAGCTCATCCGACGACTTTTCACTGCCGACCGGTTCGGGCCTCCAGCGGGTTTTACCCCGCCTTCACCCTGGCCATGGGTAGCTCGCCCGGCTTCGGGTCTACCGCCGGTGACTAACGCCCTGTTAGGACTCGCTTTCGCTACGGCTTCGCCTCGCTCGGCTTAACCTCGCCACCGACGGTAACTCGCAGGCTCATTAATCAAAAGGAACGCCGTCACCCCCAAATGGGAGCTCCGACTTCTTGTAGGCACACGGTTTCAGGTTCTCTTTCACTCCCCTTCCGGGGTGCTTTTCACCTTTCCCTCACGGTACTACTTCACTATCGGGCAGCGGGTAGTATTTAGCCTTGGAGGGTGGTCCCCCCTGCTTCACGCGGGATTCCACGTGTCCCGCGCTACTCGGGATCATGACCCAGGGAGTCCTTACCTTTTCGCCTACGGGGCTGTCACCCTCTACGGCTGGCCTTCCCAGACCATTCGGCTAAGGTAAGGATTTGTAACTCCCCGGCGGATCCGTGGCTCCGCCCGGTCATGTCCCGCAACCCCGGAATGGCAACGCCCACGGGCTTGGCACCATTCCGGTTTGGGCTACTCCCCTTTCGCTCGCCGCTACTCAGGGAATCTCGGTTGATTTCTTTTCCTCGGGGTACTGAGATGTTTCACTTCCCCCGGTATCGCCTCTCCCTTTCGGGAGATGACCGATCTTTCGATCGGCCAGGTTTCCCCATTCGGGCATCCCGGGATCAACGCCTGCTTGCGGCTCCCCCGGGCTTATCGCAGCTGGCCACGCCCTTCATCGCCTCCCGCTGCCAAGGCATCCACCGTGTGCCCTTTCTACCTTGACCTCCAATATCCCCTATGCAGTTTTCAATGACCCGATTCCCTGGTGGAGATGAGGGGACTCGAACCCCTGACCTCCTGCTTGCAAAGCAGGCGCTCTCCCAGCTGAGCTACATCCCCACTCTTTGGGCTCGGGAGGATTCGAACCTCCGCCCTCACGCTTATCAGGCGTGCGCTCTAACCTCGCTGAGCTACGAGCCCGATTAGGTCACTCACGAATGGATAGCAGCCCCAAAGGAAAACTCCTTAGAAAGGAGGTGATCCAGGCGCACCTTCCGGTACACCTACCTTGTTACGACTTCGCCCTCCTTACCGGGCCCACCTTCAACGGACCCCTCCCTTTCGGGTTGGGGGAACCGTCTTCAGGTGTTCCCGGCTCGGGTGGCGTGACGGGCGGTGTGTACAAGGCCCGGGAACGTATTCACCGCGGCATGGCTGATCCGCGATTACTAGCGATTCCGTCTTCACGCAGGCGGGTTTCAGCCTGCGATCCGAACTGGGGGGTGGTTTAAGGGATTAGCTTCCCCTCGCGGGGTCGCATCCCGCTGTCCACCCCATTGTAGCGCGTGTGTCGCCCAGGGCATAAGGGGCATGAGTACCTGACGTCATCCCCTCCTTCCTCCGCCTCGTCGGCGGCAGTCCCCTTAGAGTGCCCGGCCGTACCGGTAGCAACTAAGGGCAGGGGTTGCGCTCGTTGCGGGACTTAACCCAACACCTCACGGCACGAGCTGACGACGGCCATGCACCACCTGTGCCGGCTCCCAACCAAAATGGTTGGGTCCCTTCCCTTTCGGGTCGGTACCACCGGCATGTCAAGCCCTGGTAAGGTTCTCGGCTTAGCATCCAATTAAACCACACGCTCCACCGCTTGTGCGGGCCCCCGTCAATTCCTTTGAGTTTCACCCTTGCGGGCGTACTCCCCAGGCGGCCCACTTAACGCGTTAGCTTCAGCACGGAGCGCTATTGCGCCCCACACCTAGTGGGCATCGTTTACGGCTGGGACTACCGGGGTATCTAATCCCGTTCGCTCCCCCAGCTTTCGGGCCTCAGCGTCAGGCTCGGCCCAGGGGACCGGCTTCCCCACCGGCGTTCTTGCCGATATCTACGGATTTCACCCCTACACCGGCAATTCCGTCCCCCTCTACCGGCCTCAAGCCCCGCAGTTTCAAGCGCAGCTCCACGGTTGAGCCGTGGAATTTCACACTTGACTTACGAGGCCGCCTACGCCCCCTTTACGCCCAGTGAATCCGGGTAACGCTCGCCCCCTACGTATTACCGCGGCTGCTGGCACGTAGTTAGCCGGGGCTTTCTAGCGGGGTACCGTCATCGGTGTGGCTTTCCACTCCACACCTTATTCTTCCCCCGCCACAGGGGTTTACGACCCGAAGGCCTTCGTCCCCCACGCGGCGTCGCTGGATCAGGCTTTCGCCCATTGTCCAATATTCCCTACTGCTGCCTCCCGTAGGAGTGGGGCCCGTGTCTCAGTGCCCCTGTGGCCGGCCACGCTCTCACGCCGGCTACCCGTCATAGGCTTGGTGGGCCATTACCCCACCAACTACCTGATAGGCCGCGGGCCCATCCACCGGCGGTCCAGTTGGACCTTTCCTCATTGGACTTGCATCCAATGAGCGCATGGGGTATTAACTGGGGTTTCCCCCAGGTATCCCCCTCCGGTGGGTAGGTTACCCACGTGTTACTCACCCGTCCGCCGCTGGTACTACTCCCCGAAGGGAGGTTCCCCGCACGACTTGCATGTATTAGGCACGCCGCTAGCGTTCACCCTGAGCCAGGATCAAACCCTCCGTCCAAAAACTGGAAGATCGATCCCTAACTCTATACAACTGCTGGGGCTGCTATCCATTTGTCAATGACCCAACCTACAACTTCGCGATGGAAATCTTATCACATCCAAAAAAGATGTGTCAAGGGTCACTTTTCAAGAATTCCATCTTCAGTCTTCATAATCTTCAAGACCTCACGTTCGAACCGATTTTACAACAAGATCCTGATCGTGTCAAATTTTCCTGAGTGTGTTCGCTCCCTCATTTTTCAAACACGATCTTTCCTTCAACCATAGTCATCAGAAGATTCAAATCTTCATCCACCACGACTATATCTGCGTATTTTCCAGCGGAGATGGATCCTCTCTCATGATCAACACCTACGAATCTTGCTGGATTGTAGGACATCAACTTGGAGGCATCCTGTATTTGAAGCCCCGTTATCTTAACCAGAACTTTGAAAACATCTATCATCAAAGCAGAACTCCCAGCGAAAGCCTGTCCATTGGACAACTTCGCGACGAATCCAGGGGGTTTTATTTCATATTCATCTGGAACATCGTTCTCAACTATCACATCAAGCCCACCCAAAGAATACCTCCCGGGTCCCAATCCCGCGGCGGGCATGGCGTCGGTTATCGCACATACATTTCCCAGTCCTTTGCATTTCAGTATCAGTTTCATCAACGATGGGGGTAGATGATGGCCATCGGCTATCATCTCAACGGTCAGTTCATCCATGAGGAGGGCGGATTCGATCACACCGGATATCCTGTAAGATCTTATTCTACGCACCGTTGACATACCGGAATAGATGTGGGTGACATGGCTTGCACCAGCTTCAACGGCTTTCACAACATCACTGTATGAAGCGTTGGAGTGGGCTATGGAAACAAGGATACCTTCTTTTCTCAAGTATCTCATCACCTCAAGTGCACCGGGAAGTTCCGGGGCAAGCGATACTCTCTTCACAATCCCATTTTCAATTTCCACAAGTTCCTTTATCTCGTTTATACTTGGATTCTTCAGATACTCAGGATTCTGAGCACCAGCCTGTTCTGGGCTGAAGTATGGTCCTTCGAGATGTACACCGAGTATTCTTGAGCCGATCGGTTCAGATTCTTTCATCATCTCCGATACAACCTTTATCACCTTTTTTATGTCTTCCATCGGGGCAGTCAGCGTGGTTGGAAGAAGTGAAGTTGTTCCTCCCTTGGCGTGGGTTTCGACTATCGTTCTCAGAGATTCTGTCGAACCATCCATGGTGTCCTTCCCACCACCACCGTGAACATGTATATCCACGAACCCAGGCAATAAAAAATTTTCGTCGAAATTCATCCTCTCAGCCTGTTCATCTCTAAAATCCCCTGCGGAACCAACTGAAAGGACTCTATTTCCTTCGATCAGAATCCCACCATCTTTTATGATTCTGAAAGGTGTCACCACCGTTCCGATCAGAAGTTTCTTCATCCATCTTCTCCCCCTGTATCTTTTGTGGATAGATCTCATATCCTCAGATCCATCTTCAGCTTTTTCGTCAAATCGATGAGAAATTCCTTGGATCTGATTATTTCTTCATCGAGGTTCGGTATCTTCCCTATGTCGAGTCCAACGTATCCATCGAATCCATGTTTCTTCAAAGCGGAGAATACCCCTTCCCAATCTATATTTCCTCTTCCAAGTCCAAGGTGTTCGTTCGTCTTTCCATCGTTGTCGGAGACGTGAAGATAAAATATTCTATCACCGAGTTTCTCCACACTCAAAGGTAGTATCTCCTTTTGAGCATTGAGATGGCCTGTATCCAGCACAACACCAAGATTATCACTCTTGACATGATCGAGAAGTCTGAGAGCGGAATCCGTGTTACTTATCATTTCCCCAACACGTGGTTCAACGCACAGCTTCAATCCAGCTTCTTTTGCCATCTCTGCCGTGTTATAGAACGTATCAACCAGAACTTTCCATTGCTCTACCCATTTAAAATTTGGATCTATCTCGACCTTCAATTCCAAGCCATAATCTATGGACTCCCTGTACGGATTTTTACCCTTGAACCTCAGAGGAGGGGTAAAACTGTCTATCTGAACCAATTCCGCTCCAAAATAATTTGCAAGTTCCAACCCGAGTTTGTAAAGTTCGAATCCCTTCCTCCTTTTATCTTTATCCATACTCACGAGTTCTGGAAGTATCGGACAAAAGTTCATTATTTTGATCCCCCGTTCCTCGAGCTTCCTCTTTATATCATGACGATGTTTGTAAACCTCCCTCATGTTTTCCTCTCCAACACCTTCAAGTTCCATATGGGAGAACCCAAGATTCGCGATCTCATCGATCACTTTGAGGGTGCTTTCTATACTCGGTGGATATCCATATTTGCTTATCGCATAGAGCCAACAGACATTCAACACCAAATTCTACCCACCTCCTCAGCCAAGTTGGGTTTTAACGTATTCAATGGCATCTTCTTTGGCTCTTTCAAGATGAAGATCGAGCAATTTCTTCGCCTTCTTTCTATCCATATTCTTGATGGCTTCTATGATTTCTTCGTGCTCTTTGCAAGCTGTACGTGGGTTTATCGTCAGATGCATCGTCATCCTTATCAAATCGATCACACCATTTGCAAGTTTCATCAACCACTTGTTCTTGGAACTTTCGATGAGAAAATCTATGTGAAACTTCTCATCGAACTCCCGAACACCATCTATCAATTTTTGCTCATCATTTTCTTTCATCAAATTCTTCAACCTATCTGAAAGTTCTTCAATCTTTTCAGAATCGAAGTTCTGAAATACATATTCGAGACCGAGAAATTCGAAGGCTTTCCTCAAATCGAAGAGTTCTTCGACATCTCTTGGTGTAAGACGGACGACGAAATATCCAGTGTATGGTTTCGAAACCACGAGTCCTTGTTCAATGAGTTTGTGTATGGCTTCGCGAATCGGGGTTGGACTTATCGAGAGATCCTGAGATAGTTTTTTAATCTCGATCTTCTCACCAGGTTTTAGTGAGAATTCAATTATCATTTTTTTTAGATAATCATAAACCTGATCTGTCAATCTCTTTTTGTCGAGCATATCAACACCACCCCATCCGTATGTTTTGTTATATTTTATATTCTATTTTTAAAAAAGTCCACATCAAGGTCTATGAAAGAGAAGAAATGTTGTATAATGAACAATGGAATTGTTTCTACTTCCAAACGATTTCACAGTTCGATGAAAGGGGGATAAGGATAGGATGAAGAAGATTCTTCCCTTCATTGTGTTGATTCTGGTAGCGAGTATAGGATCGATTATTTTCATGGGTCTTTACAATTACAACGTGACGTCCAA
>Ga0209410_1001568_pt1 | contig 11144 bp, 9 predicted proteins | sample Mar14436cmmetaG_FD_184135 | JGI IMG/M metagenome (GOLD analysis project Ga0209410, IMG submission 184135) | Marine hydrothermal vent microbial communities from Guaymas Basin, Gulf of California to study Microbial Dark Matter (Phase II) - Marker... ... | reverse complement strand
AAGCGAAAAAGCGAAAACTAAAAAGAGAAAGGCTGAAAGAAGGAGAAAACGTACTTCATCAGCATAATAAGCTTAAAACAATAATTAGCTTCGTCAAAATTGTTTGCAAAGCATAAAACACAAAAAATAATTTAATTGTACTAAAAATAATTTTAAATTAATTGGGGGAACATGAAGCTGAGTGAATGGGCTCTAAGAAATAGAATAAAAATACTGATATTAGCGATGTATATATTTGAAGCTTTAAGCGGCGTGGCTTTATTCATATTTCTATTCAATCCTACACTTCAAGCAGCAGTATTCACCATCCTAACCCTCATGTTAACAATAGGCTTCCACGAGCTAGTCATGCTACACTACATAGTATCACTATTAGAGGAAAAAGGAATCAGCTCATGATACTTAGCTAGCTAAGGATAAACAATTGTTTGTATAGTAATGCTATTTTTTGGTTATTTTTGAGTAAAAATAATTTCCAAAAATAAGTTAGCTAAAGTCATCGCAGGTAAAAATAAAATTTTTACCCTTAGTTAGTTCACCTTAACGTTTCATGAAAAGAAGCAATAATGTCAGATAAAGAGAAGTTGCAATCCAAGATATGCCTAGTGATAAACCAATGGGGCCGCCTATAAAAGCTCCAATAATTACTACTGTAGAGATAATAAGATACGCCATCATGAACCTTCTAATTGCGATATAAGGATTAAATGTAAAAGTGATACGGGCAATAGTGCCTGTTATAAGAGGGCCTAAGCCCTCTCTCCTTAAGAGTTCCTCATAAAACCTTCTTCCTTCATACGTCAGAGCAACTTCAAGCCCATAAATGGCTTTTCTAGTTTTGAATAACGGTTGGCCGAAAGTCTCAAGAATATTTAGGAGTTTTTTGTAAGATACTTTCATTTCTTCAGCAAGAAGCCGTATAGGATACCACTCAATGTCGCGCGTCCCCAGTATGAGCAGAGCCTCTAAAGCTAGATACATGTCATACAAGTTATTCTGAAGCCAGTACTTCGATGCCATTTTATAAAGTCCTAGCAAAGTTTTTCTAACTTTTATTCCCTTAGAGGTTAGTTTGTATCTGTTTCTGCCTATTTTTTCAAGCACGTTCTTGCGCTTTAATTTTTGAACTGCATCAATTACGGTTCTTTTTTTAAGGCCCAGCTTCTCCGCGATTTCAGACGGCTTGATTTCCCCATTATCAGCGTGAATAATTATCGATAGTTGTACTTCTCCTCTAGATAGATCTATAACGCTGTCTACCTCTTTAATTATTGAGATAAACTGTAGTAACTTGGATTTATTGCTCGGCTCACGTAGATCATGATTATCTAGGTACTGCTCGAATTCGGCCAGTTTTTTCGCCATATATTCACCCCTAACTATTATTCTGCGCTACGATTATTTTTATACTGAGGATTGGAGCTTGGTCTGAATATGATATCTTGGCGTCCTCTTAGGCTGTAAAGGATTTTCGATATATCCTCCTTCTCCAGCGATATTTCGACTGAATGAAGCTCCATTCTCGCCTTCTCGTAGGTCTCCTCCGGAAACAGGTAATATTGGTTGATAATGTTTGAAACTTCTCTGAAGTCTTTGATGCCCTTTTCAAGCATCCACCTTAGCACGGCAATCCTCCTTTCAATTTCTTCCTCTACTTCTTCAACGCTCTTTCCCTCTCTCTCCGCGATTCTCTGGAGAAGAAAGCTTTTAGCTACTTGATCGTGAACATCTCTTCTGGGATCCCATTTTACTATAAGCCTATACTTGTTAAAGTCCTCTACTTCCCAAAGATATCTTAAACGTCTACCTATTTTTCCGCCTGGAAGCCTTACCCTATCTATGAGGATCATTATGTTCATGGATGATATGTACGCGGGGGAAACGTTCATAGGCGGGCTTGTGAGTCTCTGAACGCACTTACTTATAGATTCGGCGTGTATCGTGCACATTCCTCCATGTCCCGTGGCCACTGCCTGGAAGAGCACGAAGGCTTCTTCGCCTCTAACCTCTCCAACTATGATGTAATCGGGCCTGTATCTTAGGGAAAGCTTCACCAAGTCATAGAGAGTTATTTCCTTGCCTTTGCTCTCTCCCAACCCATAGGCTTCCCTGCTTACTAGCTGAACCCAGTTCTCATGTGTGAGATTTAGTTCGGGAGTTTCCTCCACAGTAACTATTTTCATCCCAGGTTTGAAGAAATTAGCGTACGCGTTTAAAGTCGTGGTTTTGCCCGCGGCGGTGGAACCCATAATCATCATGCTCATCTTGTTTTCTAGCATCAACCAAATGTATGCGGCCGTCCATAGGTCGGTATGTCCGTTAGCTATCAGTTCGATAACAGAGAACGGTTTTTGCCTAAACTTCCTTATTGTAAAGGTACTGCCCCTAGGCGATACTTCCTCGCCGAATGTAGCCGCTAACCTATGCCTGCCCGGAAGCATTGCGTCCACTATGGGGAAAGCCGTTGAGATATGCTTTCCAGCCATGTGGGCCAGCTTAACCACGAATTCTCGCAGATAGTTCCTATCACGGAACACTATGTTTGTAGGGATAGACTCGTAATCCCGATGCCAGACGTGTACTGCCCTATCTATTCCATCGCAGCTTATGTCTTCTAGGCGGGGGTCCCTCATTAGCACGTCTATCGGGCCGTAGCCTAAAAGGTCTCTCTCAACGTAGTACATGACTTTTTCCCAGCTTTCCTCGCTTAGCCCCCTCACGGTCCTCCTATACTTGTTAGCCAGCCTCCTAGCCTCATTTATAACGTACTCCCTAACCTCAGCCTCGAAGCTCTCTGGGGGCTCAAGCTCCACGCTCAAGATATCGAAAAGCTTATTTTTGGCCCGCTCTTCCTCAGGTGTAAGCTGAGCTTCCTGCACAAAGTACATGCGCTGATCGCCCATCTCCGGCACAGAAGCAATTACAACCTTCGCAAACGGCTTAACAACCCAGTACTCCTCAATAATATTGTTCTCTGGCTTAAGCGGCAGATATTCTACTTTAGGGCTTTCCCTTTTCCCCACATCTTTCTTATTTTTTAAAGTCATAACCTACGTCTATGCTTATACGAAAAATTCTCTTTAAAATAGTGGGAAGCCCATATTCTCTAAAAATGTTAGACCAGTCAACAATCTTTCATAGACCATAAGTCTACCTACTCAGCGATGATTAACGCATAGAACGAATAATGGTCTACAAGATTTTGCACCATGGGGGTGAAAAAATGAGGAGTAAGGGCATAAGCCCCGTAATAGCAACCGTAATAATAGTCGCTGTAGCAATAGCAATCGCAATAGCGGTAGCTTTCTGGCTTACAGGAATAGTCGGAATATTTACCGGCAGAGTCGAACAACTAGAAATAGTAGCAGCAAGAGCAGAATATGATAGCAATAATAACACATATACTATAACAGTTATTGTGAAGAACTCTGGCACTTCACCAGCGACAATTGATGGAGTTTTCATAACTCCTACTAGTGTCGCTACAGGAGCCGCCGCAAATTGTAGTGCGGGCAGCTCAGGACCAGATATAAACAATGTTAACACAAACTCAGACTGCAAAGTTGAACCCGGAGGATCAGTTACGGTAACTATAACAGGAATATCTGGAAACGCCGGTCAGAGCGTTGAGGTTAAGCTACATAGCGCTGGCGGGAAGGAGTATCCGAAGCTTGTTGTTTTGCCATGAACGCAAACTCAAAATTTTACATTTTTTTCTCTTTTTTTTCTTTTTAGGTGGTTATATTGGCATTACATGCATCTATATACTCTCTTTTTCCTTCTTTAGGCGATAAACTCGCTGGGGCTTGGAAAGAACTTTATGAAGATATTAAGGCGTCTGGGATTAAAGTTTACCCGCCTGCTTATGCCGCAACAGGGTTTTTTATATCCCTAATAGTGGGCGTAATATCCCTTCTATTTTCCTCGATTTTTTTACTCTTCACAAGTTTCCTGCCCGAACCTATTTTGCAGATTATACGGCTTTCGCTTCCTTGGCCCCTTCACTTGCTTATTCCTATTTTAGCTCCTCTATCGCTTTCCTTCCTAGTCTTCGTGCTTTACATGAGCTATCCAAAACTTAAGAAAATCTCCAGAGGCTCAAACATGGAAGCTGAAATGCCTTACTTAGCTGCCTACATAGCTACCATGGCTACCGGGGGTGTTTCACCGTATATAAGCATGGAAATGCTCGCCAACGCCCCTAGAATCCTCTTCAACATAGTGAAGGAAGAGGCCGCGAAGTTCTACTTGAGAGTAAAGGCTATGGGCTACGACCCCTTAACAGCCATCGAGGAATCCGCCAAGGAGGTACCCAACAAGGGTTATAGACAGCTTATGCTGGGGTACGCAGCCACCCTGAGAGCTGGCGGCGACATAGTACACTACCTGCAGAGGCAGACCGAAATGATGTTGCGGGAAAGAGTATCGCAGGTCAAGATTATAGGAGAGAGGGTGGGAATGCTCCTTGAAGGTTACCTAGCCATAACCCTAGTCACTGCGCTTACAATCTACGTCATGTTCACCATTAATTATTCAATGGCTCAGGTGGGCTTAGGTCTAGGGGGCTCAGAATTTCAGCTCTTCCTATTCGGCTACATATTGATGCCTTTCATCTCGGGCCTCTTCATATACCTAGCCGACTTGCTACAGCCAAAATATCCAGTCTACGATAAAACCCCATACTACATCTTCTTCAGCGCCTCGCTCCCACTGACGCTTCTACTGCTCTTCACCATGACCATGCCCTTCCTAGCCCCTGACATTTTCGGCAACATGCCCTCTCCTTTCAAGCAGATAGTTAAAAACCTATGTTCCTACCTTAACCTTCCAAGCGGCTTTGAATCTGGCGTCGGAATCACCCTAGCCCTAATGATAGGTCTTATCCCCGCCGTGCTAGCGGACTTTTATTCTTCGCTCAAAAATGAGGGCATTCAGTATGGCATAACTAGGTTCCTAAGAGATTTAGTAGAAGTCAGAAAAACCGGAATGAGTCCCGAAAAATGCATCATGAGCCTGAGAAGCAGAGATTACGGGAAATTTTCCAAATACTTGAGAGAAATGTCCAACCAGGTAGGCTGGGGGGTCCCTCTCAGCAAAATTTTCGAGGACTTTGCCAAGAAAGTGAAGAACTGGCTCGCCCTCATAAGCATGTATCTGCTTGTCGAGTCCATAGAAGTGGGAGGTGGAACACCCGAGATACTGGAATCACTGGCAAATTACGCGGAAACCCTGGAACAAGTTGAGAAGGAAAAGCGAGCCGCGTTAAAACCCCTACTCCTGATACCTTACATCGGGGCAATAATACTTGTAGTCGTTGTGCTAATCTTGATAGGCTTCATGAACTACATCATGTCAATGGCGGGCGGAGCGATAGGCCCCTCCCTATTAGTGTCAACCTTAACTCCACCAATAGTACTAGACGTTTACACCATGGGGTTGGTCGCGGGCAAAGTAGGCTCCGAGAGAGTCTCAGCAGGCTTTAAACACTCCATGTTCCTGATGATAATAACATTAGTCTCAATGGCCTTAACACCTCATCTAGTAAGCGGATTAGCCATAAAGCTCTAAAAGCAATAACAGCCTTTTTTATTGGGTTTCTAAGTTTCTGTTCCAATTTTCACGACAAGGATTTTAGAAACCAATAATATTAAACCCAAAGTTATCTAAAAGAGCTAAGGTTTCACTACTTCAGGTGCGTAGGCTTTCCAGAACATTGGTGCGTAGACGTACATCGCTTGCCATCCTTTGTCCAGCGTGCCCGGCTCGTATGCAAATAGTACTAGCCAGTAATCTAGCAACGGGTTAAACACGTTTTTTTCAACATTTATGTATCCGTCCGCTAGCTTCAATTCAATAGAGTTTTGTATTCCTGATCCGCTACACCTTGTGACATAGAATGCTGGAAGATAACCTTCGTTGCTCGATGCAATGAGCAGTTTAACGAGGTTTTCGTTTCCTATTATTGCTCTCCCTAATTCTACGTTCCAGTGCGCGTACCAAAGCCCGGGATTAACCCAGCCTAGGTGGTAACATTGGCAGCCCCAAGATGTTCCGAGGTCCACTAGATTGCTGGGGATATACCCGTATGGATACCAGCAGCTTACATAGGTGTATTTCCTTTCTCTAACTTCCCCTTCTACTAGCGGGTAACCGTACCATGTTCCATTCCATCCAGCTGTGTACGCGAATTTTGTCGGTCTGCCGCTGCCCATCATTGAGAAAAGCCAGTAGCTATAGTCGTACTTGCTATTGCTCCAATAGACGTGCATAATGAGAGGAATATATCTTGTCCCGTTAACTACTGATAGTATTGCTAGAGTTGAATAGTAGCCAGTTCTGTTCTCGTACGCGTAAACCGAGCATACGCGATCGGTGTCAAGTACCGCGAAGATGCGTATTGGAGCTGTTACTCCTCTGAATTTTCCAAGATAGTGGCTCAGCACCTTCCACCTCCCACAGGGCCTATACCATCCAAGTCTTCCAGACTTTTTGCCGAACGCGTGAATGTTCCAGGGACCGAATGCCTCATCGTTCGTGTCGCGTACGCCTATGGCGGCTACGCCCCTATAGTTGAAGGGATAGTCCCGCATGTAGGGATCATCTACATCTATTAGTTCAAGCCAGAGAACGGGCGTTCTTAAGTCATTTATGCTTTTACTTAGATCCTCTACATAGCTGATATCGGTTTTCCATTGTATTGGCATCCAGTCTAGGTCATCGCTCCACCACAGAACCACCCATTGATGAGTTATGTTGACTTTAGGGAATGGCACTAAGAACACGTATTTCTGAATGAACTTTTGCCCGCTAGGAGTTATTACATATGGCTGTATATCCAAGGTTGGGTCAGGCAGGTTTACTGGAACCTGCACCCACCTGTCATGCCAATAAACCTCGGTCCAATTTTCATACTGCAACGGGCGCTCTCTAAGCGTGTCGCGCTTGCCGTTTGACGATATGTTCACCCTAAGCTGTTTTATTGGCATGAAGGGAAGCGGGGGTAGCCTCAGATCGGAGCTTATGTTCAGCTCCATGTCAAGCCAGAAGAGCCTCAGATCGGAGCTGAACTCTATAACGTATTTCTCGTCTGGAGTGTCTATAGGGCGGTTTATGTACGTTTTCTGTAAAGTTTCCTCATCCACATACGGTACCTTATCCGGGGTATTCTTTTTTATCTTAAAAGGTATGTAGCTGTAAGTTATCGATTCAACTAAAATACCTCTTTTGTCTGAGACGACGACGAGCAATGGCACATATTTTTTGCCAGTCAAGGGATCTTCGAGAATTTCCACATAGGGTTCAAACTTTAGAGAGTAGTTTCCAAATCCCTCGTACTTAACATCTAAAATCTTCGCTTTTAACCACCTGCCCGTCCACCTGCCGCTCGAGTTCTCGGGATAGTATATTTCAACCCATCCTTTAGTTAATAGCTCGCCATACGTTTCATTGTTATCCACCCTCACATTTATCATTATTTCCGTGTAGTTTCCTGTTCTATTGTAAACCAGCGGATAGGGGTAAGCTTTTAGAAAAACGCCAACAACCACATCAGACTCCCACCCGTAGAAACCAGCATTAGTTAAATTCACCTTAAGCCTAGCATAGGCAACCGACGCCGAAGACGGATAATACCAGTACCCCTTAACGAGATCTCTCACCCACCTTTTTCGGCCAAGGTATTCTGAAATATTGAGTTCGCCGAGCTCATATCTTATTTGAGGTCCGTAGCTAGCATAAGCTTTGGAGGCCGCAGCCATCCAGTATTGAAGATACATTTTAGCTACATTTCTTGCGACAGTGAAGTTGTGCCTCTCACCGTATGATAGCCCGAGACTGCTAAATCTAGAGCAAAAATCGTAGAAGCGAGTATAGTTGAAATAAGACCTAGTAGCTGCAGCCAAAACTACTGCCAAAGCTCTTTCAAAGTCCGCTGTTATCGATGCTACAACTTCCCGCACAACAATGCTTCTAGTCTTTAAGAAAAACACGTGAGCCTCGTAAACGTTTACAATAATGACCATGATTATTAAGGTTATCATGAGGACCGTAGCAACGAGAATTTGCCCTCTTCCCATGGCTATCCCCTAAACCCAAGGACGAGAACTATGTACAAGACCGTTCCCCTCACCTTATCAGGCTCTCCCACGACAACATATGTGTAGGATACGGACTCCGCCTCCGTGAATTTTGCCTCATCCGAATTTTCCAGATTCGTTATCCTCCCATTATCCAACCTATTGAACGTTATATCCCCTGTTACGGGGGAAAAACGAAGTTCATAAACCTCCATTTTAAATAATACTTCAGGAGGCAGGCTAATGGAAAGTACCAGCCTCATTTCATCCTCCCAATTCGTCCCAGAAAGATTACCCCGAACTATAACATCCTCAAACACTCCCGCTGTAGCGAGTTCGTTAAGAAGATTATACGCCAACCTTCGCAGGTCGCTTGTTTCCCTAATATAGATGCTTCTAATAGGACGAGTAAAGTTCATCACGAATATTATAGCGACAGTCATCATAAACGCTGCAAGCAAGAGTTCTATAACGCGAACTTGCCCACGGCGCATAGCTTATCCCTCCACCTTCCTCCATATAGTCAGCCTGACGATGTAAGGATAGTTGTATATGTGAGCTATTCTCGTAATGGTAACGGAGTTTGCTGGCTGGGCGCTACGTTCGCCTATGTCGATCTCGGGAATCCTGTTTATAACTACACATATCGGATTACCCCTCCACTGGGCAAAGACGAAGACGTGCGATGACAGTCTTTCAACATACTGAATCTTCCCGATGAGGTACTTGTCCTCGCTCGAGGGGAGAACTTTGCTGGCGACTTCCTGGCACCACTCAGGGTCGTTGGGTTGGCTACGGCACCATATTATGCTAGTTATGTTTAGTAGTTCCTTGTACTGGGGCACGGCTTGGACAATCTCGTCTTTAACAATGATAGCGCCGCTGTTAGGGTTAAAACTTGACCCGTTAAGTTCTCTCGATAAAATTATTGCGTCTCCAATAATATATCCTTGTGTTGGCGCGTCTGTCTCCGAAGTCGCAGAGTATCCGTGGACCGCTACGAAGCCGTGCCATTGAGTGTGTATGAGGAGGAAATACAAGAACCAATTAGTGCTTGGTTGATTTTCAAGATAGCTGGGTACAACGTCTGTAAAATCTACTATTGTCTCGCCTAGCGCGTCTGTAAGGTTGCCCTCCGCGAATATTTTTTTCTCCTCAATCTTGTTCGGGTTATTGCCAGCTCCGGGTTTAATTTTCACGATGACGTAAATTCCTGTTACGTTAGCGTTCGGCAATCCTATCTTGTACCAGTTCAAGACCCTTATTTTGAACTTTGTCGGAAAACTAGTTCTATTACCTGGCGGAGTATACCATTCTAGTGGCTGTACTACGTGCGTTATCATCGGCTTCATTTCCAGCCGGAAGCCGTAATCGTCGCTTATACCTAAGAGGTCGACAATTCTGCTATAATTTAGCAGTAAAGGGTTGGGAAGTATTGAGAGGTTAGCTAGTCTCATAACCTTATCTGGGTCAATTATATATGGGGCTCGTGTCCCATTAAGAGCTAAGCCGAAGTCCCGCAGATCGCCCGAAGAAACCATAATGTTCGTGCCCCAGTCTGCGGGAAAGCCTGGTGTTAACAATATTTTATCCACGAGCCTCTCTGCAACATTATAAAGCTGCTCTTCTTTTACTGTCACCAATCTACCCGTTACATCCTCTATCATATTAAGAGAGATCGTTATGAATAGAATAATCAGAACGCCTATAGCCAGATATTCTAGTATCACATGCATTACTTATCCCTGATTATATATTATGGCTAAACCCACATAGATGTTTTCACCATTACGAAACACTACAATCGCAGGCTTTCCTCTAACCTCAACTCCGCTCGATAAGCGTTCGGGAGCAGGCAGCAATATTTCACGGGACACTTTAATGCCTCCGATGACCTCGCTATTCGCTACAACCTTTACAGGACGTTCCCCAAAGTTCGGAGTTACGATAACCCGCACCTGCTCGTAAATCTGCAATTTTACTCTTACAACTATCACTCCTTCACTCGTCCCTTCTATTCTAATACTGTATGCCTGGCCTCCTATAGTCTGTGGCACTGTAAGGTACATGTAGGTTAGATTGCCTCCTCCAAGAGTGTATACCGAGACGAGCTCTACTATTTCCCTAGCCGTTGTTTCGGCAACCTCAGAGAGTCTGACGTTCTGAATTTCAAGCATTGCCATAAACTGCACAGCCAGAAAAACGGCTATTATAATTACCATGGCGCCGATTAGGGCCAACGTTCCCATTATATGCGAAAAAACAGGAGATGACATGCTAACCCCTTGTTGAAACTTCTACTTGAGCTATTCTAACTATTAACACGCTCCCGTCGGCTGTCGCATCGCCGCTATAATCTTTCGTCTCGCTTATACCGTCAAGGCTCGCTTTCACGCGAATTGCAGTAGCGTTAAACTTATACTCAGTTGTAGTTATGCCTTTATTTCTTAGAATAACGGGTATCTTGCCTGCGCCTCCCAACTCGCCGAAGGTGATATTAATGTAGAATATGGCGAAGTAGTTGTATTTCTTCTTCTCACCTGCCTCCAGCACCTCAAAAGTGCCAAGATAGTTTACCCTAATCCTAGTTGCTCGCAATACAGCAATAGCTCCACCACTAAAGTTTTCATATACTATTACCAGTGGTTCTCCGGCCCCAACAATTAACCTATTTACATGAAACTCCGGATTAACCTCTACCTCAGGGCGCAACATCCTAAACACGTTAGTTACCAGTGGGCCTGCCCTAACAACTATAGCAGATGTTTCCTTGTCGCTCAGAATATCGATATTATTAACTTTAACCTTAAATTCGCCAAAAGCATTCCTTACAAAGTTTATTCCAGCCGTTGATAAACTATACCTAATATAGCGAGACCCTCCAGCTCCAAGAGCTACTTGCTCTAAAGCAGTAGCAGTATATATCAGTAGGTCTTTCGAGGATTCAAACTCCATTCGCTGCCTGTTTAAATCTATCAGAGAAGACGAATAGAATATCGCTACGCCTATAACGGTTATAAAGATTCCCGTCAATATGACAGTAGTTAATACTTGAGAAACGCCGTGCGC
>Ga0209410_1001567_pt1 | contig 11145 bp, 15 predicted proteins | sample Mar14436cmmetaG_FD_184135 | JGI IMG/M metagenome (GOLD analysis project Ga0209410, IMG submission 184135) | Marine hydrothermal vent microbial communities from Guaymas Basin, Gulf of California to study Microbial Dark Matter (Phase II) - Marker... ... | reverse complement strand
CACTGAGTACCCGGTGAAAAATTTGAGAAGCTCTAGAACTCATTTGAGGTGCCTCAGGCAAAGGAGATTCTTGATGAGATATTTTACAATTTTTCTCTTAGCTCCCGCTTTTTAGAGTGATCTTAAGGCTTCCAGTATATCAACTTCAGCATGTTTCCATAATATATCAATTTATACGGGCTCTGAAGCTGGAACTCATGCTTGATGAGAAAATTATTATAAACAGAAAAATCAATGATAAACAAGGTGATCACATGGAAGATAAGATAGATTTTATCGCAAGACACGGGAAATGGATTGTTGTGAAGAAGATGGATATCGATGAGAATACAGAGAAGATAGATATTGCCAGACTTCTCATATCGATCCGTGAGACCCTTGACAGAAAGATATTTGAGTATCTTGATGATGATTTTGATCTCAGAAAAATAGATAATATAGCATCTGAAATTGTTCCTGATGGAAGACTCACAGAAGAAAAAATTGCGCAGGCTTTAAAAAAATTAAATTCAGCAGAAATCTCGAGGAAATTAGAAGGAGATAAGCTTAAAAAAGAAATTGCAAAACAGATACTTACTGAAAAAGTTCTTCAAAAATTGAAATTAAAAACACTCGATGCAAAAAGTATAGATAAATATATCCAGAGAAAGGAGATGGACAAGGCATTTGGATCTATATAGAATCTATATTTTTTTATTTTGTTCTATATACTTCATACATAAAATTTATATAAAAACTTGATAACGAAAAATCATGTTACCTGAAGAAGCTGGAAAAAGTGGATTTTCTTTGAGAGCATTGATTATAGCTTTGATACTGAGTCTGTTCCTTCTGGCGAGTTCCAGTTATATAGCACTTAAACTTGGAGCACTACCATGGCCAATAATATTCTCAGTTATTGCCTCAGGGGGTATACTGAAGGCCCTTTCCAGATTTAAACCCACGGATATCCATGAGATCAATGTTGCTCAGGCTGGGGGTACTATCGGTGGATTGCTCGCCTCAGGCGTGGTATTTACAATTCCAGGTATTTTATATCTCCAGATGAATGAAAAACTGGATATAAACCTACCACATCTCTGGGTTCTGGGAATTGTATGCATATCTGGGGCTGTTCTGGGTATTCTTCTATCCATTCCCCTGAGAAGAACATTCATAGATGAGGAAGATCTACCTTTCCCTTCAGGGGCAGCAGGGGCTGAGGTACTGAAAGCAGAAAGTTTTGGAGGAAAAACAGCTGTTTTATTGCTCGTTGTGGGGGTTGCATCGGCTATCTTTGCACTTACGAGAGATCTATATTTTGCTTCAGGTTTTACGATTACATTTTTAGCATCTTACAGTATATTTTTTACAATATATCCCATGCCAATGGGGCTGGGAATTGGGTATATTCTGGGACCCAAGATCAGCATAAACTCATGGCTCTCTGGAGCTGTTGTTGGATGGGTGATACTCATACCTCTTTTAAAAGAGTATGAGAGTATAAAATTAGTTCAGGAACTTGGAATGGGGATCGTTCTTGGCTCAGGTATAGGATTTTTTGTCAGTTATATTATTCCAAAAGCCAAAAAGATATTTTTGCCTCTGTTTTCATGGAAGAATTCCCCATGGTACACAAAGATAATACCACTCGTTTCCCTCATAAGCTTTATTCTCCTTATAATCTCTGGAGTTCCCATTCTGGCAAGTTTTCTGGCTGTACTTGGTGTGTGGATAATGGCAACTGTGGCTTCAAGGATGACAGGAGAAACGAATATAGATCCCCTGGAACAGTTTGGTATAATAATAGGCCTTCTTTCCCTTGGGATATACAGCATTCTCAATATGAGCTTAGGGTATCTCCCAGCCTTCCTTATAGTGTGTTTTGTATCCATAGCTACAGCAATGGCGGGGGATATAGGTCATGATTACAAATCTGCAAAGATAGTGGGTACAAAGGCAAAGGATATCATAAAGGTGGATCTTCTCTGTGGTATTCTCTCAGGGGCTTTTGCACCATTGATTCTGAAGATAATCCTTGAGGGATACTCAAATACTATATTCACCCAGGCAATGCCAGCTCCGCAGGCTGTTCTCGTTGCAGGGAGTATCTTTGGATTCAAGTATCCAGAAGTTTTCTGGATGGGATTCATAGTTGCAATGGCGATCGAGATCCTGAGAAGAGTTCTGAAAAAAGAGATACCATTATCCCTGATGGCATTTGGAATAGGAATGTTTTTGGGTTTAACGCTGAGTTTTTTACTGGCTCTCGGTGGAGCTATAAGATATATCACAGATAAAAAGGGCATGGACTACAATAAAGGGATACTGATCTCAGCAGGAATGATGGGAGGCGAAGGAATTGCAGGATTTTTAGAAGCTTTTCTCATTGTAGTTGGTGTGAGTATTGGAGTTGCAATAAAAAGTTTAATATTTGGAGCGGTGATAATACTTATTGTAGCTCTGATCAGGGTGAAAAGATGATTGTAGGGATTGATATAGGAGGAACAACAACAGATGCTGTCGGCATAAAAGATCATGAGATACTGAAGATAGTGAGTGTCACAGCAGATGATCCCTTAGCCGCAGCTGCTGGCGCTCTCGGGAAACTTGTCACCTCACTGAATATGAGTCTGAAAGATGTGAGAGTTCTTGCCGCCACTGGGGGAGGATCAAGACTTTTAAAAAATGAGTTACTTGGTGTGCCGGTAAAAAAAGTGGATGAGATCACAGCCATAGGAAAAGGGGGAATCACACTTGCGAATAAAAAGAGAGGCGTTGTGGTGAGCATGGGGACAGGAACAGCCATAGTCTGTGTGAAGGACAAAATCAAGCACTTTGGGGGGAGTGGTATGGGAGGAGGGACTCTTCAGGGGTTATCGAGAATGCTTCTCAATATAAACGATATAAAAAATCTTGATAAGCTTGCAGAAAAGGGAGATCTGAAAAAGATAGATCTTACCGTGGGGGACATAGCCGGAGGCAGAGTTGGAGTCATCCCGAGCGATGCAACGGCATCCAACTTTGGAAAAATAGACGATACCGTGGAAAAGGAGGATATAGCAAAAGGGATAATCAATATGGTTTCTCAGACGATAGCAGTTATCTCGATCTTTGCTGCAAGAGCATGCAATCTTGATGATATTATACTCACAGGAAAGGTCACATCTCTGAAAGAGGTCCAGAGATCCCTGAGATCCATAGAGCCTCTCTTCGATAAAAAGTTTATAATCCCGGAAAGAGGTGAATATGCAACTGCTATTGGTGCTGCTGTATCAATTCTGAATGGAGAATAGATGAGCAGTTCTATGATTGAAGATCTATGAAAGCTTGAAATTCTGATCGCCAAACTGAACTCCTGAAAAAGATAATTCAATGAGAGATAATTCCTCCTTCTATTTTTATTTTGCTTCTACCAACCCAATCCCTCAAGACTGTATGTTAGTTCTATCCTCAGATCTTTCCGATCTGTAGTGTATCATTGTTTTTGTGATAATACCAGCTGTCATTATAGATAAAGTAACGAGTAATGCATTATTAGAATTAACAAAAATATACCATAGAATATAGATAATTCCGCATATGACAAGAAACAGACCAGAAAAAATTATTAATCTGCTCTTTTTATCCCAGTTTTTTGTATTCCTGAATCCTGCCCACATCCGAGCACTTTCTCTCTCTTCCATAGGTACCTTCCTCAGCCATCTTCCTAATAAAACAAAGAGAATCCCAAGAATTATGAACACTGCAGAGCTATTTATGCTTGATCTATCTTTAGTTACTCCAAAAAATAGAGTAATTGTTCCTATACCAGCGATCAACAAAATTAATCTGTCATCCTTCATTTCCTCACCCGTTTCCTGTGTTTAAATACCCTCATAGGGGGGATATGCACTTCCTGCACATTTTGTAATTTAACAGAAGAATATATATAGTTTTTCCTGTTCTTAAGGATCACCTGTGGAGCTAAATATGGCACTTAACTTGACAGTACCATCCTGACCAAAAACTTTATAAATGCTCAAGTAAAGTATACTTTACATAAAGTAAAACATATTTTACAGAAGGGTGATACCATGTTCAGGAATAAGTGGAGAAAAATAACGGTTGGAATATGGAGTGTGTGTATTCCTATTGCCCTTATAGGTGGAGCGATAGATGAAAAAATTCTTATTATAATTGGAATTGCAGGCGCCACTGCAGGACTGATTCTCCTAAAACTCTTAGGGAGGTGAAAAAATGGACAGAAAAACATACACAATCTGTGGGATAATTATAGTTATGTGTTTGGGGGCAGTAATAGGCTGGAGTGTAGAAGTTGGAAATCCCATTTTATTAATACCAGCATTTATTATGAGTATCTCCTTACTGTATCTGTGCAAAGGCAGAGTCAAAGAAGTGATTGAGGATGAAAGAACATACAAAATAAGTGAAAGAGCATCAAAAAAGACCTTGGAAATCTTCATGACTGTTACAGCTATCACCAGTGGTATTTTGATAGCTTCCAGAGACAGATACCCGGAACTCAAAAATCTTGGGTTTACATTGGCATACTTAACCTGTGGTCTTCTTATAATGTATCTTCTCTTTTACGGATACTATGCAAAAAAATACGGGGATTAAATGAAGAATAAACTTAAAGTTTACAGGGCAATACACAATATAACACAGGAAGAACTCGCAGAAGAACTTAATGTTACAAGGCAGACGATAATATCAATAGAAAATGGAAAATATGACCCTTCTCTTAGATTGGCTTTTAAAATAGCAGCATTCTTTGGAGTAAAGATCGAGGACATATTTTTTTATGAAGAGAAAGAAAAAACTTTTATAACATGAAAAACGACTACAGAATATGAAGATCGAAAAAGATCCCTACACCGCTTTATACCCCAATCCCGTAGCCCTGATCACATGTGATGATAACATAATAACGATTGCATGGATCAGCACAGCATGTTATGATCCTCCTATGCTCTGTTTAGCTGTGAATCATGAGAGATATTCCTATGAACTGATAAAAAAATCAGGAGAGTTTGTAGTAAATATACCAAAAAAGGATATGATAAGAGAGATAGATATCTGTGGAACTGTTTCTGGAAGAGACGTTAAAAAATTTAAAAAAACAGGACTCACAAAGGTCATGGCAAAGAAAATTAAAGCTCCAATAATAAAAGAATGTCCTGTGAATATAGAGTGCAGAGTTGAGAAAATAATCCCTTTGGGTTCTCATGATCTTTTTGTGGGGAGGATTGTATCTGTTGATGTCGATGAAGATATAATGGATAACGGAGAGATAAACTATAAAAAAGCAGATCCACTCTGTTATATCAAAGGCGATTACAGAGCTGTAGGAGAGATTCTTGAAACTGCTGGATTCACAAAGAGATAGAAAAATTTTTATATGAATGAGAAAAAAATATCTTAAGCCACGGGGACGTGGTGTAGTCTGGCTATCATCATGGGCTCCAGAGATAAAAGCTATGGGTTTGCTGACGTAAGGATGAAGAATTTCTGGAGCGGAGAAACCCATGGACTCGGGTTCAAATCCCGCCGTCCCCACCATTTTTAAAAGGTAAAAAAATGATTACTGGAAAATTACTGGAAAACAGGGTAGTTATAGAGGATAAAAAAAGTATAGATAAGCTGAGAAATAAAGCATACGGTACTCTTGAGGATAATAAACTTTATTTAGGTCTTATAGAGGCTCTTTATCTCATAGAAAAGGAAAAACTGGAACTGAGTGAAGGTATGGATATACTGGAAGCAGCCAGAAAGGAAAGAGAGTTTGATATAAAGTTCTTAGTTTATAAAGATCTGAGAGAGAGAGGACTCATTGTGAAAACAGGATTCAAATACGGCACTCACTTCAGGGTGTACAGAGGGAGTCTTGAGGAGCATGCTGAGTATCTTGTTCATGTGATGGATGAAAAAGATAAATTTAAAGGATACGATCTTATCAGAACTGCGAGAATGGCAAATACTGTGAACAAAAAGATGATTTTAGCTTTTGTTGATATGGAAAATGATATTACATATATAGAACTCAAGAGAGTAAAGTTATGAAATGCACAAAAATTCTTTCTTTTTATCTGAATAAAAACACTATTCCCACCAGAATAAAAATAACTCCTCCTATTCTGGATAATATCTTATCATCTACCTTTGTTGAAATAAATCTTCCTGCATATATCGCCATAACTGACAGAAGACTCAGAGATAACATTATCCCGATGAGAACAAGAATGGGATTATACATAGTTGCAAAGAGTCCTGATGCTATCTGAGTTTTATCTCCAAGCTCCGAGAAAAAGATCAGCACAAATCCTGAAAAAAATGGATTCTTTAAATCCTGAGTTTCTTTTTCCTTTTTTGAGATTCTAAGTGTCAATACCCCGAATAAGATAAATATTAGTCCAGAAATAATTTTGATATGATCCGAGGAGATCTTTTCTGTTATATAATCCCCTGTCAGGACTGCTATTCCATCTGCAAGAAGAAATGCCAGCATAACCCCCAGTAACAACTTAAAATGTTCCTCTGTTTTTGTTGAGAGCAAAAAAACTGCGATCTGAGTCTTATCTCCAAGCTCTGCTATACCGATGACCATCATGGGGATGAGTAGATCCTGAAGCATGAGTACTGTTCATGATCTATAATTATATATGCTTCGGTTCTTCATGGATTGATGAAGAATAAATTTGTTTCTGTGCACTGGGTTTGCAGTGAATTTCCCTGTAGAGATAGTGACTTCACATCTCGGATGTGAATGTCGCCAAACACCTTGATGTAGACTCTGTCTACATCTATTTGTTTCTGTGCACTGATATTCGCAGCTTCTTTAATTAACGATGAGATAAGAACAGGTGAAATAGCCTTTTTAACAACAAGAGTCTCAAGAACAAAAATACTCATGGAAAAATACACAGGATATCTCATCGCAACATCCCTGATTTTCATGATCCCCCTTGCTGTGACATTCATTACAATGGATATTTATGCACCTCAGGAGATACCCATACAGGTTCTATCTTCTTATACTGTAGTGATATTCTTAGCTATTGCAGTATATGGGTCTTTTTATCTTTTCATAAGCCTGATCATATCAAGGCCTCTGATGTTTGGACTTTTTTTTGCTTTTGTATGGGAGATGATAGCACCGAATATATCTCAAAGAGTCTCCAGAGCTACAATAATAAATTACCTCCAGTCAATCTCATATAAACTTATAAAGTACGGAAGGATTCAGGATATAAACAGTTCGGAATTTGGATATTCAGTAGTGATTCTCCTCTGCATCTGGATTATCACACTGCTTCTCTCCATCATAATATTTAAACAGAAAAGCATAGAGTAAAGCTATGAGAGAATTTTTGATAATCTTCATTCTCCTCACCGGAACTCTGAATCTGGAAGCAGAAAGCACATATGAAAAGTACCTTAAAGATCATGATTTTTCACAGGATAATACAATCACTCTATCTTACGAGGCTCTTTTTCTTTTATATCTATATAAAGAAGATTGTGACCCCAATATACTAAAAGAAGGGGAGGAATGCCTGAATCTAATCATCGAAAAACAGAAAGAAAACGGAGAGATAACAAATGAACCAAACGTCAATCCAAAACTTTATACAGGGGTTGGTGTATGGGCATTATCCTTAGGATACAGCATAACGGGAAAGGAAAAATACAGAGATCATGCATTGAAAGGAGGAGATTTTTTAATAGAAGAGATAGAAAGGTGGAAAAAAGCTTATCCCATAGACTGTCCAGATGGAAGAAACAGGAACGCCAGACATGAAGGAAATATGAGAAACTCCTTAGAGAACTACTGCTACTCTTGTCCGAATGACTGGGGACTTATCTGTGCTGGACTGGGTAACATTGTTTACTACACAGGAGAAAGAGGAAAATACTATGATTATGCTGTGCTTCTTGGAGAAACGCTTTACAGAATGCAGCTGAGAAACGGAGCATGGTATGACGGATATGCTCTTAAGATACCTACAAGATGGGATATCTCATGCCACTATGTAACGATGGCTATGCTCGGAGAATGGATATGCTATAAAATAACAGGAGAGGAGAAATACAGAGATTCGCTTAGAGATGCTTTGAGGTGGATGGAAACAATGAGAGCAGAAAAAGGAGTTTATGATATCTACATAGACGAAAAAAACCTTTCTTTGGAGAAAGATAGTTTTGTGGGGAAAATACAGAATAAATGTGACTTCAGACAGATACAGGGAAAAACAAATGTTAAAAAATATTATTCTTCTCCTGAAGAGACGTTGCTTGGAGAATATTCTTTATTTTTAGCAGAATCCCTTGCTGAGAATATAGGTCTCTCAACAGAAAGAGAAAAAACATTTGAGTATATAAAGAGTAAAAATGGATACTCAAACTGGTATATACTTTCTCTTGTCATTGAAGATAACAAAATAGAAGAAAATGAAAAGAATATAGGTAAATACAGTATCTTTTTCCTGATTATAGCAGGAGTGATCTTATGGATACTAAAGCAAAGATTGTAGAGAAAAAAGAATGGAAAGAGATAGCTGAGAGGATACTGCAAAGAGAGAGATGTACTGTTTTAACTCTTGGATACATAGACACAGGAAAAACAAGCTTTTTAAAATTTCTCTCAGAAACAATAAAAAATAATGGAAAAAAAGTTTCTATAATAGACTGTGATGTTGGACAATCAAATATAGGACCCCCCGGATGCATGGGTCTTTTAAATAATAATGGAGAAAGCCTCTGGTATTTCGTAGGAGACGTATTCCCGTATGATCATGCAAAGATCATTACAGGATTGCTGGAACTTTTATCAAAAACAGATTCACCTTATGTACTTGTAGACACAACAGGATTGATCCTTGGGAAAGGGAGAAGTTTAAAAAAGGCCAAGATCACAGTTTTGAAACCAGATATCATCATGGCATTTCAGAGGGAGGATGAACTTGAAGGGATATTAAAGGATTTTTCAGATTATGAGATAATAAGGGAAAGGGTGGAGAATATAGAGTTCACCTCAAGAGAAAAAAGAAGAGAGATAAGAAAAAAACTCTGGAAAAAATACCTGAAGAATTCAAAAATAAAGATTTTTAAAGGCACAAAGCTTAGAAATACCTTTCTATTTTCTGGAAAAGAGATAGAAAAAGAGACAATTGAAAAAATTATTGGAAATAAAGTTTACTGGTGTGAAAAAATACCTGAAGGCTACTTTATTGTTGCAGATGATTACAAAATGTATGAAGATATGATTATTTTAAAGAAAGGATTTGAAAGAGGTTTGATAGCTGGTTTTATAAAGAACGATATCTGCATGGGTATAGGAACTGTTGATGGAATAGACTTTGAGAGAAAAGAGATCTATATCCTGACAAATTTTGAAAAGGAGTTTGATTTTATAGAGTTTGGAAGAATCAGGATAAATGAGGATGGAGAGGAGATTGGAAGAGTTTATAATCTCACATATTAAATGAGGGAGCCATCAATCTCTAAGTATTTTCTGTTTCTTATAAAAACAACGGGAGTTCCTTTTTTTCTGAGGTTCTGTCTGAGTTTTTTATCATTTGTGCAGACTACACATCTATTTTTCTCAGCAAAGGATATTATTGCTTTATCGACATCTCCCTTAAGTTCAAGAACACTGTATTTTTCAATGATCTTCAATGCTATCTCTCTCAAAACAGAGTCTTCTCTATTCAGCTTTATATTTTTCAGCTCGTAAATAACAGCTTCAGGTATAAGAATATTATAACTTCGACCTATCAAAAAATCCAGTTCTCCAAAATCTATTCCAAACTTCAAACAGCTCAAAATAAAATTTGTATCGAAAATTATAGCTATTCTATTATTCCGTACCCTATCAGTCTCCATCTTGCTCCAATTCTCCTGCTTATGGCTACTCTGTCGCCTTTGTTAGCACATACAGAGAGTTTTAAACTGAGCTCACAGTGTTTTCCAGGATTTTTCACAATACCTATCGTCTTCCCTGTCCCCACATTCAGCATCAGCATCTCCTTTCTCTTTATCGGCTCCACTTTCAATTCCTTTTCAGAACCCACAACTCTCTCTAAAAGATGGATCTCGAGCGTCAGTTCATTCAGCAGTGGAGGAAGTGTTCCGGGTTTTCCAGCTACGCTTCCAGCTAATGCATCTGCCTTTGTCAGGGATGGATCTAACTTCGTACCTATTCCTATCAATCCTCCAGGTCTCGCCTCCTCAAGCTCTACACCAAGTGTATTGAGAGAAACGATCTCTGATCTTAAATCCCTGTATACGATCTTATTCTGTTCCTTTTTCATTCTTCCAGGTCTTATCTCTATCTCGTCTCCCATTCTCATAACTCCCTGCTTCAGACTCCCTCCGATAACTCCCCCAACAAGCTTCTCGGGAGGTATCCCAGGTCTGTTTACATCGAAAGATCTTGCTACAAACATCAGCGGATCCACATTTTCATCCCTTTTGGGAGTGGGTATATTTTTTTCTATTGCCTCTATGAGAGCATTGATATTTATAGAATGCTGGGCAGAGATCGGTATTATCGGAGCATTTTCTGCTACAGTACCTTTTATAAACTCTTTTATCTCTTTATAATTCTCTATTACTCTCTCTTTTGAAACAAGCTCTATCTTGTTCTGTGCTATCACGATATTCTTCACTCCAATTATATCAAGACCCATCAGATGCTCCTTTGTCTGAGGTTGAGGACAGTGTTCATTGGCTGCTATCACAAGAACAGCACCATCAACGAGAGAAGCCCCCGTCAACATTGTGGCCATAAGCGTCTCATGGCCCGGGGCGTCGACAAATGAAACCTTTCTCAGTACCTCTGTTTCAGCTCCACATTTAGGACATTTTTTCTCCACTGTATACTCATTGCACTCTGGGCATTTTCTGAAAACAGCATCAGCATACCCAAGTCTGATCGTGATCCCTCTCCTCAACTCCTCTGAATGCGTATCTGTCCATATGCCTGATAGAGCCTTTGTTAATGTAGTTTTTCCATGATCTACATGGCCTATCATTCCAATGTTGATCTCTGCCTGCTTTGGTTCCATTGAGACATCACTCCTCTTTCTTTACTGTTTTCTTTTTTGTTGTTTTTTTAGTTTTAGGTTTTTCTTCTTTTTTGATCTCTTTTTTTTCTGAGTC
>Ga0209410_1001566_pt1 | contig 11148 bp, 10 predicted proteins | sample Mar14436cmmetaG_FD_184135 | JGI IMG/M metagenome (GOLD analysis project Ga0209410, IMG submission 184135) | Marine hydrothermal vent microbial communities from Guaymas Basin, Gulf of California to study Microbial Dark Matter (Phase II) - Marker... ... | reverse complement strand
GCTGACCTTCAACTCCTTCATTATTGCGTCTGTGATCTGTGCACCACCATAGGATGAATCCCTGGTAAACATGGAAACGCCATCTTTTACTGCATTTATTCCCAGTTCCTCTGCGCCTATGTTGACGAGTGCATAACAGCCTTTTTGCTCTGGGGAGCTCATCTCAAAGGCATTTTGGAGTGCGAAGGCGTCAACGTCCAGCACCATAGGACTAAGGCCCGCCAATTGAAGCAATCCTACATATTCATCTACCATGTCCTTCTTGGCGGCAACTAGCATAACCTCTTTTGGCTTCGATGAGCCTGTGGTGCCCTCTTCAGGTTCGGCCTCCGGAGTAAGGAGATCATAGTCCAGATTCACATCATTGATGTCAAACGGGATATATTGTTCTGCTTTTTCTTGAATCGTGGCCTCAAGATCTGCACCTTCTTTTGGAGGAAGTTCGATCTTCTTGACTATAACTGAGTACCCAGAGATGGAGGTGGCTACCTTTCTGTTTTTGACCTTCAGGTTCTTATAAAGATTCTTTATGGCCGAGGCAACAACCTCTATCTCCTTTACCGAACCTTCCACGATTGCATTGGGAGGAAGCCCCACAACTCCAAAACTCTTTAGGATAGAACCCCTCTTGGAATGATCGATTTCTACAAGCTTTACGGAATGAGAGCCTACATCAAGGCCTACTAATTGGTTTTTCTTGGGGATAGCCATGGTGATAGTGGTTAATCCTCAGGGAAAATCTTGTGTTTGTCCGAGAGCCTATATCCTAGGGCCAAAATGATCTTCCGCTTTGTCTCCATCCGGCAGTTCATTCCCTTCTCAACCCTATCGATAGTGAGAGGGGAGACCCCTGCCTTGCGGGCCAATTCGGCCTTGCTCATAAGGTTCTCTTCCCTGATCTCCTTTACAAGGTTCCGACCCACTTTTCCCTCCGGCCTAGCACGGTGAGGCCTGTTAAATTTTTCGGTGTAAAGTGTACCCATATTTAAGTATTTGTCAACTATTTTTAAAAAATTATGTAAATTTAACTTAATTAGTACTTGAGTGCCTATTCATCCTGTTCATTGCATGCGCCGCACGGAATCTCTTTGGCCCCTGATACATGCATACATTCTGCATAAGCCCCGCCTGAAAACCATATTATCTATCGGCAGGCACTAGAATTTGCTTTACAAACTTCTGCATAATAATTACATTTCCCACGCAAAAATCTTTGTCTCGCATAACATCTAGAAAAGGGAGCGGATTTGGAAAAGGCTGAGCAAAGAGTAGCGGTAAAGAAAAAGAGCACCCTCCGGGAATATGTTGAGGCGGCCCTAATCGCAATTGTCCTGGCCTTGTTTATACGTACCTTTGTGGTACAGGCCTTCAAGATCCCTTCTGGCTCCATGGAACCCACTTTGCTTGTAGGCGACCATATTTTAGTCAACAAGTTTATCTATGGCGTAAAGCTACCTTTTATAAGGAGGACCATAATACCGGTGAGCACTCCTAAACGTGGAGATGTGATTGTATTTATCTTCCCTTTGGACAAAAGCAAAGATTTCATCAAAAGAGTTATTGGGCTTCCAGGGGATCGTATAGAAATCATTGGGAGAAAGATATACATAAACGGCAAGCTGTACCAGGACAAGCATGGGTATTACACCAACCCATCGCCTGCCGAAGGATCACATTTTGGACCCATAACCGTCCCCAAGGGGCACCTTTTTGTAATGGGTGACAACCGGGACCACAGTTATGACAGCCGGTATTGGGGATTTGTGCCTTTGGATTCCGTAAAAGGCAAAGCCTTCATAATATATTGGTCTTGGCCCCATTGGAAAAGATTCATGCACGTCATTAGATAGCCACTTAAGGCATCTCTCTTTCACTGATCATTCAGCCTTGCTTTCTTTTCATTTCCCAGGCCTTTGTTATCACCCCTTGGGCCTGGCTTGTAAGACCGAAAGAGTCAATCTGGCCAATTTCAGCCCATCTTATAGCTGATACATCAGAGGCAGGTTCCGGGGTCCCTTTCCTATATTCTGCCCAATAGTCCAGAATCATATAATGATACTTGGGCCTGCCTTCCTTGTCCCACACAATCCTGTCAATCACGGCCACAAGTGCCTTTACATCAATCTCTATGCCTGTCTCCTCCAGCACCTCTCTTTTGAGGGCGTCAATATGGGGCTCACCCAGCTCTATGACCCCGCCGGGCAATGTCCATTTTCCCTTGGAAGGCTCATTGGCTCTTCTTGCCAGCAATACTTTGGAGCCCCTGAAAACCACTGCAGCTACAGCAGGGATCGGTCCTGTGGGATATTCCCGTTTCATTTGATTTACCCTCTTCTACGGCTTGCAACATTGATCCTTTTGCTGTAAGTATAGGGGTGCATTAGGAGTGGAGTCAATAAGACGCCACTTGCTCGACGAATATATCTCAAAATGAAAGGAAGGAGCCATGACAGTTAAGACGAAGACACTTGAAGGAAACGAAGCAGCCGCTCACGTTGCTTATGCCATGAGCGATGTAGCCGCAATCTACCCCATCACCCCCTCAAGCTCCATGGGCGAATATTGTGATGAATGGTCAGCTAAAGGGCGGAAGAACATCTTTGGCCAGACATTAAAGGTAGTGGAGATGCAGTCAGAGGCTGGTGCCGCTGGCGCTGTTCATGGTGCCTTGGCAGCAGGAGCCCTTGCAACCACCTTCACCGCTTCCCAAGGACTCCTGTTAATGATTCCCAATATGTATAAGATCGCAGGTGAGCTTATGCCTGGTGTGTTCCACGTCTCGGCAAGAGCCATAGCTAGCCATGCCTTATCAATATTTGGAGACCATTCCGACATCAATGCAGTGCGGCAAACAGGTTTTTCCCTCTTGGCTTCGGCCTCTGTCCAAGAAGTGATGGATCTTGCCCTGGTCGCTCACCTAGCTAGCATCCGCTCAAGCATTCCTTTTCTTCATTTCTTTGACGGATTCAGGACCTCAATGGAGATCCAAAAGATAGAGCTCATTGAATATGATGACATGGCGAGATTGGTGGACTGGGATGCTATTGACTCTTTCAGAAGCCGAGCAATGAATCCAGAATACCCACAAATTAGAGGCACGGCCCAAAATCCCGACATCTTTTTCCAAAACAGAGAGGCATGCAATCCTTATTACCTCAGGGTTCCAAACATCGTTCAAGAGGAAATGGACAAAGTGAGTGATCTGGTGGGGAGGAAATACCATCTTTTTGATTATGTGGGAGACCCTGAGGCGGACAGGGTAATCGTTTCCATGGGTTCTAGCTGTGACGTTATTGAAGAAACAGTAGATTATCTAAATAAGCTTGGGGAAAGGGTGGGGCTTGTCAAAGTCAGGCTCTATCTACCTTTCTCAACGGAACATTTCTTGCGCGCCTTGCCCTCTACTGCCACAAGAATCGCCGTCCTTGATAGGACTAAAGCGCCTGGTGCACTGGGAGAACCACTGTACCAGGACGTTTGCACTGTATTTAAAGGTGCCTCAGACGCACCAAAGATAATCGGAGGCCGCTATGGTTTGGGAAGCAAGGACTTCACCCCTACTATGGTCAAGGCCGTATATGACAATCTGCGTGCCAAAGAACCCAAGAATCACTTTACAGTAGGCATCGTCGATGATGTCACGTTTACCTCTCTAGAACTAGGCGAAGAAATTGATCCCTCCCCAGAGGGCACTGTGAGGTGCAAGTTTTGGGGCTTGGGTGCTGATGGGACAGTAGGGGCAAACAAGAACGCCATAAAGATCATTGGCGAAAATACGGATCTGTTTGCCCAAGCATACTTTGCTTACGACGCCAAGAAATCAGGTGGAATCACTATGTCACACCTGCGTTTTTCGCCTCACAGGATCAAATCTCCCTACCTCCTTAGACATACGGATTTTCTAGCATGTCACAACCCGGCATTTGTGTATCAATACGACATCCTGGAAGGAATACGGGAGGGAGGCACCTTTCTCCTCAACTCTCCATGGACATTAGAGGAAATGGAGGAGAAGCTGCCTGATCACATAAAAAGGACAATAGCTACTAAAAAGCTAAAATTTTACAATATTGACGCAGTCAAGATCGCATCCGAAGTGGGCCTAGGCGGAAGGATTAACATGATTATGCAGGCTGCATTTTTCAAGATAGCGAATGTCTTACCCCCTGAGGAGGCGTTCCAATACCTAAAAGACGCTATTAAAAAGACCTATGGAAAAAAGGGTGAGAATGTGGTGCAGATGAACATCAAGGCCGTTGACATGGCTGTGGATGCATTGCAGGAAATCAAGGTCCCTGAGTCCTGGGCTACCGCTGGACATGAAGAATATATGGAAAAAGATGAACCAGAGTTTGTCAAAAAGGTAATGCGCCCCATGCTGGCCCAGAAGGGTGATACCTTACCTGTGAGCCTTATGCCTCCTGACGGAATCTTTCCCACCGGGACAACAAAGTATGAAAAACGTGGCATTGCCATCTCTGTGCCCGAGTGGCAGCCTGAAAACTGCATCCAGTGTAACCAATGTGCATTTGTGTGCCCCCACGCGGTAATCCGCCCGGTCCTCGCAAGGGAAGAGGATCTGGAGGGTGCGCCGGAAGGATTCGTTACTTTGGAGGCTAAGGGCAAAGAGCTAAAAGGACTCAGGTTCCGTATCCAAATTAGTCCGTTGGACTGTACGGGTTGCGGCAGTTGTGCCCATGTTTGTCCTTCAAAGAAAAAGGGCCTCATTATGAAGCCCCTTAGCTCTCAGAAAGAAAAGGAGATTCCAAATCATCTTTTTGCCTCCGAGCTACCAGAGATGGGAGATCTTATGCCCGTCTCTACGGTCAAAGGGAGCCAGTTCAGAACACCACTGTTTGAATTCTCTGGCGCGTGTGCTGGATGCGGTGAAACGCCATATGTCAAGTTGGCAACGCAGCTATTTGGAGATCGCATGCTCATAGCAAATGCCACAGGTTGTTCCTCTATTTACGGAGGCTCTGCACCCAGCTTCCCCTACACGGTTAACCAGGAGGGCCATGGCCCCGCATGGGGAAATTCCCTTTTCGAAGATAATGCGGAATTCGGCTTTGGCATCGAGTTAGCAGTAAGCCAGCGCAGGGAAAAGCTGGCCGACCTCGTAAAAGAGGCACTGGAAAGCAACATTTCCGATTCACTAAAGAACGCCATGCGCAAGTGGCTGGATAATATGTATGATGGAGAGGGGTCCAAGGAGGCCACCAAGGCCCTGGTTGAAAAACTGGAGCTGGAAATCACCAATAGTCAAGAGGGTGCTAATCCTTTGTTGTGGGACATCCTAGATATGAAGGATTACATGGTGAAGAAATCCATATGGATCATCGGAGGTGATGGCTGGGCCTATGACATAGGATACGGGGGCCTTGATCACGTACTTGCCATGGGCAGGGACGTCAATATTCTTGTTCTTGACACTGAGGTTTATTCCAACACTGGTGGGCAGTCTTCAAAATCAACCCCCACCGGGGCGGTGGCAAAATTTGCGGCAGCAGGAAAGCCAACCAAGAAGAAGGATCTGGGACTAATGGCCATGACATATGGATATGTTTATGTGGCCTCTGTTGCCATGGGTGCCAACAAGAATCAAGTATTGAAGGCAATGTTGGAGGCAGAGAGCTATGACGGTCCATCCCTTATCATTGCTTACGCTCCATGCATCAACCATGGCATCAATATGAGCCTGAGCCAAGAAGAGGAGAAAAAGGCTGTCGAGGCAGGTTACTGGTTTCTATATCGGTATGATCCCAGACGTAAACAAAAGGGTGAAAATCCATTTATTCTAGATTCTAAAGAACCCAAAGGCAATTTCAGGGAGTTCCTGATGGGAGAGGTAAGGTACTCCAGCCTGACTAGAACCTTCCCGGATAACGCTGAAAGGCTGTTTGAGGTGGCTGAACAAGAAAACCGGGAGCGCTATGAACTTTACAAACGGATGGCAGAACAAGGATTTTAGGTGGAATTCTTCCTTGCTATGGCCTGTTTTTTGAGCTAGGTAGAACAGTCAGTGGCCCTTAGTGGAAAAAGGGGCCGCTGACTGAACAGCCCTCTGCATACACGACAGGCATAAGTTTACTACCGGGGAATAGAGGGTACAGGAAGTTTTTTTAGCCTCTCCAGCTCTTCCTGGCAGGTTAGGTCATAGTGTATGGGTGTAATGGTAACCATTCCGCTCTTAAGAGCTACGAAATCCGTATCGGGTGAGCCATTTTCAACTATTGTCTCTCCTGCAAGCCAATAATAGGTATTTCCCCTAGGATCATTTCGGCGCTCAAAACGCTCTTCAAACCTTGACAGCCCTTGGCGGGCAAAAACCACTCCCCGTATCTGCTCCGGTGGTATAGCTGGGACATTGACGTTCAAAGCAGTACCATCCCGAAGCCCCTCTTGCATCATGAATTTAACAACCGCACGGGCCACGCGGGCTGCAAACTGGTAAGACGGGTCTTTCCTGGTGTCAATGGAGATAGAAGCGGCCTTAAAACCCAGGAACGCAGCCTCTGTGGCAGCAGATACGGTGCCTGAGTAAAGAATATCCATACCCACGTTACGTCCCGGGTTTATTCCAGAGATCACCACATCAGGAGGATGGTCCAACAGCTCCTTGATAGCAATCTTCACGCAATCAGCAGGTGTTCCACTCACTGCGTGGCCGTAAAATCGAGCATCCTTTGTGACCTCCCATACCCTCAACGGAGAGGTGAGGGTAATGGCGTGACCCACAGCGCTCATTTCTGTCTCGGGAGCCACGATATCCACGCGGCAGTCCCTTGAGAACTCCTTATATAGAGCAAATAGCCCGGGAGCGTGGATACCGTCATCATTAGTCAATAAGATCCTCATAATTCAACCCTGTTATCTCCTATACGTTGAGAGATACTTCCTAGACCACACCAGTTCCCTGCGTCCTATGACAGCTTTTCATTGCCATCATAACAATTCTGCTGTATATAACACAAGTAGCCTAAAGCATGTGTGAAAACACCAGAAACAAACCTAAATATTTCTAATTGTCCACCACAAGGAAGTCAATCACATTCGGAGATGCTGTCCATGCGTAAGATTTCCGCAACAAAGATTACAGAGGTAGTCGAAGAGGAAGTTATCGCTGCCAATCTTGTGCTTGGCCAAGACATGGTAGAGGCCTTGCATAGGGCAAGGGATGTGGAGGAGTCCGAGGTTGGGAGGGATATCCTAGAACGACTCATTGAAAATGCTCAGCTGGCACAGAGCCAGGCCATCCCTATATGCCAGGACACCGGCGTGGTGGTGGTGTTTGTGGAGCTAGGCCAAGAGGCAATAATAGTAGGCGGTGATCTCAAAGAGGCAATAGAGGAGGGTGTTAGACGAGGATACAAAAAGGGCTATTTGCGCAAATCGGTCTGCCATCCCTTTACGAGGCAAAATACCGGTGACAATACTCCCGCAATTATCCATATCGATTTGGTCCCCGGGAGCCAGCTCCGTCTGTGGGTAGTCCCAAAGGGAGGGGGTAGTGAGAATATGAGCGCATTGTATATGCTTCCTCCTTCTGCCGGTTGGAAGGGAGTGAAGGAGAAGGTGGTGGAAACAGTGGTAAGGGCAGGGCCAAACCCATGCCCCCCTACCATAGTCGGGGTAGGAATAGGGGGCAATTTCGAGCAATGCGCTCTGCTTGCGAAAAAGGCCCTGTTAAGGCCCGTAGGCTCTGCCAATCCAGACCCTGAACTGAGAGACATGGAACAACAACTCCTAGAGGAAATCAACAGGAGCGGCATAGGCCCCCAAGGGCTGGGTGGAAGGGTTACATCAGTTGCCGTACACATAAATATGATGCCCTGCCATATCGCCAGCCTTCCTCTTGCGATCAACATTCAGTGCCATGCGAATCGGCACCGAGAGATAATTATGTGAGGCATAATATTATGGAGGCCAGCAGAGTTATAGATCTGTCCACCCCCTTATCAGACAAGGAAGTGGAACGCCTTAAGGCAGGAGACCGTGTGTTGATTAGTGGCATCATTTATACAGCCAGAGACAGTGCACACAAAAGACTTGTTGACCTAATTGAGGCTCGCAAAGAACTGCCTTTCTCCATAAAGGGCCAGGTGATATATTATGTGGGTCCTTCTCCAGCCCCGCCTGGGAGGGCGATTGGAGCGGCAGGCCCTACTACGAGTTATCGAATGGACCCATATACCCCAAAATTGCTAGAGCTGGGTCTAAAGGGGATGATCGGAAAGGGCAAACGATCCCAGGAGGTCAGGGAGGCCATCATGAGGCACAAGGCAGTCTACATGGCTGCCATAGGAGGAGCGGGAGCGCTAATGTCCATGGCCATAAAAGAGGCTGAGGTGATCGCATATGAGGATCTGGGCCCAGAGGCCATTCACCGACTTAGGGTAGAGCGGCTCCCGGCCATAGTGGTCTATGATATCTATGGAAATGATCTTTACACTGAGGGAAAGAAAAAGTACCAAATTGGATAAGACATTTACTTGATCAGAAGGTATTCCATGAAAAAACAAAAGAGCAAAGGTGTATTTTGGTGGGTATTGCTAGGCATAATACTCGCGGCCCTGTTGGGCTATGTCCTGAAAAAGGAACTGGCTCAAAATCATATGGTGCCTTCTCCCAAAAGCGCCCAAGAGGTAAAACAGCAAGAGGCGCTATCGGCGCCCCCCTCTCAGCCAACACTCCCATCAAACAGTACCGAGAAGCGAGGCCTGCCTTCACCAACCGCTGCCCTGCCTGAAACAGGTGTTCCTAGCCCTAAGGTCGAGAAAAAGGTGGATTATTGTGCGCAACTTGAAAATGACCTCAAAGACTTCTTCTCCTACCTGGACCGTAGGCCCTATGTCCAGCACCTTGAGTTGGGCAAACCATTAGTGAGATATGCCCGCGAAATGATTAGGCAACTGTCCGCTCATCCTCCTGTGCCCGCAGGAGAGGGTATTGACCCTAGAATACTTACAAGGAATATATACCATCTATACAGGGTCCTGGGGCTTAAGGGAATAAGACTCGTAAGAGAAATCCTCCGAAATGAACAGGATTCCATTGAAATAAATTTGGATATTCTTTACAGGTGGGTCATGGCAGGGGATAGGTGCCCCGACCATTTAGGTCTTCGCCCTTCATTTGGTGTCCTTTACAAATACGCAGGCTTTTTCGTCAACACCATAGGGGGCAGGGCATGCCTATCCCGCCGCTCCAACCGTACTCGCATACTGGCAACCTATTATTGTCTATTGATTTTACACCAGGCCGACAGGCGTGGCCTAAACAATTATGGAATTGATGTGTATCCCCTGATTGTGGCAACCAAGAACGAAATCACCCATTACCATGACCTGGAATTCCAACCCGAGTATCTTGCCAAGCTCACAAAAATGGAAAACTATTACATGGAAAAGCGATAGGAAGGGTATTCAGGATCTTTGCCTGAATACCCTCTTCATGCCGTTATTTAATAAGGCCTACCTCTTTGAAGTACTTTAAGGCACCTGGATGCAAGGGGGCTGTGAGGCCTTCAAGCATATTTTGTTTGGTGAGCACAGAGTATGCTGGGTGAAGCTTCTTGAAGGTCTCAAAGTTATCAAAGACCTCCTTCACAATAGCATACACTATATTGTCAGGGGTCTTGGCTGAGGTCACGAATGTGGCCTTAACACCAAAGGTAGGAACATCCTCTTTGTTAGTGGCAGAGGGATAAAACTTTATGGGGATATATGCCTTGGCGTAGTAAGGGTACTTGGCCAGGAGTTTATCAAGACCGGTGATAGGAACAAAATGAACCTTACGTTTTCCTGCTGTGGCCTCCTTGATCGCTCCGCTGGGATGACCAACGGTATAGAAAAACGCATCAATCCTGCCGTCCTGCAACAGCCCTGGGGCCTCAGCAGCCTTGGCACTCTCAGCAATAATGTCCTTCTTATAATCAATACCTGCATTGGTCAGGGCATCAATGGCATTCTGCCTCTGGCCTGAACCAGGATTGCCTATATTAACCCTTTTGCCCCTCAAGTCCTGAATCGTCCTGATCCCCGCGTCATCTGCCGCCACCAATGTCACTGACTCCGGATGAATACTAAAGCAGGCTCTCAGATCCTTTTGCGGGCCCTTGTCCTCCCATTCGGCCAATCCATGCCATGCCTGATACTGACGATCTGACTGACAGATACCAAAGGTAAGGTCTCCTGAGAGCACCGCATTTATGTTAAACACTGACCCACCAGTGGACTCCACCGTAGCACGGATATGATATACCTTCCTTTTCTTGTTCACCATCTTTGCAATGGCACCGCCCGTGGGATAGTACACCCCAGTGATACCCCCTGTGCCGATGGTAACAAAGGTAGTACGGGCCTGTGTGGTGCCCGGGCAGATCATTCCCAAGGCAACCAAGCCGAAAAGCAATGCCACACCAATAGCAACAAATTTCTTCATTTCTTCCTCCTCTGCATCTTCGTGGTTAATAAGTCCTAGGCCCACAACGATCTGGCCCCATCATCCGTCCTAAAAGTAATTCCACCCCCCTTCTGATATGAATGAGTAAAGGAATATACATCAAGCCCGTGTAACTCTTGAAACAAGGATAATAGGTAATAGCTCAATAAATTACGATAGTACCTTTTATACTTAAGAAGCTGTTGGACGGTCAACCCCTTTTTATAGGTAAAAAGCGTCTTCGGCAAGTGAACTTCCCGGCCGCAAACAGCCGGCTATCAATATCAATTGGAAACCAGCCTGTCCGCCCCAAGGAGCGGGACATTAATCCGCCAAAGCCGGATTAAAAAAGGCCCCTCCCGCAAACCTGTGAAAGGCCTATAACCTGGCTTTTCGATTCTTGTATCAGAGCCCACTAGGTCACCATCTCCCATCCACATTTGGTTCCTCTGACTCCACCAGCTTTCCATTCAAATAATCCTTAATGGCTTTATCTACTGGACCCTCTGCCCCATTTACAACTCTAACACCGGCGGCCTTGAGGGCCTTAAAGGCATTTGGACCGCAGTGGCCTGTTAGCAACACCTCCGGCCTCTTCTTACTTACGGAGCTGGCTGCCTGAATGCCCGCTCCCTTCAGAGATTCAGCATTTTCCCGGTTGTCGATTAGCTCAAAATCCATTGTGTCGGTATCTACTAGCAGGAT
>Ga0209410_1001563_pt1 | contig 11167 bp, 10 predicted proteins | sample Mar14436cmmetaG_FD_184135 | JGI IMG/M metagenome (GOLD analysis project Ga0209410, IMG submission 184135) | Marine hydrothermal vent microbial communities from Guaymas Basin, Gulf of California to study Microbial Dark Matter (Phase II) - Marker... ... | reverse complement strand
TCGCGCATAGACTGTTATTTTCATCCCTAGAAAGTTGCTCGATTCTGCCCTGAGGCTTGTCTATGCCTGGGCTGGCTTCTACAACTACGTCAGGTTTCACCTAAGCTTTAAAATGCCTCCAAGGCCGTTATCCGATGCTAACGAGCTGGAAAGGCTCGAAGCAAAGGCAACAAGGAGTAATTAAGTTGACAGCACAATCATAATGAAAACAATTAATAATGAAAATAATAAAAAATAAATGATTGTATAGTTAACTGCAGGTAAGAAAATTATTTCTTAGCCTTCAATTTATAAAACAACAAAGCTAAAACGATAACGAGTATCACTATTATAATTCCTATCATTAAGGGATTTATACCACCTTGCATCTTAGCTGTACTACGTTTAACAGGCGACAATCTTACTCCAACATCTTTCTGAGAAATTAGTGAAAAACCGTCTGTATGTATATTGTTAATAATCTCAACCAAAATAGGCTTATTGGCCTTAATGGAATAAATTCTTTCACCGGTAAAAACGAGATATCCGCCTCTACCGCTCTCAAATTTTATATTATTAACGGTAACTTCGCTTTCATAGGGTGTAAAAATTACGATCTTGGTGAGAGCAAAAACTTTTATCTCCTCGTTAGCTGGTAGGTCTAGGAGATCTAATCCTCTAACGTTTTCTAATACAAATTCCCTCCATTGACTTCCTGACATAGCTATAGCCGAAACATTTCCTTCACTAATTATCTTTAAAGGTCTTGACTTGAATCTTGTTTTAACAATCCAGTATCTATTTTTCTCGATATCTTCCTTAGAAAAAACATGTTCAGCAACAAGCTTATTAGTAGATCCATACAATATTCTTACTTTACCCGGAGAATATGGAAAAACAATAATAAATCCCTCGACAGCAGGATTAGGCACATAGTAAGTCATCAGCCATTTCCCTTTCAAGCAGTTCTCTGGAGTTATAAATCTTAAAGTTTTTTCACCAGGAGTCTTCCCGAAGGCTTCTATTAACGCTATCCTACCGCTCGAAACAACACGATAAGTTTTGCCACTTAAAGTTTTTAGGAGAGCAGAACTATTCTGAACCAGATCCATTTTTTGAATGATCCTTCCACTAGTATCATATAGTTCTACTTTAGAATCTTCATATGCTAAAACAACTATACTAGCAGTCTGTAAAGAAGTAAAAATAAATTCATTACCGAGGACCGTTCCATCAACAGAAATATGGTACGTATATGTGTCATAGAAGGGTTTATCCCCTATTCTTACCACTGCTGATACACGTTTATCCGTCTCTAATAGATAAAAACCCTCGCTAAGGTTATAATATACTACGTCATATTTATTAAGCGCTCCGGTAAGAAACTTGGTTTTAAGACCCATTTCTGTTATATTATACAATGTATAATGTGTTGACTCATGCAACCCTGTTATTATAATATACATTCGGTTATCGAATGACGGAACATAAAAGAAATACTGAAACTTAGACTGTTGAGAAATAAGGATATTAGTTGAATATGTTATGAAGATTATAAATATTATGAGAAGAATAATTCGTTTCATAATTAAAAATGTTCATAAAAAATATAAAAAATTAATCTGAGAGAAGAGACTGTCTGATTAATGTTTTTTGAGTTTACCGTCTTTTAGCATATGTATGGTGTTGAGAAGCCTTTTCCGGGGACAGCTAACCCTTATAATATAGTGCTTGATGCAACATATCTCTATTCTTTTGGGCTTGAGCCTTAGGCGGGTTGCTAGGGAGCATGAGAAGAGTGTTAGGAGAAGCCGTGAGACGGTGGCTGGCGAGACTGGGAAGAGCGCCGGGAGGAACGCGAGGAAAGGCAGGGAAGCATATGGCCTGTGCAACGCCTACCCCTATAAAACTTCCAGAAAACTTCTTCAGGAGGACTGAAAAGCTCTACGATAGCATGGGAAAGATGGCTAAGCCCAGTCTCCCGGTGCCCAGAAAGCCTTTAAAGGCGAGACAGGCGCTAAGCCTGTTAAACCCCAACACCCACCTTCTTTCCCATTAAGCTGGTACGCTATAGCCAGAAAAGTAGGCTTTGCTGATGCCGTCGAAGAGACATCGTAGCATCGGTAAACTATTACGTGGAGGAGACAGGTAGGGTTGGACGTGGGAGGGGCTTGAGAAGGCCAGGTAGGCTGGAGGGGAGAAGCTTTCTCAACAGGCTTTTGCCACATCAAGCCTTAGAGATTTATGGCTGCTAGCTGTAGACGCTGCCAAATAGCCTCTAGGCTATACGGGTGGAGCATGAGTAAAATATGTTCCAGTAGTCAAAAGCTACCGTCAGCTTTCGGACGATCTGAGAAGTAGGGCTCAGCACGGGGCTTGATGAAGAGACCTATCTAAGAGCGGCCTGCTCGAGATTGCCCGTAGCATGCTAAGCGCCCCAGTTACGGCGAACACGATGCTATACCTTCAGGTTCCTACGCTGGGAAACTCGGCCCGGACTGTAATAGAGTCAGCGTATGCTGTCAGCCATCCTGTATAAAATTCGACCCCTCCCCAATGCACGGTAGGCTCCTCCGCTTCTGCATACCCTACCAGCCTCTAGCGTACATGGCCTACATCTTCACGAGCAAGGCATCTGGCCGTGCTTGTCAAGCTTGTACCATGGCGTGCTGTACTGGCTAGCGATGGAGAGTTTTGGTGCTGTGGTTTGCTTGCTTCCATATGCAGGGACATAACCATAACAGTCAGGCAGAGAGGCAGGTTTTCTAGGCTTAAAAGTTGGCATGAGCTTTTACTGGCTCAGGAGAGTATATGAGCGGTTTTTCGGGCATTTTGTCAAGCGCAGGCGCATACTCCAGGCCAAGACCAGTGACGGCGCTGTAGCCCTCCTGCTTCTACTCCTAACAGGATGCAACACACTAGCACTCCAACGCGATGCCAGGCTTCTAGAACAGTCCACCCGACCTAAAATATGCATGCGGCCTAAAGGCAGACGTCACAGCCCATATACCAGCATACAAGCCTCTCAGCAAGACCCAGCAACAAACATTCACAAACCACGCCAAACACCGGCCAAAATCAGCAACAACACAAAACCAAAAACATTAACCGGACAGTCTCAAAAAACATAAAGGTTATTAAGTTTATGGAATAGAGAAGAAAATAAGGGAAAATATATGCTATGAAAGTATGTTAACGGTTATTGATCTCTTTTGTGGGGTTGGAGGCTTTACTAGAGGATTTAAAGATGCGGGATTTACTGTACTCCTTGGAGTCGAAAAAAATCAGACAATTGCCACTACATTTCACATGAATTTTCCCGAGTCAATAGTTTTAGTTGAGGATGTGCAGGAGATTCATTCAATTGAAATAGAGAGACTGGTAGGCATGCCAGATGTTGTTATTGGCAGTCCTCCATGCGAAGCCTTTACGAGAGCAAACCCAAAGAGGAAAAAGAATCCAATAGATAGGCTTTATAGTGATCCAACTGGTAGTCTCATCTTAGATTTTATACGAATTGTAGGCGACTTAAAACCTAAAATCTTTGTGATGGAAAATGTTCCAGGGATTTTAGAAGGGGAATTAAAGGATGCAATAAGATACGAATTCTCACAAGTCGGTTATAAGGAAATATTCTTTAATATCCTGTTTGCAGAGGATTACTGTACTCCTTCCCATCGCAGAAGAGTATTCATATCTAATATTCCCATAGAACCACCTAAGTGCGATAAGATCATTACGGTATGGGATGCTATAAAAGATCTACCTCCCCCTGGAAGCATACACGATATTCCGAACCACATACCTATAACGTTGTCGCCCCGAAAGCTTAGACGAATAAGTAAACTGAGATGGGGAGAGGGATTGATCAAATACATAGGATCAAACAAGATATACACAAATCTAGTAAGGCTACATCCTTATAAGATAGCTCCAACAGTTATGGGCTCCTCAAGATTCATCCACCCATTCGAAAATAGACTATTAACAGTAAGAGAGCAAGCAAGGCTTATGGGATTCCCAGATGATCACATATTCTATGGTGGTTATGAACTTCAATACAATACTATAGGAGAAGCAGTACCAGTCACTTTAGCAAGAGCAATAGCAAAAGTAGTTAAATCCAAGATTACTTAAATACTATATAGTGAGGCATTATGTTTGAGAAGGTAATCCCTGTTCTTCATAATGTTACCTCCTCACAGAAAGTGAATGAAGCTGCAAAGCTCGTATACGGACTACAATTTAAAAATTTTGTAGTTACCAAAGCTGGCGGTTCAGCCGCACAGATAGGTGTACCAGAGGCTCAGAAATTAGCATTAAAAATGGGAAGAAACTTTTTCTATTTGTCAGACCTAGACGATGTAATCGAGCTCTTCAAGCCTGAAAAAGTTCTTACTATAGTTCCTAAAAAATACACTAATACCTCGCTGGAAAACGTGCTTGATAAGATGAAGAAAAATAGTACTATAGTAGTGGTCTTCGGAGGTTTGGAGCCTGGTCTATCTAAAGTAGATATGAGCAAAGGAATAGCTACTTACCCTCCTGGTATAGAAGAAAATATAGGTACTATCGGCCTTATGGCTATAACACTCTATATACTCATTACTAAGTATTTTGCTTACTATAAATCTCCTTGTTCAAGATAGAAAATGTTACCTAATCCGTACTCTCGTTACTTTCTTAGTTTGCCAAGAATACCTTCTAATCCTTTTCGACCTACCAAATCCGCATGCACTACAATAGTGTTTCCTGATATTGTAGCTATGTCTTCCGCATCTCCTACATCTAATATGGGTTTTCTTTTTACCTCTTTTACCAAACGATGTAGTTCCCTTCACCATGCCTTATGCACCTTTTACTGCATTACGGGGCTTATTATCATCACATTATCTCCTCTCACAATCACAGTTCCAAGTTTTCGCTGTTTAGATTCCTTCATTTCCTCAGCGTCCATGAGAACCAAGTTAAGATGTTGATCAAAACTTTTTAGTATTCCTCTTAATTCTCTTCCGCCTTTTAGCCTCACTAACACCATGTTTCCCAGCGATTTTTGTAAGAGCTCAGCTGTTCCGGATGGCAATCCTTATCCCTCAATCATATGTTATAGACATCTAATATGCATAAACGCTTTTTTTAAATTTTTCTTAGCTTTCCGAAATTTCATATATGCCCCTTCTTATCTTAACAACTCTATTAGAATATATTATGATTCCCTTATCAGTGATTTCAAATGGATGTCTTCTCATGCTATGGCTTGTTCCTCTCATCTTCCAACATATCATTGATCTTTTCAGTTCACCATCTATCTCATCTAGGTCTAACCGTATTATCCCATCAGCAGCATGCTCCACTCCAGGTCCGCCGAATCCACGTTCGCCTACACTTATCTGTGAGACAAGCAATGACGTCGTTCCCAGACCCGCTAAAACCCTTTTCAGTGTCATCACAACAGCTCTAGCAACTGCAGGTTTTGTAATATATAGGGTAGTTACAGAGTCTATGACCACCCTTTGGGCAGAAATGTCCCTTATTGCGTCCCTTATGACATCAATGAAGCTTGGAATATCATCTATTGATCTCACAACATATTTTTCTCTTCTAGCGGCTTCACCGATGCCCCCAGTAAACGCGTCGACGATAGCAAATTTACCGTTTTCTTCGAAGCTTCTAACCTCCCATCCAAACTGTGACATGTTTATTCTAATTTGTACAGGGTGTTCCTCCAGAGCAACTAGTACGCCGGGCTCACCCCTTTTCAGACCATGGTATAGGAATTGTTGCCCGAAAATAGATTTACCCGTGCCAGGTCCACCCGATAAAAGCACAACATTCCTATACGGAATACCACCATGGAGAATTTCATCGAGACCGGGAATACCAGATTCTACTCTTTTAATCGGCATGATATATCACCTTCGTTACATCCCACTATATTACATCTCGACACTTTATTTATATAATCCGCACCTTCAATGTAATGATGAAAGACGAATATTTAAAAGCAATCTCATTTCTCAAAAATAGATATGAGAAGGTATGGGAAACAGTTGACTGGCTTGGTTATCCCATTGTCGCCTTCTGGGCATGTGGAAGAGAAGATCCTCCTATAGTTATAACGGCTGGCGCTATAGGAGGAACCCAAGCCACCGTTTACGCAGCTTTTGAACTCATACTAAGCTTAAACTATGAAAAAAAGATTGTAGTTATACCTGCCAGAGACCCTGTAGGATTCCATAATTTAAACAATATACTATTCAGAATGTTCAAAAAGAAAATCGATGTAATCACACAGTTAATAGACTTGATTGAAGAGGAAGGAGGTAAAATTTTGATTAATCAGGAGAATTTCTTTTTAGGTATTATCAGAAATATCGGTTTTGCATTTCATAAGGACTATTCTAGAAGATATCCCAGGCGTTTTGCAACACTACTCAAAGAAACTTTGGTTAAAAACAACCTAATAGAAGAACTGGATGGCACAAGGATATTGTTTCCTTTTTCAAAATCGATGAATGCTGAAGAAGCCAAGATATTTACGTTCTATGTTAACAAAGGGGGAGTTACGGACTATGACTATTTTTCAGGCCAAGATGAAATTATTCCAGAAGTTTATTCTTTGAAGAGTTTTCTGAACCAGATATCTCCATCACTTGTGATAGACCTCCAGGAACACGAAGGAGAACACATAAAGATTGGAGTAAACAATAGAGAGGAGAATATAATAGCTTCATTAAAACTAGCTCTGTCACAGATATCGGAAGATAATACCGAAGAGAGCAATATAGAGGGCGAAAATAGTGTAAATACTGAGAACAGAATATATTTAGTAGAAGAGGGCAGTAATACGTTGATAGATTATATGAGAAATAAGAACATTACTGGTATATCATTAAGTACCCCTCTAGACATGAGCTTAGAGAAAAAAATAGAGACCCTTGTGACCCTATGCAAGTCTCTCATAAACATATTCGCGCTAATATCCTTAATTTAGCTAATGCAAAGTAATTTATTACAGAGATTTTCAATATTATATTTGGCTAATGATGAGTCCATACTCTATACGAGAAGAGATGATATCGCGAGCAGCCACTGAGGCTAATATTTTGGTGATTTAATATGACAAAATGGAAGTTAAAATGCGAAGATTGCGGATCAGTAAAGATCTTAGATGTTGGATACAACCTTTATGAAATGAAAAAAGTATACATTTTCTGCCCGACATGTAGGAAAAACACTTTCCATAAAGTGTTAGGAGAAATCGATTAGATATCTTCTGATGACAGGATCTCATTATATATTCTGAAAGCTGTCTGGGAGGAATGAGTCCATCGGAACTTGGAATCGACTCTCTTAATACATCTCTCTCTAATAACGTCGTATATGTTCTCTTTCGATAGGAGTTCTTTAACGACACGTCTATAGCTCGGATCTAACTTATCGATCAACTTGTTAATCTTTGCTCTCCTAGAATTGTCCGTGTTGCCATAGTTCATCAATAAGAGAAGCGAAACTAATGCCTCTGATAACTCGTTTGAATCTTCTTTGTTTACCAGAAAACCTACTCCGTTGTTAATATCCTCTTTCAGATCTATTATGATTTCACTCAGACCACCAACCCTTGAAGCTGTAACAGGGTTTCCAGCGGCAAGTGCCTCAATAGCCATTATTCCAAAAGGTTCCCATCTCGATGGAGCAACGAAAATATCAGCGCTAATATGCGCTAGTTGGTATATGGATCTAGCTATCCCATAGACAACCCTAACATTATCAGGATACTTTTTCGCTTCCTCAAAAATTTCTCTTATTAACCTCTCCTCCCCTCTGACGGGTAATAAGAGAAACAAGAACCTTGTTTGTGGGAAAACTTCTATAACTCGAGGTATAGCCTTCAGTAATACATCAAATCCCTTTTGGAAACTAACCCTGCCAGTCGTTATAATCAATGGACCATCAGAAGAAAAACCTAAAGGTCTACCTCTCTCTTTTATAATGGGTCCTCGTAAAGAATATACGATATTTCTAAGGTACTCGTCCTTTATAACTGGCTCATCCTCAGGTAGATTCCCTAAGGCGTAGACTAACAGGTACCTTCGAAGATCGTCTCGAGAAACGTCACTTTTTCGTCTCTTGTTGGTAAACTTACTTATTCTGTCCCATTGTCTTCCTATGACATTTTCTAAGATTCTTTCATATTCCCAGTCTGTACCATTGTATATAAAGGTAGACTTCTTTTCAAAGTTCCAGCCAAGCGAATTGAGAACACATCCTTCGTCGTGCCGTAAGTATGTATTACTAACCGTTGCAATCCTATCGAATATATACGCTCCCATTTTCTCGAGGACACCATTGCTATACCTGTAGATCTCCGATAATCCTAATTGTTTATGAGATATACCGTCGTATACTGTGAACTTGAAGAAAGGGTCTAGATTACAGTCATCAATTAGATAATTCCAAGACACAGTTTTTCCAACCAATAGGTGAATCTGCATCAGAGACCCTATTTTTTCATGATTTTTCTCAAACGCTTGTTTTATTCCGATACCTATAGGAACACCATGCCAGTCATTTACATGTATTATATCCGGCTTCTGAAAACCGTTTTTAAACGCCTCATCCAAAACCCATGAGACATTTGAAGTTATTTTAGCTACCTTCCTCTCAGTTATACCCTCGCCATAAACAACCGGCACATCCAAGATTTCTCCGCCATCTCCTATGAGTAAAAGATTTATATTGTCTAATTCTCCCCTATAAATGATAACATCTTTAGAAGAATTTTCCGAAAGCTTCTCAATTTTTAATTTCTTTTTTACTTCAGGGTCTCTTAAGATCCCGTGAGAAGGCATAAGTATAGTTGTCTCTATGGAGTATTTTCTGAGGTTATAAGCTAAATTGTAAATTACCTCCCCTAATCCACCAACCTTCAATATCCCCCTACTTTCTTGCGTGACAAACCAGACTTTATACATATCCCTGACACTATCTTATAAGTTAAGACAGCCCGTTTATAACTCTAATTCAAAGTTAATCAACTAGTGTTAAAACGCTTATAAAGTTCTCTAAGCTCATCTCACCATACACTTCTATCTCGATCTTCTCCAGAAATTCTTTGAGCTTCAAAAGGAGCGGAGAATCATGGAGCTCAAAAATATAACTTTTACTGCTCTCCAAATATTTTATCTTCTGGCGTATTATAGTTAAAACTCTAGCTCTTTCTTTCTCTAACTTGTTCCTCTCAACCTCGTATTCCTCTTTACTGATTTGTCCCCTAAAATATCTCTCATCTAGAATAAGAATATTATATCTGATATGCTCAAGCTCGTCCGAAAGCTTCTTAAACTCCCTTACCAATAAGGATAATTCGCTATTTACAAGGTTTCTGTTAGCTGAAGAAAAACTGGCTAGGATCAACCTATTATTATTCACTATTAGAAAATGGGGATCTATTGAAAGAATTTTGCCATCTACCTTCTTGATAAAGACTCTCTTGACACTCTCATCTTCCTTTTTTAAAATTACTCTCTTTATAAAGCCTATATAATCGCCCTCTTCAGAATAAACTTTCACGCCTAGCACGTTATTAAAGAATCTCCTACCCTTGAAAGAGGCAAGAGTCCTTAGGGTAGGAGCCTGTTCTGTCATCATACCCATCACTAATATGAAGCTTTAATCCTTTTAGTATAGTATTCTTGGACTCTGTTTGTATACTAAAGCTATTACATACGAATTATATACTTAATATGTCGACCACAGCTACTTGGAAAATAATTAATTTAAGTGCATGATTAACTATATAATAAAAACTTCGGATATCTACAAGGTGTATTGTAGTTGGATGGGCAAAGCATCCTAGACACAGTAATGACGTTGTTTCTTTTACTGATTTTTGCGTATATTTCTCAAGAGTTCCAGATCTGGAAAATGGTTAACGAGATCGAAGTATACCTTACAATGTATAAGACCGCTCGTGATAGAGCCGTAGCGGTAACTACTAATACATTTAAAAAACTACTACCTAAGTCAAACTCTTCAAAACGAATCGAACTTGAAAAGATTAGAAATATTGAAGAAAGGATACGAGAACTTGTAGATTTCACTGTGATTGGTCCAGTCGATCTTGACCCCTATGGAATAGTCAGAAAGATAAAACATATCATTCGAGTTACGGAAAGAACTGTTGAAAATGAGATTAAAAGCTTATTACCTAGTGTTTCAAGAAACGAGATAAAGAATCTCATAGACCTCGTTGACGCAACAAGAGTACTCAACTTTATCTATAAATTTCTCGACCATAACTACAGGATAGCTAGGAAATTTAAAAGCCTATGGCTTCTAATGCAGATATATGCTCTCTTACCTTTCGTCACTCAGGAAGTTAGAGCATTAGAAAATGCTATCGAAGCCTTTAATAAGGGTTTACCAGTTGGAGACTCCATTGGTCCACTGGTTGCTAGTAAGCTTATTATGAAATATGACGGGTTGAAGAATATGGACGTGCCAGTTGAAGATACTATTGTAACTAGGGTTACGATAGAAGGCAGGGAAGTATACATTGTAAAGGCCCAAGGACCGGGTGGAACCACTGGTAGACTAGATGATGCAATTGAATGGTTATTCGAAAACATTGGAAAGAAGTTTTCAATGATAATAACTGTAGATGCCGCATCAAAGTTTGAAGGAGAAAAGAGTGGTACTATAATTCAAGGTTTCGGTGTGGCGATCGGAGGTGTAGGAGTAGAAAGGTTTAATATCGAGGAAATTGCAAGTCGCTATAATGTCCCACTATACGCAATTCTAATAAAAATGTCTGAGATCGAGGCGTTATCTATTCTTACAAAAGAGCTTTATGAATCGGCTGATAAAGCTGTTAGTGTCATAGAAAGGGTGATCAAAGAAAGGAGTAATGCAAACGATAAAATTATACTGATAGGTGTTGGAAATACTATAGGCGTTGCTCCTTAGCAGGCGTAGGATAATGAGTATTGACGAAAGAATATTAGAAATAAAGAAGAAATGGATTCCCGTATACTTTATACTACTCATGGCACTAATAGTTCTAGTATTACATTTTATCCTCATGGCCTATTTTACTAAAAAACAAGACTACGTGAATTTTGCACTAATTACACTAGCCGCCGCTGGATATATAGGCTATAATCTGTCAAAATTTTTGAACACTACT
>Ga0209410_1001561_pt1 | contig 11171 bp, 14 predicted proteins | sample Mar14436cmmetaG_FD_184135 | JGI IMG/M metagenome (GOLD analysis project Ga0209410, IMG submission 184135) | Marine hydrothermal vent microbial communities from Guaymas Basin, Gulf of California to study Microbial Dark Matter (Phase II) - Marker... ... | reverse complement strand
TCATTATACTTTATGTATATAAGTTAGGAAAATCTTAGGCTCAACTTATTTTCAACTATAGAAATCAGTTCTTTTCGTTATTAATAAACATGTTCTAACTTGTAATTGAACATTACCAACGCTTTCTCTTGGAAAACCAAATTATTTTCTATCAATATTTATCCGTATAAAAGATATCAAGCCATAAGACATAATTAGCATCATAGCTAAAAGAAGTTTCTTAAATAACTATTTAAACCATGTATCTTTCTAATAGATTTTCTTTCTCGAGAAAGTTCAGCCAATCTACCTGCCCAGGCTTATAATTTTTCCTTTCCTTTATTATTTCAATAGCTTCCTCTAATATTTCATTTAAGTTTTTTCCAGTAGTATTCAACTCGAAAACTTTTTCTTCTCCAAAATTTGCTATAGCATCTACGAGACAAGAGTCTAAGATTTCGCTTTGAACGTTAGCTATAATTTTTTCCTTTTTATATCCTCTGTCGCGCAGCCTTTTTTCAAGCTCTAAAGGGTTCAGTCTCAGTACAATAGCTAATTCGACAAACTCTGCTGGTATAACATCAACAACGTGACCTTCAACAATGACAGTTTCACCGGGTTTAACTTCTTCTTTTAGAGCCTTTTTCATAGCTTCTAAATCAACATCGTAACTATCTAAGTGCTTTATATACTTTGTAATCAAATTTTTTTCTTTTGCAAATTCTCCCAAGCTTATGACTCGATATTCTAATTTTTCTGCTAATAAATAAGCTAAAGAAGTTTTTCCTGTTCCAGGAGTTCCAGTTATTACGATAATTCGAGGTTTTTTCGTATTAATTGGCGACACTATTAATTTAACACTAAATCCCATATATAATTAATTTAAGTTTTAAGGTATATTTGCAAAAATGGCTTAATAGAACCTTTTTATCGTGAATATAACGTAAATCCTTAAAGCTTAGAGCAGGCTTAATTATCATGATGGAAATAAAGGGAGTAGCAAAGCTGCCATTACATTACGGTAAAGCTCCAAAATGGCTCATTAACAGGATGATTAAACTAGCAGAAACTATTGTTGACGTAATGATAATAGAATATGGGAAAAAAGAGTTTATTAGACGATTATCCGATCCTTTCTGGTTTCAAGCTCTAGGAAACGTATTAGGGTTTGATTGGCATAGCTCGGGAGTTACAACAGTAGTTACGGGAGTCTTAAAAACTGCTATTAAACCGGAAAAAACCGGAATAGTTGTGTGCGGAGGGAAGGGAAAGGCATCGCTTAAAACAATAAAGGAAATAGAAAAACTATCTGAATTATTCAATTTTTCCTCGTCAAAAATTGAAGAACTAAAGCGCGCAAGCGCTTTAGCAGCAAAAGTTGATAACGTAGCTATTCAAGATGGCTATAGCCTCTATCATCACGCTTTCATAGTATCTGAAGATGGCTACTGGGCTATAGTGCAGCAAGGCTTAAATGTTAAAGAAAAAACTGCAAGGCGATATCATTGGCTTAGCGAGAAAACATCGAGTTTTGTCGAGGAGCCGCATACTAGCGTTGTGGGAGACAAAAAACATGAAATAGTTCTTAATATGGTTGCTAGAGAGAGCAGAGAAACTAGGAAAATATCCGTAGATCTGGTAAAAGAACGCCCATCAAAGCTAGCGTCTATTATCGCTAGATTAAAAGGATTTTCAACGCTTGACGACTGGATAGGAGAATCTGAACCCATTATTCTGAAAGCTAAATTAGCAAAGTATTTAGAAATGCCATGGAGAATTAACTGGAAAGTATTAAAAAGAATTTACGAGTTTCAGCCTAGAAACTATGAAGAACTTTTATACTTTAAAGGTGTAGGACCCGCAACCGTAAGGGGCTTAGCTCTAGTTGCAGATTTAATCTATGGTAGTGAACCAAGCTGGCGAGATCCCATAAAATACTCTTTCGCCTTCGGAGGTAAGGATGGAGTACCATATCCTGTAAACAAAAAAGCTATGGACGAGGCAATACAGATACTCGCTGAAAGCGTAAAAATGGCTGAAATAGGTTATAAACAAAGGCTTGAAGCATTGAAAAGATTAAGAGTTTTCGTTGAAAGAATGGAGTCTAGACAATATTAATTCAGCTCTTTCAGCTACTTTTCTTGCCTTTTTCCTAGATTTTACTTTAATAAAAACTTCTAAACCTGCATATTCAATTATAGCAGATATTAGAAGATCAGGATTTTCTCGATTCAACAATTCTAAAACTTCGATCGGAATAACGACTAGGAAATAACCATCCGGTGTTCGTTTTCCACCATATTTGACGCTCTTTACTTTCATACAAAATCATTAAACAAAAGCATTTTATAAAAGTCAAAGTTAGACATGTTACGCCGTGATCCTATGATGCTCTTATATAAGAGAAAGAATTATTATCGACAATTGACGAAGAATCATTCGTTAGGTGGTTAAATTGAGCGAAAACATATTAGCTAAACTTGTTAAACTTGGAGCAATCGTAGAGCCCCACATGGAAAAATACTTGAAATCTACATGTAGCAAAGAATTCGAAGAAATAGTTTTGCATCAAATAAAAACTGGTGGGAAAAGAATTCGATCAGCTCTCGTTATTTTAAGCTCTCAAGCTGCTGGAGGGAGCATTGAAGAAGCTATACCTATTGCAGCTGCGATAGAGCTTATTCATAATTATTCGCTTATATTAGATGATATAATTGACCGAGGCGAGTTGAGAAGAGGAAAGCCCACCGTATGGAAGAAATATGGATTAAGCATGGCTATTTTGGCTGCTGTGCATTATAGAGAAGCTATTGCCGAAGCTATTAACGATTCAAAGTATGCATTAAGATTGCATGCACTCATAGCTAAAACAAATAAAATCTTGGCTGAAGGAGAACGGTTAGACATTCTATTCGAGCAGTTTGGAAGATTAGACGAACCTTATGTGGTTGAAAAAAGGCGTAAGGCTGTAACGTTAAATGAATATTTTAATATGGTCTATGCTAAAACTGGGGCACTCATAGAAGCTTCTTGTAGGGCCGGAGGAATAGTTGCAGATGCTGACGATTCAATCATAGAGGCTCTGGGAGTGTATGGTAGGAATATAGGTGTAGCTTTTCAAATAGCAGATGATATCATCGATATATTCGGCGAGGAAAAGAAGATGGGTAAAACTAAAGGTAAGGACATTATAGAACATAAAATGGGTAATATTGTAATACTGCTAGCGTTTGAGGAGTTATCTGAAAATCAAAAAGAATACCTTTCCTCGCTTTTGAGAAAGGAATCTATCACAAAAGAAGAACTAATGCAGGCAATCGAAATAATTTCCAACACATCTGCCCGTGATAGAGCGTATAAAATAGGAGAGAAATATCTGAACGAGGCTCTCGAGTGTCTCAAAAAATTACCTGATAATGATGCTCACAGTGACTTAGAGGAACTAGCAAAATTTATACTATACAGAATGTTCTAACAAAACATGGATACGTTAATAATTAAGCTTGGCGGATCGGCTATAACAAATAAAGAAAGAAGATACGAAGTTAGACGTAAGGTCGTTGAAAGAATAGCAAAGGAAGTTAAAATCCTTATCAAAAACTACAAATTAGTATTGGTGCATGGAGGAGGGAGTTTCGGTCACCCAACGGCTAAAGAATACAACATACACCTAGGATATTTTTCTAATCATCAGCTTATTGGCTATAGCAAGGTAAGATATTTCATGACGCAGCTTAATCAGATAATTCTAGAATATTTTATAAAATCTGGAGTTCCTGCAGTTACATTGCATACTTCGAATATACTTAAGGCAAATGATGGAAAAATATCAAGTTTTAACATAGGGCTTTTAATAGAGTATACGAAGATGGGATTTACGCCGGTAGTTTATGGAGACGCTGTTTTAGACGAAAAAAGAGGATTCAGCATAATTTCTGGAGATCAGATAGTTTCTTATCTAGCTATAAGATTGAAGCCAATTAAGGTCATTTTAGGAACAGATGTGGATGGCATATACACGGGTAATCCCAAAAAAGATTCAAATGCAAAACTCGTCAAAACATTAAAAATATCCAAGCTTATAACTATAAAAGCTGATAAGCCAATGATCGATGTAACTGGTGGAATAGTAGCAAAAATAGATGAAATGAGAAAAGTTGTAAAAGCTGGAATACCGGTTATAATCGGGAACATCGTTTCAGGAAACTTGATTGATCTTGTTGAAGAGAAAACACCTAAATATACGAAAATCATAATGTAATCTTGTGATGAAGCGAGCAGAATCTGATTAATGATGTATACCGAACCGTCTGATTTAAATTATGGTGCGTATGGGGCATGATGCTTCAAATTTTGCCTAAATGTACTATACAAGCTAGAGGTTTTCAAGTATACATGTAATTACGGAAATATGCTAGGTTTAATATTTGAAATGTCCGTAAAGTTTAAATATGCGAAAAGTGCGTATAATATTGAATGAAGCGGAAGACCCCTAAAGACTTCAGGGTCTTCCGTGGAGGGCGATTCAGCATGAGCCCTTTCATAGGTCGGGGCCCTAAATCAGTGAAGGCATCGTACACTGATTTGTATTAGCTGTTAAGTGAGGCGAACAACCTTAAAAATACGCTATTAACTTAGTTTTCAATCACTCATAGCTCTGATGATATCTGCTGAAGAGCTAAGATCTAACCCCCGGGGGTAAGAAAACCTGGAGCTCGATGTTCCAGGTGTACTACCGTAATAGTCTACTATACGATATGTTAGTGATTAATAATGTTAGAATAAAGCTTTTAATGTAGTGCCGACAAAGAAATCAATGCGCAGAGACTTCAAAATACAGGGTTCATAGTGATGCTGGTTTTTTAAAACCGGAGAAGGGAATCCCCGACCTATACTAATTCTTTAATATCGCTTATAACATCTTGAGCTTTTTTCCTAACTTCAGATCTATCAACCAATCCGTCTACTCCAGGTTTTTCTATTAGAAATGCGCTTGAAGAGGTTGCCATTGCAGCAGCTTCATATATATCTCCGCTTCTATAATATTCGATTGAGAAAACTGCAGTGTAGACGTCTCCGCAACCTGTCGCATCAACCATTTTTCTAGGTTTTACTGCCGGTACATAAATCAGCCGCCTTTTCATAGCTACGTAGCTACCTCTATCTCCCATAGTCACAAGAGCTATTCCACAACCCATTTCGACAAGTTTTTCAGCTGCCTTTGCAGGATCTTTAAATCCTGTAGCTATTTCAGCCTCATATTCTTCGGCATGTAGTACGTCAGCGTATCCTAAAATTTCGCTTAAAACTGGTGATGATTTCAAAACTACAGTTCCATCCGAGTCTCTAAATCTTAAATAGCCTTGAATATCTAAAGCGGTCATGCTAGCTTCTTTAGAAATATATTTTAAAGTTTCCAAGGGAACTTCTCCAGCAATTGCACCGACGATCACCAATTTTTTATGTAATACGGGAGGCAAATCTTCTACTTTTATATCAGGGCCTCTGCTTAGCAAGTATACCTTTCTATTCATTTGTTCATCGTATACGAGTTTAAATCGTGTCGTTCTTCCTTTGAATCTGTGAATAAAAGAGATGTCAATACCATTTCTTGCTAGAAAAACAAGATATTCGTCTGGAAAATCTGAACCAACCAAAGAAACGATAACAGGTCTTGTTTTATGTTTTAAAGCTGCAAAACTACCATATATAACGCTACCACCGAGGTGTCTTTTTCTGCTACCATCGGGATATATTATAGTGTCGATGGCAATATGTCCAACCAGTACTGCATCCATGCCAATCACATAACATTCTTAACGTCCTGAGTTCTTCTATTCACGCCCCTTCACATTCCCATAACTTCGATTACTACTCGCCTGTAGCTACGAGGACCATCCATTTCTACAAGAAAAATGTTTTGCCACGTGCCTCTTATAATTCTGCCCCCTCTTACGGGGAATATTCTTGTAGAAGATAAAAAAGCAGAGCCGAGATGAGCTGCAGCGTTATCATCTATCCTATTATGCAACCATTTGCCATTATGAGGGAATTCCTCGCTTATTTTTGTTAAAATATCATGCATTAACCCGGATTCGTGCTCATTGGCTATTATGGCAGCGGTCGCGTGAGGAGCATGAATTATGCATAATCCATCTTTTACTCCGCTCTCGGAGACTGCTTTCTCAACATCTCTAGTAATATCAACTAACTGTAACTGTTTACTGGTGGAGATCGTTAATTCCTTAAAGTATACTTTCAACGGAAATCACCAGTAAAATTTTAAACTCACACCTTTATAAAATGTGGGTATGATCAAAATCGGGTATTCCAAAATAACTTATTTATATGTTTAGGAAGAAATTTTATATGAAGGCGAATTTTTATGTTGGATATTGTTGATGATATTCTTAAAGGTATTAGAGAAGCTCGCAGGGTTCTCGCGCATATCGTCCATAGAACACCTCTCGATCACTCTCTCACCCTTTCCCGCATTACTGACGGAGATATTTATTTGAAACTCGAGAATTTGCAGAAAACTGGCTCATTTAAAGTTAGAGGAGCTTTCTATGCCTTATGGAAGAAGAGGCAACGAGCACCCTTCAATGTTTGTGTTGCCGCTTCTTCGGGTAATCATGCTCAAGGCGTAGCGTATGCTGCGTCATGTCTAGGTATAAAAGCCATCATTGTAATGCCTGAATATACATCGGTTGCAAAAATACAAGCAACGCGAGAATATGGAGCAGAAGTTATATTGCATGGAAGGACTTATGATGATGCTTATGAAAAAGCAGTTCAAATAGCGGAAGATAAAAACGCAGTTTTTATTCATCCTTTTGATGATAAGCACGTAATAGCTGGTCAAGGGACTATTGGAACGGAGATAGAGGAGGACTTGCGTGATGTAGATGCCGTAGTTGTTCCGGTGGGAGGAGGAGGCTTAATCTCAGGTATAGCAGTTGCTTTGAAACATTTAAAACCGAAAATAAAAATATATGGTGTTCAAGCGGAAGGAGCGGCGTCCATGTATAAATCGTATAAAAAGAAGGAGAGAGTATGCATTGAAAGCGTAGATACTATAGCTGATGGTATAGCTGTTAAAAAGCCGGGAGAAATAACATTCAACATAGTGCAGGAATATGTAGATGACATAGTTACAGTTTCTGACAACGAAATAGTAAGAGCTATATTTGTTCTACTTGAACGATCAAAGACACTTGCGGAGCCTGCTGGTGCTGTAGGTGTTGCTGCGATATTAAGCGGGAAGATCGACGTGAAAGGGAAAAAGACAGCTGTAGTCGTTAGTGGAGGAAATATAGACATGCCATTGCTTTCAAGGATAATACAAAAGGCGTTAGCATTGGAGGGTAGAGAAATAAGATTGAGAGGAGTGGTTCCCGATCGTCCGATATTTCTAAAGGAGATCTTAGAGGAAGTTTCGACTATGCGTGTTAACATTGCATCCATTGATCACGACAGGTTAAGCCCTGCACTACCACCAGGTAAGGCAATGATCGAGCTTACGCTTGAGATTCCACCTGGTTTCAATCTCGAAGAGTTGCTGGGAAAATTAAAAAGGCGAGGATTTGATTTTAGTATTGTTGAGTAGAGGTGTGTTCTATGAAAAAGGTAGTGTTCACCAAAAAAGCCCCAAAACCTATAGGTCCTTATTCCCAAGCAATAAAAGCTGGAAAATTTCTTTTCGGTGCCGGTCAAATACCGGTCAACCCGGAAACAGGAAAAGTTGTTAAAGGAGGCATTAAAGAACAAACTTTAAGAGTTATGGAAAATATAAAAGCTATACTTGAAGAAGCAGGCTACGGTTTAAACGATGTGGTCTCCGTCACTGTATTTCTCAAAGATTTAAGTGATTTTAAAGAGTTCAACGAAGTCTATGCGAAGTTTTTTAAAAAAGAGCCACCAGCAAGAACAACTGTACAAGCAGCTAATTTGCCAAAAAACGTTCTTTTAGAAGTAAACTTTATCGCTTATAAGGAATGACCTCGTTTAATACTCGGGGTTCTTAATGGAGGAAGCTGTAAAATGGCTTTATGAGCTAGCACTGCAATATGGTTACTTTGGAGCATTCGTTATTTCAATATTGGGGAATCTGCTTCCATTCATGCCTATACCATATCTAGCGGCAATATTCCTATTCACCGCAAACGTTCCAGGAGTTGATCCCCTACTAGTAGGTATAATAAGCGGTATCGGCGGTGGGATAGGTAAGCTAATAATTTTTCTAACCGGCTGGGGAGTTTCCAGCTTTCTAAGTGATGAACAAGAAAAGCAGATTAATGCTTTTAAAAAACTTTTAGGCGATTACGGGGCATTAGCAGCATTTCTTTTCGCCGCAACGCCTTCACCAGACGATATAATAATAATTCCTCTAGGATTAATAAGGTATAATACTTGGAAATTTTTCGCGGCTATCACGGCGGGGAAAATAATCATAAGTATAGCAACGTCTTATTTTGGGGTTTTTTTCGGCGGCTTTTTCAGCGAAAAAGGGGTATGGAGTAGTGTAGTAGCTTCTATAGTTTTTCTAATAGTTTTTACGTGGATACTGCTCAAGATCGACTGGGTTAAAGTAATGCTTATAGTGAATGAAAAGGGTTGGAAGGAATTTTTAAGAATAATATATAGAAGAAATTGGGACCTTATTTTGGTGAAAAAGTCTAAGACTCAAAGGTAATATACTTGGACTGGTGTTTCAATGCTCCATTGGCGTAGTGATAGGATATATTTACTTTGTAAAGCAGTATCTTCTCGTCATTTTTAACGGCAAAAATTCCTTTTTCTATTTCTTCAACCCACATTTTAGCATGTCCTTTTGTTCTTTCGTTTAAAGTAGCACTAACGAATATGTAACCGAGGCTGTGAAGTTCCTCTACTTTACTGATTAATGTTTTTTTGATATCTTCATCCTTAACGTAAATTCCTATTTCTTCTTTTAGTTCAGAAACAGGTAGTGGTCTTTTTAAAATTTCTTCATCGGGGGGATTCTTATAGTATAAGCTGCTAAACTTTACTCCTGTAAATTTTCTAAAAATCATCAGTATCTCCGAGTTAATAATAATTAGCGAGTTTATAAAATTAACAGCTGTTTGGAAGATAGCATTAAATATGCCCTGATGTTTCTACTTCTGCGATGGAATATGTCTGAGAAGAAAGATTGGAAATATGAAATACCAGTAATTAAACTAGAAAAAGCTATGAAAGTGCCAAAAGAAATTAAGGAGCAGTTGAAGGGAATAGGCTCTAGGAAATTTATAAGTCAGTTAAAAAAGGAAGCCGTTGACTGTCCAGTGCTAAATAAGAGACTATCATTTTTAGAATGTTATGTTTGTCCTAATTTTGTTAGAAGAATAAGAGGGGTTGTATACTGTAAAGGGCTTGAGTTAAAGCAAGCTTAGTAATATTCTACGGGGATGTAGTAATATACTAGTCTTCTTCTTTTTGGCTTAATCTTCCAAACTTTAACAATGACTACTCCTGTTAAGAAGCCACCTATATGAGCCCAGAATGCAACGTTAGAAAATAGACCCGTTAAAGAGTAAATACCCATGATAAATTGATAAATAAACCATATGCCTATGTAATAGTAGGCTGGAATAGTTACGATAGTTATAAACCACGAGATAACGAGCGTTTTTATGCGCGCATGAGGGTACAAAATCATATACGCGCCTAAAACCCCCGAAATAGCACCCGATGCTCCCACAGCTGGAATTTGAAGATTTAATTCTCTGATAGATGGAAGCGATATAGCTATCGATGATATGTGGATAAATGATGCTCCAAAACCGCATAATAAGTAGAAGATAATGTATTTAAATTTGCCAAAAGCATCCTCCACGTTATCGCCGAATATATACAGGTATAGCATATTACCGGCTAGATGTAATATGTCAGCATGCATAAACATGCTGGTGAGAAGAGTCCATAATCGCTTGCCTTTCATAATATACAAGGGGATGACGCCAAGCGTTTGAATTGCAGCTTCAAGTGTAGACATTCCTTGCAGGAAAAAGAAAAAGAAAACTGCAACATTGGCTATGATTAGAAAATATGTTATAATGGGTGTCGTGTATGATCTATTCTCATCATATAACGGAAACATAATGCCTCACTACTTCTTTTTTCTGACAACCTTATATTTGTTAACGTAATTTTACGACAATACAGCAGTATTATTGTTTAAAAGAATCAAAAGTAATCTTTAAACAGCTATGAGACATATTTTTGTGGAAAAATGCGAGAAAATGATTTAAAAATTTTAGTAGTTGGACCATTTAACAGCGGTAAAACCACGCTTATAAATACAGTATGTGATAGTAGAACAGTAAAAACTGAAGCGCCTACGCATGGCTTGTATAGAGTTGTAAAGGAAATGACAACAGTGGCCTTAGACTATGGCAGCATAAGGCTTGGAAATAAAAAAGTTCACTTATTTGGAACGCCAGGACAGGAGCGCTTTAGCTTTATGTGGCATGTCTTAGCTAGGGGACTAGATGGTTTCATAATGCTAATAGATGGAAGCGATCCCAAAAGTGTAGAGGAAGCGGCTAGAATATATAAGGTAATAAGTGACAAGTATAAAGCTCCGCATATAATCCTCGTCAACGAAAAAAGTAGAAGAAGAGTTTCTGAAGAAGAGATAAGAAAACTTTTAAACACGAATGCTCCGATCAAAGTAGCGTCTGCTACTAAGAAAGAAGAAATAAGAAATATACTAAAGGAATTAACTGAGCTTCTGCGAAAAGAACATAAATAGTCACGTAAACTGTACTTGTTTAATGAGCTTTTCAAATCTTTCCATACTAATTATAATTCTGTTATCTTTAGGAAATATACCGCACTATAGGGGATGTTATAATGAATTATCGAATACTATTACACGGTATGCTATTAATGCCACACTTTTCCCGGAAAACCGAACTTTAGAAGCAATGCTAAACATAAGAATCCTCAACAGCAGGAAAATCGAGTTTACAAAATTATACTTTCACTTTTATCCCAACTCAAAATACTTTAGGTTTAAAGGAGGTAGAGTGTTATTTCTCCAGGTTTTTAGAAAAGAGCATAGTCTAGTTTTCAGTTTTAAAGGAGATGACCTATCGATATTGGAAATCTTGCTTGATAAACCATTAAAGCCCTATGATAAGTATTCCATTTTTATAAAGTATAAA
>Ga0209410_1001560_pt1 | contig 11176 bp, 15 predicted proteins | sample Mar14436cmmetaG_FD_184135 | JGI IMG/M metagenome (GOLD analysis project Ga0209410, IMG submission 184135) | Marine hydrothermal vent microbial communities from Guaymas Basin, Gulf of California to study Microbial Dark Matter (Phase II) - Marker... ... | reverse complement strand
CTGTCTTTGTAAATCTTCTATCATTCTCTGCTTGAATAGCTCTCTTAACTTATAGCCTGCCACCAGTTCCTCTTTTGTTGGATATGTGGTTTCATTGCCCATCACAATTTTTAAGAATGGGATATTGGAGAGATTATCGGGGAAGTCATCTTTAACTAAGCAGAAACCACTGAGGAAGAAATAACCAATAGCGAATTTTGCTCCTTCCGACTTCTTAAGTTGGTCTTTTATGACCTGTATTAACTCCCTCCCAGGGCTATTATCTATTATGTTTGGCGCTATTCCATTGTTATTCATAGTACATGGGCGAAGGAGACACCCCTACTTGTAGGTGTGAGGAATTCGCCCCCTTTCACCTCCTTACTCTTTAATAACAAACCCATATTTCGCTCCAGCAGTCTCACCTTCGATACCACAAATTGCCCTATTCGCTTTCAGTTGAAGTCCGAGACCGAAATCAAGTTCTTTGTATAGCCCGATACCCAGCCCCGTACCGTCTTATTGCCCTTCGTTGCCTCTACGTAGTCACCCTTTCTGAACACGAATGGTGTTGTCGTGCCTCCATACGGCTTCCTCATTCCGCCTTTCGCAGGCTGCTCCATGTGCAGTTTCCGTCTTGAATATTTCGGACGTGTTATCACGTCAAACGGGAATGGCATTAGGTTGATGTCGCCAAGTGCTAACGAACACAGTGCTATCGCATCCGTGACGTGTGCCTCAGGCGTGCGTGCAGCCTTATCACTCGCCTTTCGTAACCCTGATTCTTTTCGTCTTCTCGCAGTCATCCATCCCTTAGCGGTGGTCGTCGGTGCTATCTTGCTCAGTTCCGCAATCAGCCAGTTCTTACCTATCTCCACCTGCGAGAAGTTCTTACCATACTTCTTATTTCGGTGATCAAATGCCACATCCTCTACTTTTATCTCGCTGATTGGATACACCTTTGCGAGTTCTTGTGCGACGCGCAGTTCCAGCTGCTTACGTGCCAGTATGCTCGGTGCAATCTTATGACCCGTCCTGTTAAGGAATTTGCATTTGCGTCGTCTGCACTTACGGTAACGCCTGTTTATCCTCAATTCCCTACGCTTTGCCATACGCTCCTTTACGTTGGTTGGTAACTCTAGATTATAGCTGTACAGTATCGCATTCTTGGTTGCGACTGCCACGCCCGTGTATTTACTGCCGGGATCTATACCCAGCACGACGGGTTGCTTATCCCTGCCGGACGGCTCTCGCGTCAGCTGGACTGCGAATATACCGAGTTTAGTCCTCATCGGCTTCGCCTTGCCTTCCCTTATCCACCTCCTCGCACGGGAAGCTTTCGTGGGCATCAAAGGCTCGCCATCGGGAGCAAAAACTGCTACTCTTGGATTGGAGATAATCCTCCCTTCGGAGTGGTTGCTTTCGGCTGCTCCCGAAAGCGTCCCTTCCCCCGTGAGTGTATGGGCTGTGTCGCCTCCCTCAGAAGGGAAGCCCGGATGCCCGGGACATCCAGCATCAGAGCCTGGAGCTAGGGAAGCACTCCAGGGTGTTGGTCCCATACATCGGCTACTCGTCGGCATTTTCTTTTTTTCTCTTCACCTCCGAGTGGGGTAGTCAAGACTTGCGTTGCTCGCCCGGGCGGGCAAGCCCACCGTTTTAACGGCGGGTTCTTGACTATTTCTCCTCGCTCATACCTGCATTTCACCGTAATGCTAAAATAAGTAAAAGCATCATAAAAAATTATCTTAACTGTTGCGAAGGCACTCTGTTGTAAATGTGGAAAAGAGGAACAAGAAATGATAATCCCGAAGTCACATCCGAGGTATGAATCATTGAAGCGAAGAGAGAAGCTCGTGGCAGGTATAGAAGCGGGTATAACGTCACTTCATGGCTTGATAGCGCATGGAAGAGGAGAAGCATTTGATTATTTAATAGGGGAGCGGACATTAGAGTCGGCATTGAGAGCTACAGAAGTGGCTGCTGCACTATTATTGATGGCGAAGAGACCTGTGCTATCGGTCAATGGCAATGTTGCCGCACTGGCATCGAAGGAGATGGTTATACTGAGTGGCTTGATAAACGCACCACTGGAGGTGAATCTCTTCCATCGAACTGAGGAGCGTGTAAAGCGAATAAAGGAGTTATTAGAGCGAGAGGGTGCGAAGCACGTGCTTGGTGACAAGCCGGACTCGCGAATACCCGGGATTGAGCATGCCCGCGCATTGGCTACACGCGAGGGGATATATAGCGCGGATGTGGTTCTTGCACCGCTGGAAGACGGTGACAGGTGCGAAGCACTGATTGCAATGGGTAAGAAGGTGATAACCATAGATTTGAATCCTTTATCAAGGACTTCAAGATATGCCACTGTGAGTATAGTGGATGACATAGAGCGGGCATTGAGGAATCTCATCTCGGTCATTGAGACAAAGAAGGAGGAGCAGCAGCAACGGCAACAACAGCATGGATACGGATACAGTAGCAATAGTTTTAATCTGGATGCTTTACTGAGAGCTTATGATTATGATAATAAAGCGAATTTGAAGGCGGCTATCAAAGAGATAGCAACACGGCTGATTGGGAATGAATAATCAAAACGAAAACTCACCGGCTACTTTGCCACGGTGCAGTGAGATAGCTTTATCACAGACCTTCTTTACCCACTCCTGTGAATGTGAAGCTATCAAAAGCGTCTTCTTCTCATTACCTCTATGTTTCTGTCCCCTGAAGTAATTCACGAGCACATCACAGGTCTCACTATCCAGTCCAGTGAAAGGCTCATCCAGCAGTATCAAATTGGGCTCATGTATCAACGCCCTGATGATGTCTGCACGCTTCCTCAATCCATGTGAGAGCTGCTTCACACGAACATTATACCAGCGGTTCATGCCGAGGAACTCAACGGTATCGAGGAAATTATCCTCCTCAACGCCGAACTGCCTGGCATAGAACAGTAAATTCTCACGCACTGTAAGTTCGTCATAGAGGAAACTTGAATGTGTTACCAGACCTATCTTCCTTCTTATCCCGCTATCCCTGAATGCATCCTCACCAAATATCTTCACGGTTCCGGTGGAGGGTCTGATATGCGTGGCAATCAACTTCAGCAGCGTTGTCTTTCCCGCGCCATTATGCCCGAATAGGGCTACAAATTCTCCACTCTCTATGCGCAGCGATACAGACCTCAATACTTCAAGATAACCATATCGCTTCGATACTCCTATCACATCCACTGCTACTGTTGACTGTGCCATAATCCATAATCACATCCGTAAGGGTAAAAGGTCAAATAGAGATTATACTTATATATAAAAATGAAAATGCATATAAAAGAAGAAAGAAAAGAGAAGAGAGAATGATGAAACGTGATATTATCCTTGTTATTGGCGCTATATCGAGTGTAATAGCATCATATATGGCTTATGTGGCAGTCCACCCGGTAAGGGGCGATATTTATTTCTCTTACACTCATATACCTGCCGCTCTGGTCTGTTATCTCGCTTTCTTCATCTCGCTCGTGGCGAGCATAATGTATCTGAAGAAGAGGACGAGGAGCTATGATATGGCTGCGGAAGTATCGGTGATCATAGGCCTGGTATATGGTATAGTAGCTTTGATCTCAGGAGCAATCTGGGCGAATGCCGCATGGGGATTGTACTGGAACTGGGACCCTAAGCAGACAACCACTCTCATACTCTGGATTGCATACGCAGGCTACATAGCTGTGAAGTATTCTATCAGTGATGTGGATAGGAGAGCGGTGATAGGGGCGGTGTATAATGTCCTTGCCTTTTCGCTCATACCCCTGACTTTCCTCTCTGTGACGCTATGGCAATCGCTGCATCCGCGAGCGCAGGAGATAACGCTGTCCCTGCCTGTAAAGGTAACTCTGATATCAAATATCGTCGCAGCTTCTTTATTCTTCGCTTATCTCTTTATAGTAGCATACTCATTATGGTCTTTGGAGGACCGCATTAATGTGATGTTATACAGGCACAGGTATAAGAGGGGAGGTGCATGAAAGGTGTATAGAGGCGTATTTGTGGTTGCTATCATCTACTGGACAGCTATACTGGTGCTATTCCTGTGGCTGAGCAGGCGACTGGCGGCACTTAAAGCGAGGATAGAGGATTTAGAGCGTGAGGTAGTTGAAGAAGGAGGAGAAGGAGAAGACAAAGATGAAGATTAAACCACTTTATATGGTCGTTGCAGTTCTGATCGTGCTGAGTGGTGCATTAGCATACGATGTCTTCTCTTCTTACCTCAGTCCCTACATGAGTGTCTCACAGGTGGCGGGGAATGACAGGTATATGAATAAAGAAGTCCAGATCCTGGACACCGTTGTCAATGGCTCTACGAGCTGGGGAGAAGATGGTTCTCTCTCGTTTAAAATCACAGATGGCAGGGCTACTATTAACGTCACATACAGGAAGCCGGTACCGCAGGGCTTCAAAGAGGGTTTGAAGGTGGTTGTTATTGGCACGCTCGATTCGCCTTACCATGTAAATGCCTCGCAATTACTGGTCAAATGCCCCTCGAAGTACGAGTAGAGAGGCACCTTATCCATTCGCCCTTCGCTTCTCGCGTAGTGCCCACGACCAGTCTGGTCTCATGTGCCGTCTTCTCCACCACACCTCGCGCTTCTATCCACTCGCCTTCCTGCGCCTGTCCCACATAGGTGTGAGTGAATGAGAGCACCTTGTCTATTTCCGGATGCTCTATGCGATATATCGCGGGGTTATCAAAAGAGAATGAAGCATCCTTCACCTCAGCCTTTATCTGGAGGTAGCCCATTCTCTCCCCTGGCTCGTAATCCTTCGGGTCCAATAAAGCCAGCTCTGCCCAATCGCGCGAATATAAGATATCAAAGTATGTATCACCGATTATACCGCGGTTATTTTTTCTCTTCTCATGCATGACGAACTCTTCATAGCTCAATTCGGGATTCCTCTTCCTGTATATTCGCCACCATGTACCATCATCTATATCACGAATGATGCCCTCCTCTTTCGCTGATGCCACAGCCTCCCTTGCACGATTGAAGTTCTCCAGTCCGTAAATAACTATGTCAATGTCGGAATGGGGGGTATTGAGCCCGCATAAGAAAGAGCCGGTGATGCCTATCCTGTCTGCGGGTATATGAGAACGGAAACGTGAACGCAGGAGTTCATAAATCCGGGCAACCCGGTCATCGGTTTCTGCAACAGCGGGTAGCCATGCTTCAGGGCGAAGAACCTCTTTTATATCACGCTCTGGCACATGGTGCACATCTCTTACGTATAGCGGTCGGTGCTGCCGCAGGAACTCATAAGCCTCATTGAAGTCCAATTTCCGGTACCGCCTGCCGTTTCGATTCGAGATACGTGTTCCACATTCATCAGGGATATAGCGGAGCAGGCATTTTACCGCTCCGGTTTCAGAGCCAGAGTCGAGTTCATAGCTCACTACGGAGAAGAACCAATCGTCAAATGTCAATATGAAGTCTCTTAATCTTGTTCTGATGGTCATTTTTCTCTCCCTATAAGTTTGTCTCCTAAACCTAAATATTAATATAATAGGAATAGCATAGACATAGAAGAGAAGGGACAGGAGCTTATAACTTATGAAACTGCAACTGCGGTTCCCGCCGCATTTACACGGGGTGCCGAATACGGCAGAGGTAATACTGGAGACAGGAGCGAGGATGAATATAGAACGTGCGTATGTGGACGCAGTGCGAGGTGAACTTATCATTGATGTGCCTCGCGAGAAGGTGGACCGTGTAGTGGAACTATTCAAGCAAAAAGGTGTGGAAGTACGGAGATTAGTGAAGCTTATCGCGTGGGATGAGGACAAATGTATCCATTGCGGCGCTTGCATCTCGGTCTGTCCATCGCATGTATTCAAGTTCGATCATACATGGCGGCTAAATCTTGATGAGGAGAAGTGTATCAAATGTGATGTGTGCGTAAGAGCATGCCCCGTGGGCGCTCTGGCTTCCGTTAGCAATCAATCTTAAAAATGATAAAATGATAGAAGAGAAGACACTCAGGAGTGAAACGGTATATAGAGGTAGAATCATTCAATTGCGAGTTGATACAGTCTCAGTATCAGCCTCAGGAGAAGGCACAAAGACAAAGAGGCGTGAGATAGTTGTGCATCCAGGTGCGGCGGCTATCGTAGCAATGAGTGGTGACAGCATATTGATGGTGGAGCAGTATCGGAAAGCAGTGGAGACCATGACGCTGGAGATACCCGCAGGTACGATTGAAGCAGGGGAATCGCCAGAGGAGTGTGCAGCACGTGAGTTGATAGAGGAGACGGGATTTGAGGCTGCGAAGTTGGATAGGCTGATAGAGTTCTTCCCTTCGCCCGGTGTCAGTAGCGAGGTGATACACATCTTCAAGGCAGGCGAGTTGAAGAGGGTTTCAGAATCAGAACCTGAACTTTCAGTTCGGTTTGTTCCCGCAGACAGGATACTGAATATGATAAGTAGTGGTGAGTTGAGGGATGGCAAGACGCTCATAGGTGTATTGATGGCATTAAAGGGGCAGTAGGGTAGCCAGGTTATCCTCGTGGCTTTGGGAGCCATGGACCCCAGTTCAAATCTGGGCTGCCCCATCAAACTTCCTTTCAAAAGAAAGTTTGAAGTAAGCGTTAAGAAGAAGTTTTCGGTGGCCAATTCTTATCCATCCAGCCAGGAATCCTGCCACTGTCCCTCGGTCCCACGAGCACAGTCCAACTAGTGATATCCTCTGTCTCACCTGATAGCCGGGCTGCAAGTCCTGGCAATACCATTGTCTTGTGCTTGACCTTCTTCTCCACTTCATGCGCCTCTAACGTCTCTTTTATCGTATCCGCTGTGAACTGCCCACCCGCAACTGCGGATTCCACACCTATACCTTCCGTGTCCACAACCATCAGATAGGAGTCTATTTTATTTGATGATAGATCGCTCTCCACAGTGTAATAAGTCAATGCGAAATTGGTAGTGACGAACAGTGGTGATTCTGGACCTGGATTCCCTATCTCCCTCAGCCCTGGCTCCACACTCACCGGACGCCTTGGATCTGTGTATATATTGGCAGCCAGTGTCCGCTCGGTTATCAATGCGTGCGGTTCTATCGAGTGCATAATCATTATATCAGCGTATTTTATGATGAATATACAGGCAATCATTGCTTCCCAATAAGATGCATACAGTGCATCATCGTGAACCATCCACGCAGTCATTGGCACGGCGAGCAGTGGATAGGCAACCCCTCTGTTACCCTCTTCTATACCCGCGCGCCTCAGCTTTATGAACCGTTCAAAGGTATCTGCAAGCCCCTTACCCGTTGGATATGTGCCAGGGTCTAACACTATATCATTTATACCCTCACGGGCGAAGGTCAATGCCATTCGTGTCAGCATGTTGAGATTAGTGGAGTGTAGCGTAACGGGCACCTTATAATGCCTTGCTATTCGCAGCATTTCGCTCCAGTTCCTCTCATTCGCAGCATACAGTAATGGATTCCTGTCGGGGACCTCCTTCAAGCCCTCTTCCACTACCTCAGGCTCAAATGAGCAGAGCACAAGCGGTAAATCGGTCTCTTCTGATACGCACCTCACACACGCTTTATATTGCTCGGCATTGGACGAGACTGAGCGAATGGCGATTCCATCCAATTTAAGAAATTCGCCCACATAGAACTTCTTCCATTCTGTTATCGCCCTCACCCGCGCTCTCAATTCCTCCTCTGGCATCGTGTCCCAGACGTCATAGACAAGTGCAGTTCGATTGAAGAATGTGAGTTCATGCCGATGCAGGACGTCCTCGCCACCTATTCTCATTGCATTCTCTCCTACACCTATCTGAACTTCGCGCACCTCGGGCGCCAGCAATTCCGCCAGCTTCTTAGCCTTAGCCTCGTATTTCGGCTCAGACAGCGGTGGGCACTCACTCAAATCCCTCTTCCGGTCCAGAAGAAGAGATGCGAAGGCTAAGCATGTCTTCTCGCCGCATTCCCCGCAGTTCGTCCCCGGCAGGAACTTCCACACATCCATCGGACTACTCAATTTCATCTCTCTTTATAATCATCTCCCGAATTCTATTTTATCTTTATCACCCTGTACTTATTCCTCATCTCTTTCGTTATGAATCCAAATCCACATCTGTTACCCACTATCTCGATTGCTATGAGCTTATCCGGATTCTTAAGGTTCACCTTCGGCTTACGACCGTGAATCTTCTCCAGGAGGTCGTAGAAGTATCCGCCAACCTCTCTCTCCACAGCCTGGCTGGACACCTTATCCTTCATCCCTCGCCTCTCTACACGGAATCCAAAGGTGTCCCCTGGCTCAAATTCGTCTATATATCGCTCTATTCTCCTCTTCAATGTCTCTATTAAATTCTCGGGTGAGACAAAGAACGCATCGTCAATGGGTATCACCCTGCTCAGGTGTGCATACTTCTTGCTCTCCGCATCCTCCAGGAACTCCACTATGTCATTCACGTTCCCTATCAATACATCCCTGAAACCTGAGGGTTCAAAATCGCCATCCTCGCTCAGCTCCTCCAATAACGCATCCTCCATGTTCCTCTCCGCCACCACCAATACGTTCCAATTCTCCATCATCTCACATCCATATATTTTTATTCATTGAAACAAAATAAATTTTGTGTCTCTTATCTTATCTCGATGAGCAGAGCAGAGCGTGCGAGGGACTATGAAGCTTATGTTGAGCTGTGCGACGTGATACGGGAGATGGACGATTTTGTGGATGCGATAGTTGTGGAGGGCGTGCATGACAGGGAGGCGCTGGAGGCGCTGGGCGTGACGAAGGAGATAGCGACGTATTCAGCGGGATTCAGCTATGCGGGTTTCGTGGACTACTTGATGAATAGATACAGGCGCATTACGATACTCACGGACTATGACAGAGCGGGAAAGAGGCTGAACCGGCGATTAACGGCGAGTCTGGAGCGAGCGGGTGTGAAAGTGGAGAACCAGTACAGGGAGAGGATAGGCAGGATATTGTGTCTTCGTGGCATCAGGGATATAGAATCAATAACATCACTGACGAAGCGGTTTTAGTTTAGCCAGCATGTCGCTCAGTTCACGAACACTGAATTGCCCGGGCGCCACGGGCTCATCTTCTATGAACCCGTAAGTCAGGACTGAGCCATATAATGGTGCTATTACACGCAGATGCCTACCCCAGTCCCCCATCCCGATGGTAATCAATGGCTGACCTTTGCTCGACACCCGATGTGTCAATTGGAGCAGGTTTAAAGCATCATTCGCCGTTCGTGGTGTGACAGCGACCTTTGCGATGCTACCGCCTGCTTTATACATGCCATCAATGAGCTCCAGTAGCTCGTCTGGGGCGGGCATACCGTAGAAATCGTGGAACGACAGTATGACGGGGATGCGATGCTTCTTTGCTTCCTCTATTATCTCGTCCCTGCCATCCGCAAGGAACTCGATGTCAACGGCATCCACCAGCCCGGTTGCCACTACACTGCGGAGAATCCCAATCCGTTCATCTTCAGTGCCCGTGAAAGACCCGCCCTCCTCCCTCCTCCTGTTCGTGACGATTACAGGCATGGTTAGTCTTAGCGTCGTAAGAAACTCCTTCACTCGCTCGACACTCCGCTCCTCGGGCTCTAAAAGGTCTATTCTCAGCTCTATTATCGCCGCGCCACTCGCATCCGCACGTGCTACCGCATCCATTGAGAGCCGATTCAGCACTGCTGCTATAACCGGTGCATAGCCCAATTCCACATCGCCTATCTTATTCAACATCCTTAAATAGACATGGTCTTACTCTATTATTAATGGAATAGCCGGGGTGTGGTAGAGGCATCCCTTGGGACTGTGGATCCCAAGACCTGGGTTCAAATCCCAGCCCCGGCCTTTTGCTCCGGGAAGAATGAGCCATTTATATTTCGGCGGTGCAGATGTGGTGGAACTGGCAGAGGAGTATGGCACACCACTCTACATAACGGACGAGAATAGGATAATAGAGAATTTCAGAAGCTATAAAACCGCATTTGAGGATTATGATACGGACATTTACTACGCGGTGAAGGCGAACGGCAATTTAGCGATATTAAAACTGCTGGCACGTGAAGGTGCAGGTGCTGATGTGTTCTCAACGGGCGAACTCCAGCTAACGAAGCTGGCGGGCATAAAGCGGGAGAAGATACTGTTCAATGGCAATTCAAAGAGTGATGACGACCTGATAGCGGCGGTGGAATCGGGCGTTCGGGTTTCCGTAGACTCGTATGACGAATTGAACGCCTTAGCATCGGTATCGGAGCAGCTCGGGGCTGAAGTGGAGATTGCTATACGTGTAAATCCCGATATATCGGCTGATATAAATCCGAAGATAGCAACGGGCTTGAAAGAATCGAAGTTCGGTGTCCCTTATGGGGAGGTGATGAAGATATGTCGTGCGGCACACAGTATGCGGAACATCTCGCTCAGGGGTCTGCATTGCCATATCGGCTCACAGATACTGGATGTGCGCGTATTTGGTGATGCCGCAGATAAGATGTTGAATCTCGTTGCGAGCCTGCATGAAGCCGGTATAGAGCTTGAATTTGTAGACCTCGGTGGTGGGCTCGGGATAGGATACAGACCCGAGGAGAAGGTTCCAACGCCCGCGGAGCTCCATGATGCGCTCTTACCAGCATTTGAGCGTAATAAAGCGGAGGCGGGCATAGCACCAAAATTGATATTGGAACCCGGGCGGTCTATTGTGGGCTCAGCATCCATACTCGTGAGCCGTGTAAATGCCGTCAAGCACGCGTTCAAGAATTTCGTAGCGATAGATGCCGGATTCAATCTCCTGATAAGACCGGTGATGTATGATGCGTATCATGAGGTGGTGGTAGCCAACAAGTATAACGAGCCATGCACCGAATTATATACCATTGTGGGTCCCATCTGTGAAGCGGGCGATATAATTGCCAGGGATAGACTGCTGCCGGAGGTGAAGAGGGGCGACCTGATTGCGATACTCGATACGGGCGCTTACGGGTTCTCAATGAGTTCCCAGTATAATGGGCGCATGCGATGTGCGGAAGTGCTGGTCAGGGACGGGCATGCAGACCTGATAAGGGAGAGAGAGAGCTTTGAGGACCTGTTACGGAATCAAAAGGTCCCGGCGAGGTTGAGATGAAGAGAACAGGTATAGGTATACTGGGTCCTGCGGGGACTTTCTCGGAGAT
>Ga0209410_1001556_pt1 | contig 11188 bp, 11 predicted proteins | sample Mar14436cmmetaG_FD_184135 | JGI IMG/M metagenome (GOLD analysis project Ga0209410, IMG submission 184135) | Marine hydrothermal vent microbial communities from Guaymas Basin, Gulf of California to study Microbial Dark Matter (Phase II) - Marker... ... | reverse complement strand
CCTCCATATCTCCTCCGCCCTCCTCCTGTCCTCCTCGGAGACCCAAAGTTCGGTGTCCCAGGAATCCAGCTCTACCCCGAGTTCGTAAGCTATGCGCTCTATTCTATGATGTGTCAGAGGCATCGCCCGCAGCGTTACCGGGATGACCTCATCGTATCCCTCCCTGCGGGCGAGCTCCTCGGCCTCCTTTACCACGGCCTTTACTCCAGTCTCATAATCCGGGTAATCGTCCCATGCGTCCGAGCAGGTGTAAAGTGCGTCCACATATGGACATCCTTCCATTAATTTGTCTTTATGGATGCGTTTGAGGTACATATAGCCTATATAGTCCTTGGGATGGGCCTTCCGAAATGCCCGGAGAGCCGGTGTGGCCATTATGTTGTCCCCGATGCCGTGCCAAAACACGAGCAGGCGCCTTCTGGGCCTCAGGACGATGGAGGCCACGGGCTCCCCCGCACGGACCGGACGCTTCTCTTCCCGAGCCTCCTGAAGCCCGAGGCCCCCGTCCTCCAACATCCTCTCCATCCTGTGCCGGAAGGTGTGTTTGGCGTGCGCCTCCCTGTATCCCGCCTCGGCTATGGCCCTACGCTCTTCACCATGTTCCAGGTAGTGGGCGATGAGGTCCTCTACGTTGTCCTCGTCGAAGTAGACCAGATGCTCCCTGTCCCGAAAGAGCTTCTCTTCCTCGGGGATCTCGTTCGTGAGCAGAAAAGCGCCGCAGCCTAAAGCCTCGAACACCCTCTGCTGGATCCCGGTGGGTCCTATCCCGAGGTTCAGAACTATCCTCGACTGGTTGAAGATCCTGACCATCTCCTCGGTATAGGCCTTGGTCACGAACACCGGAAACCTCTTCCGGAGCCGCTCTATGAGGCGCTTCCTGTTAGGGAATAGGTTGCCCACGAACGATATATCGTACCTTTCCCTCTCCTCGGGCGGCAAAGGAAGCTTCCTGTGAAGGTAAGGGCTCATCGCAAGGGGAAGCCAGCGGACGTCCTTAGCGCCGTACTTTTTGAACTCCTCTACGGCGGACCTCTGGAACGTATAGACCGTATCGAAGGCCCAGGAGTTGTACTCCATATCCATCCTGCCGTGGGCCGTGACGAACACGTCGTCCGGATACCAAAGCACGATCCTGCCCGGATACTGCCGGATCAGTTCTGGAGGTATCCCGCTCCCCTTGAAGACTACAGCCAAATGTGCCTCACGGAGGAACTTATCCCGAAAATCCGTCCGATCCAGGCGGTAGTCGGTCTCCACGACCTCGGCGCCCATGATCTCTAAGGTTCTCTTTACCTCGTTCTCCATACCCCAAGGGAAATTGGCCCTTCCTGCCCCTATTATGTGCACCCTCAAAGGCTCGGCACGGCCGTCCCGGACCACGTAAAGCCTTCCGTCCTCCCTCCGCTCTAGGCCACATCCTTCGTACGATTTGTCCATAAGCTCGAGCTCCCTCGCTTGGACTACCTGGACCGAAGGCTTCTGCGGGAAGACGGCCTCGAGGACTTCTTCAGCGCTCAAGGACTTCATACAGGCCCAATCCCGGCAGGCCTCCCACCTTGGGGTGTACTGACAGGGAGAACAGGGGAGGTTTTTGGAGATCGCCCTGACAGAAGCTCCTAGGGGGATGTTCTTGCTCGCCTTCGTCGGGCCGAAGAGCACGAAGGTCGGAACCCCCAAAGCGCCGGCCATATGTGCGGGACCGCTGTCGTTTCCGATGAACAGACAACATTTCTTCAAAACTCCCGCTGTGCCAGGGATGTCGTATCTCCCCAAAAGGTTGTATACCTCAGGCCAACCTTTAGGATCGAACCTGGCAGCCTCCGACGGCCCACCTACAAGGGCGACCTTGTATCCCCTCTCCACGAGCCTCCAGGCCAGCTCCCTAAAATACGGCCACCTCTTCCTCTGCCATGCAGGATGGTCCAAAGTGGTATCCGAAAGGGCCACGACCTTCTCTCCTTCCCCCCAGGGAACATCCACATCCCTTAGGGCGCAGTAGGGCTCTGGCGTGGGACCGGAATATCCCATGAGCCTCGGGATCTTCATGTGGTGTTCCGACTCGTGGAGGTCTGGGTCGTCCATCTGGACCTTGTACAGCTTCCCTCCGCACTGCTCCCTGAGCTTCCTCCCGAAGGCCCTTTCGTAATCTGCGGACCAAATCGTGTAGAACCCGATGTCGTAGGAGGCATCCTCCTCGGGCTCGGTTATGACATTCACCCCGAGGCCCTCTAGCACCTCCACCGACGGCTTCCTCCCCAGCACGGTGATTTGAGCTTCGGGAAGCAGCTCCTTCAAGGCCCTCAGGGCGGGTGTCAACATCACCATGTTCCCTATGCCCTGGTCCATCACCAACAGAATCCTGCGATATTTATCCAAGGCGCCAGGCTGTGAGAGCTTGGACTCCACCCTGCCGAGGGCCTCCCGGGCCTTTTCCCAGCCGGGGCGAACTTGAAGGGATTTATGAAATGCGAGCCTGGCGTCCACAAGCCGCCCGTCCTCCTCGTACGCCCTCCCCAAGGCATAAAGGGCCTCGGGATAGTCCCCCTTAAGCTCCACCGCCCTGCGCAGGGCGTCCTGTGCCTCCTCCAACCTGCCGGCCCTGAAGGCCATAACGCCCAGGTTGTGGAAGGCCGTGGCGTCGTGAGGCATGAGCTTTGCCGCCCTTCGGAAGGCATCCCGGGCCTCCTCCACCTTCCCCAGGGCCGCATAAGCCCTGCCCAGGCCGTAGTACGCCTCACCACGGTTGGGGTTCTCCTCCACCGCCCTGATGTAAGCTCCGGCGGCGGCCTCCGGGTCCTTCCCCAAGAGCCTCTCAGCTCGTCTTATCAGATCTTCGTAGGACATCCCGTTGCCCCTATTCTACCTCTATGCTCACCCTCTCGCCCAACGGCCTGCAAAGCTCCTCGTACTTCTCCCGTATATCGGGCTGGTCGGGCACAAGCTCGAGCGACCTTTCCAAGGCCTCCTTGGCTCCCTCAACGTCTCCTGTTCGCTCGAGCGCCTCCGCCAGGGCGTTATATACCTGGCTTACCTCCACCTTCTGGCCGTCCATGACCTCCCCGTCCTCCGCCTTCAACTTGAGCCACTCCCTGAGGACGACGGCGGCATCCTCCGGCCTGTCCCAGGCCAGGTAGAGCCTGCCCAGCCTCAAGGTCGCCTCCGGGTCCTCCACGTTGAGCTTTATGGCCTGGGCCAGGAACGCCTCCGCCTGCTCGTTCATCCCCAGTTCCGCGCAGCATATTCCTAAATGCCTGAAGGCATCGCCGTCCTGGGGGTCGTCGAGGACCACCTGGTGGAAGTGTCCGAGCGCCTCCCCGTAGGCCCCCCTGTATTCCAAGAGGAGCCCCATCATAAAGTGGAACGGCCCCACGTCCGGATGGAGCTTAAGGAATTCTTCGAGGAGCTCCTCCGCTTCCTTATACCTGTTCTGCTTCAGGTAGAGCGAAAGTATCCCGACTTCCGCATCCAAGAAATCCGGCCTGACGGTCAGGGCCTTCGCTAAGAAGGCCTCGGCCTCCTTCTCCATTCCGAGGGCAGCGCAACACTCCCCGAGCTTCGTGTAGGCTTCGAAGTCCTCCGGCTCCTTCAGCACCACCTGCCTGAAATGTTCCAAGGCCCGTACGTAATCCCCCTTTATCTGATAGAATATGCCGAGGTTGAAGTGGGCCTGGGTGAGCTCGGGGTCGAGGTCCAACGCCCTGAGGAAGTGAGCCTCGGCTTCGTCGTCGTGGTCCCCGTGCAGGGCTATGACGCCACGGTAGTTCCAATAGGTCGGCTCAAATTCGCCGTCGAGTTCGAGGGCCCTCTCCAGGAACGGCAGGGCCTCCTCGTACCTCCCTCTCTGGACGAGCCATTCGGCGGCCTCGACCTGGGCTTCCGGGGAATCCGGACGTGCCCTGGCTTCCTTTAACACCTTTTCGTCTTCGGACATAATTACCTCCTCTGCCTCCAGATTTCAGCCACCTGCCGCAGCGCCTCCGGACCGCTCAGGGCGGCCTTGAGGTTCTCCTCCCGTATCCTCCGGTATACCTCCTCCCTGTGCACCTCCACCTGTCCGGGAGCCTCTATCCCCAAACGAACCTGCCGGCCGTCAACTCCCACGACCATAACCTTGATTACATCCCCTATGACGATGCTCTCACCCAGCCTTCTCGTCAGTATCAGCATTATAAAGTAAGGGATGGGCTACCCGGAAGCTCTCGCAATCTACCACCACCTGTTTGCCCACACGACGTTGGACATCTATCAATATGGGTCCTTTGAGGTTAACCGTAGCCCTTTCAGGTCTGTCGTCCAGGGTTACCACGACATATACGGTCCAATCCCCGTCCCCTCCGAGGTACGGACGGAGGTCGTCTAAGTATCCCTCGATCAGGGCGCCGGGCAGGAGGGGCAACCCGAACTCCGGCTCGTCCAAGCAGACCAGCCAGAGGAAGGGCGAAGTCTCCTCGACGTCCACCAAGGAGAACCTCCTGTACTCGGGGAAACCCACGATCCCCCGTTCGAACCGGATCACCTTCTCAGGTGGCACGATCAGCTCTCCGAACCGTCGGCTGTAAAGTTTCATAATCCTAAGAAGTCCACGAGGCTGGGCTGTATCACCCGAGCACCTACCTGCAGGGCCGCCTGATATATGACCTCTTGTTGCCGAAGTTCCATGATCGCCCTTGCGATATCCGTTCCATTCACTGCGTTCAGGAGCCCCTGGGCGTTCAGCTTCTCCCGAGCCAACAGTTCGCCTGTGGCATCCATCCTTTCTATCCTGGTCCCCAGATCCGCCAGGCGGTCGTCTACCCTATCCAGGATGAGATCTACCTCGGAAAGCACGGACTTCAGACCATCCCTGTCGTTCCTGAACAGCATATCCCTGGCCCGAACGAGGACCTGGAAGGCATCAGGGTCCCCCCCGAAAACCTCCGGGCCCGTCACGTTCGCCTGGACGGTGAGGCCCTCGCCTATGGCCCTGTAGATCTTGCCCGAGATTCCATCGGGGTTTTCCTGGACCGAGCTGATCCACCCTGTTTCGTAGTCCACCTGATACGTGGCGCCGTCCGCCATGCTTCCGGAGGAAAGTACGGTTATGGTGCCGTTCTCGTAGTCCACGACGTAATCCACCCCTTCGGTGTAGGTGGTCGTCCCGTCCGTGACCACTACCGAGCCCCGTTCTATCCGTGTGTGGGCGAGCTTTACAGGTGTATCGTAGGCCGCCGTGAATTCCTCATCGTCCACTTCATACGAGGCGGCATACGGGGCAGTTTGGGTTTCGGTCCCGCCGAATACGTACCTTCCTTCCTTCCTGGAGTTGGCTATCTGGAGGAGCCTCTCCAAAAGCTGCTCGACATGGTAGGCCAAGGCCTTGCGGCTCTGGGCATCCGCTGTGTCGTCCACAGCCCTGAGGAGGGTGGACCGTAGTTCCGAAAACGTCTCCCAAGTATCCTGTAACAGTCTTTCTGTGCTGACCATCCAACCTTTGGCTTCGTCTATGTTGTTTTCGTATCCCTCTATTCGCTTCACGATGGAACGCAACTGGAGCAGGCGACCTATCTCCGCAGGATCGTCGGAGGGTTTGTTTATGCGCTTGCCTGTGGCGATCTTGGTCTGAAGATCGGCCAGGTTGATTCGGTTCCTATCGAGGTTATAAATAAATGTCGACGTCAACATCTTGTGTGTAACCCTCATGATATCACCCCACCATATCCAAGACCGTTTGTATCATTTGGTCCACGACCGATGTCAGCCTTGCCGCTGCGGTGTAGGCATGTTGGTACTGGATCAACTTGAGCATCTCCTCGTCCAAGGAAACCCCGATGGCGGATTCCCTCTCGTTCTCGAAGCGCTTGAGCAAAAGCTCGTAGTTATCCCGCATAAACTGGGCTTCCTGCAAGTCCTGACCAACCTGGCTTATCAGGGATCTGTAATAGCCGTCCAGGGTGAAGTGCTCTATCGCCTGCTCATATTCTAAGTCAGCTATGGCCAATGCGTTGCTCCCATCACCCGGATGTCCGTCCCCGGAGGCAGCTATGTTGGAGGGGTTGTCCTTCACCGCATCGCTGAGCTCTATGTCGGCCGCCCCTTGTACGTCCGAATCGAAGAAGTCGACGTCGGTAGCCCCGTTCAAGGTGTAGCCGTTCCTATGGATTGAGTTTACCTCCTCGGCGAGCGTCCGGGCGAGCCTGTCCAGCCTTTCTAAATAAGTATTGATCTTGTCGTCCCGCACCTCCAATATCCCTCCGAGCTCCCCGCCGGATATCCGGACCTCCCTGGCGCCCTGCTTCCAGATCACCTTCTCCACCGGATGGCCTTCCTCTGCCACAGGAAGCGTGTCCAGCTCGGACACCTCTTTTCCCTCGACCAAGGGCCTTCCGTCCAAGAAGACGTTGACCATACCGTCCGAGCCCTCTACCACTTGTACGTCCACCAGTTTTGAAAGCTCGTCCAAAAGCAGGTCCCTGCGGTCCCTGTCGTCGTTCGCCTGAGAACCCTTGGATTCTATGTATAGGATCTGGACGTTGAGCTCCGCTATCCGTCCCGCTATGCGGTTGATCTCCTCTACCTTGGAATCCACCAAGAAGTTCATGTTGTACTGCACTTCCCTCAACTGACGATCCAACCTGTGGAAGGCATCCACCAAGGTCTCCGCCTTGCCCAGTACGACCTGCCTGGCAGCGTAATCTTCCGGATTATCCGCTAAAGCCCGCCAGCTGTCCCAGAACTCCCTCAGGAGCGAGTTCAACCCCCCTTCGGAGGGTTCGGCGAAGACCCCCTCCACCTCGCTCAGGGCGCGCTCCGCCTGAGCCCACTTGCCGAGGTCCTCGCTTGCCGTCCTGACCTGCTCGTCCAGGAACCTTTCCCTCGTCCTCTCTATCTCTGCCACCTGCACCCCTGTCCCCAACATCCCGTATGGGGTCTCCAGGGGGGCCCTGGCCTCGGAGACCACCCTCTGGCGGGTGTACCCTTCGGTGTTGGCATTTGCTATGTTATGTCCCGTGACCTGTATTCCGTATTGTTGTAATTCTAAGGCGCTCTTTGCTATATGTAAAGCTTCGAGGATCCCCGGCATATTCAAGCCTCCACGTCGACCAGAAGGGGTCCGGCCTTGCCGCTCGCCCCGTACTCGGATTTGGACTCCGTTAAGAGCTGGATGTTCCTCTCAACGAAGCTCAGAGCATGTTCTATCAGGAACCTGTTGGTCTCGCTTGTGCGATGTACCTTCCTGAGGAGCTTTAAGAGGGTCTCCCTGAGTTCGGAAAGCCTCCTGGCGTACTCCTCCTCCACCGCTGAGATGATCTGTGGGAGGGTGGGCCTCTCCGAGGGAAGGTCGAGGCGTCCGGCGAGGTCCCTGACGACCTCCTCCTTCTCGTCCTCCAACCTCTGGGTCCTCTCCAATATTTCGGCCTTCCTGTGGACGCTCCTTACGAACCCTCCCTCGTCCCCCTGGACGAGGGCCTTCCTCTGTTCTAAAAGGGCGTCCAAAAGGTTACGAAAGGCCTTCACCTCCTCCTCCATAAGCCCTATCATATGGGAGAGCACACCTTGGACGTCCCCTTCCATCCGAGGGCCTCCTTTACATGTTCCTCTTAAGCTCGGAATAGAGCATGCGGCCGAGCTCCGTGCCCCTTTCGGAAGCAAGCTTCGCCACCTCGTATGCCCACATATCCCTGTACATCCCCTCCCCCAAGCTTTCTTTAAGCATCCCCTCCTTGGGCACCGTCCTCCTCATGGCCTTGAAGAGGTAATAGAGGAATATGGCGGCGAAGTCCTCGCAGGCCTTTTTTAGTTTCTCGTCCGTCGAGGTGGTAAGCTCGTAGGATATGGAATCTATATGCATGACCTCACCTCGTGTTACATGATGACAAGCTCCGCCCTGAGCGCTCCCACTTCCTTCAGGGCCTGGAATATAGCTATGAGGTCCCTGGGGGATACTCCGAGGGCGTTCAGGGCCTTGGCCAGATCTTCCACCGTGGCGGATGCGGGCATGACCGATATGCCGGCAGGTTTGGCCTCGGCCGTTATCTGAGCTTTGGGAACCACCACGGTCTCCCCACGTGAGAACGGTGGAGGTTGGGAGATGACGGGAGTTACGCCCACCCTTATCGTGAGGTTCTCGTGAGCTACGGCTGCCTCAGATATCCTAACGTACCTTCCGGCCACCACGGTGCCCGTGCGCTCGTTTATGACCACCCTTGCGACCTCGTCCGGCTCCACCTCTATATGTTCCAAGGAGGCGAGCAGCCTAGCTATCCCTCCTTCGGCCCTGTACTCCCGGGGTACGGGAACGACCACGGTGCCTGCTTCCTTCGCCGAAGCGACTTCCTTGCCTGCGAACAGGGAACTGTTGATGGCTTGGGCTATGCGCACGGCCGTCGTGAAGTCCGGCTGCCGCAGGATCAAGCTGAGGGTGTCCTTCGGAAACTCGAAGTCCGGGACCTTCTCCACCGTCCCTCCCTCGGGGACCCTCCCGACCAAGGTGTAGTTCCTCCTCAGCCTCTCCCCCATGCCGGCCTCTACGTTGAATCCCCCTATGGACACAGGTCCCTGGGCGTAGACGTATACCTCCCCGTCCCTTCCGACCAAAGGGGTCATCAGGAGCGTCCCCCCCTCCAAGCTCCGTGCGTTCCCCAAGGAGGATACCACAACATCGACCTTGCTCCCTTTACATGCTGAGGGGGGGACGGATGCGGTGACCATAACCGCAGCCACGTTGCGCAGCCTCATCCTTCCCCTTGGAACCGATATTCCAAAATGTTTCAACATATTAGCTACAGCCTGAGCCGTAAAAACTACCCCGCTCCTGTCCCCGGTCCCGTCCAGGCCGACCACGAGGCCGTATCCCACGACGGGGAATTCCTCCATCCCCTGCACCCTTACGAGGTCCTTCACCCTGACGGGAACGGCCCAGGAACTTCCTATCAGGCAGAAAAGCCCTATGTAACTTAGAACTTTGAACATCGAACTTTTAAAACAGCCATCCCAGAAGCCAGCCCAGGATCCCCATCCTCTGGCTCCTGTAATAGGGTCCCTTGCCCTTGTACGATATCTTCAGATCCGCTATCTGGTAGGAATACACCGTATTTTCTGGGGATATATCCTCCGGCCTCACCACGCCGGTGATGGTGATCTCCTCCTTGTCGCCGTTCATCTCCACCGACCTCGTCCCCCTGATGATGAGGTTCCCGTCCTCCGTCCTTCCCACGACCTTCACCGTGACCCTCGCCCTCAGCTCCCCCTTACGGGAGACCGAGGCGTCCCCCTCGTGTCTGGCCTCCCTACTCTCGCTCGCCCCCATGAGGGGTATGAAAGCGAGGGGACCCTGTCCTGCGGTGGTGAAGAAGCTGTGGCCTCCGCTCTTTTTTGCCTCGGACTTTGTCTCCGAGGAGGCCTTGCTCTGCTCCATCACGAGCACTGTGAGCACGTCCCCGACCCTGCGGGCCCTATGGTCGGCGAACAGGGAGCAGACCTCTCCGGCGCAGATGTTCCAAAGAAGCACTACCGATGCTACCCACACGTCCCCTCCCGTGCGGTTAAGGAGAGACCACCACGGTACGTTCGTCCACCACCCTCCCCATCACGACCTTTCCCGACCTCACGTTCCTCACGGATATGATCTCCCCGATCCTGCCGTCCTCCCTCGCCTCCCCCTCCGCCTCGGCCAGGACCCCGGGAAGCACGACCCTCATCGTGACCCTGTCGCCCCTGTGGACGACGGGAGGCTCCTCCAAAAGGCCCTTCCTCAGCACAGTTCCTGCCCCGATTATGCTCTTAGTCCTGAGGCCGATGGCTTCCTTCGGGGACCTGACTATATCTCTGGGCAGGAAAGTGGTTTCCCTCCTTACGACCTTTATATCCTCCTGCGATACGATGTGGTGCCTGTCCACCCTGTGCTTCAGGACCGCCACCGGACCGAACGTCCTGACGGAGACCCTGACCGGGAAGGTCCTTACGGGCAAGCCCCCCTTAAGTTCCTCGACGTAGACCACCAGGTCCCCCCTCGCCCTCGTCTCGGGAAGGAGGACCCTGAACTCCGAGATGGAAGGTAACCTGGAGAGCACCCTCACCCTGACATCGTCCTCGGGGTTGGCCTCCTCGAAGATCTGCTCTAAGGCTCTCCCGAGGTCCGACCCCCAGGCGGAAAGCCAGAGGAAGGTTCCTAAGACGATCGCCATCCCTATCACCTCTTTATGTTGTTCGCCGTGGAAAGCATTTCATCGGATGTCTTTATAACCTTCGAGTTTATCTCGTAAGCCCTCTGGGCGACTATCATCTTGACCATAGCTCCCACCACGTCCACGTTCGAACGCTCAAGGTAGCCCTGATGTAGCTCCCCCATCTCCCCCGAGCCGGGCGGGCCAACCAAAGGCTCGCCTGATGCCACGGTCTCCTCGTAGAGGTTCCCCCCCACGCTCCTGAGCCCTCCAGGGTTTACGAACCTCGCAAGCTCTATCTGTCCCACCTCCTCCGGCTCGACCTCGCCCGCAAGCTTCACCCTGACCACCCCGTCCTTGCTTATGCTTATCTCTTCGGCATCCAAAGGGACGGTGATGGGAGGTTCGAGCGCGAACCCGTCGGAAGTTACTATCTGGCCATCGGGGGAGAGCCTGAAGGAACCGTCCCTGGTGTAATAGACCTTGCCGTCCGGCCTCAGGACTTGGAAGAACCCATCTCCATTTATGGCTATGTCCAAAGGATTATCGGTCTGGACGAGTTCTCCCTGGGAGAACCTCCTAACCGTGGCCACGGGTCTGGTCCCGTAGCCTATCTCTATCCCGACGGGAGTCTGAGCCTGGCCCGTGGAGGTCGCCCCCTGGGGCTTGACCTGTTCGTATATTAGGTCCTGGAAGTGCACGTCCCCCTCTTTGAACCCCGTGGTGTTGACGTTGGCCAAGTTGTTAGCAAGCACGTCCACATAAAGCTGCTGAGCGTACATCCCGGTAGCAGCTATCTCCATGGCCCTGTTCATACTCCCACCTCCCTCTGTTGAACTTCTTACCTGCCTACCCTTCCCACCTCGTTTACGGCCTTCCTTAGGGTCTCGTCCTGGGCGAGGAGCGCCCTCTGTTCGGCCTCGTAAGCTCTGTAGTTGGAGATCATCCTGACCATCTCGGCCACGGGGGAGACGTTCGCCCCCTCCAAGAACCCCTGCCTTATCCTGAAGTCCTCGGCGGGCCTTCCCTCTACGTCGGCCACGAAG
>Ga0209410_1001555_pt1 | contig 11198 bp, 11 predicted proteins | sample Mar14436cmmetaG_FD_184135 | JGI IMG/M metagenome (GOLD analysis project Ga0209410, IMG submission 184135) | Marine hydrothermal vent microbial communities from Guaymas Basin, Gulf of California to study Microbial Dark Matter (Phase II) - Marker... ... | reverse complement strand
CCCCAGAAGGTGGCAGCGGCAAGGTCAAGGTCCCCGTCGTTGTCTATATCACCCAGATCAACGTCAATGTAGCCTCCGCTCGCAGTCAAATTCGGAAGGGCTGGGGGGTCTGGGGACCATTTGGTGAAGGTGAAATTCCCATGGCCTTTGAAAGCCTGAAGGTTTGCGGTTCCGTGACAGCCGAAGGCGGCGTCCAGGCGCCCGTCACCATCTATGTCTCCAAGCACTGCTCCGCCGTCCCTGAGTCTGGCGGAGAGGTTGGTATGGAGTCTCCAGCGAGTCCCGTTTAAGTTCTCCCAGGCGTAGAGGCCCGTAGCGTACGAATTGGACTTTCTGGGCCCGGTGTGTATTATATCTATCCAGCCATCGTTGTCAATGTCCTCCACATCGATGTCTGCCCTCCAGATCCCTTCGGTTGGGAGGCCCGATGAGTGGGAGGTGTAGTTCTCAGCGGTGGACTGAAGGGGATAGGCGGAGGGGATGAACCCGATAAGTCCTCCGGCGTAGCTTTCCGAAGCTGTACTGTTCGTTGGAGAGGGTGGGTGGGGGACACCTCCCGGATACAAGCCAGCCGTCCAGACAATCATAAGGGCTACAACAGAAAGCAAAACTTTTTTCACACCATATCACCCCGTGAGAGAGGTTCTGCCTTCTCCCAAAGGGAGAGGAAGATATCTTTCAGAAGTTTTGCGAATCCACTGTCGTGGATGACAACACCCTGGACGGAGTCCTCACCGTTTCCAACAATTATTATGGAGGACCTCTCGTCGAAGGTACCCCCCTTTAGCGGTAGACTGGGGACCTTTCTGTGCTCCCACCTGGAGTATTTTGTGAATATCACCTTCACAGCCTCCGGGGCGGTGAGGATGTAGTCCTCCGAGATAAGGAAACGGATGGGTGTATCCTCCGGTGGCAACTCGTATGACATCTCTGTCATAGTCTGCAGATAAGGTGGTTTGGCGAAGATGTATCCCTCCCTTTCTGTGTGGAATATGAGCGTCTGATAACGTCTGTATATCTGGGAGGGCGTGGTGTATATCTCTACCGGACCGCGGTTGGATATTTCCTCCCCCTCTCCAGAGGATATTTTAAAAAGGGTTTTTGAGAGTTCCTTAGCCAGGTTCTTCTTCTCCTCCAGATCTTTCATGTAGAGCTGGTGTTTTATGTAGAGCATGTTGAGGAGGGAGTCTTTAGGGTCAGACGCTTTGAACCTTTTGACCCTAGATGGGACGACAATCACCAGACCCATCTCCACAAGACTGGCCAGGACATCATAGGTCCTGGTTCTCGGTATTCCCGAAGCTCTTGAAAGCTCCGAAGCGGTCATAGGCCCAGAAGAGAGGAGGGAGAGGTATGCTTTTGCTTCATAGGTGTTCAGTCCCAGGGAGGCGAGGCTATCTATGAGTTTCTTTTGAAATGTTGTCACCCCGTAGTGATAACGCCTCACGATATATAACCCTTGCGATTTAAGGGCTTTTAACATCGGGGGGAAGACTCATCTTCATTGCCCCGGAAAAAGGAGTAGCTTAGGTGCAGGACCTCAAACCTTTTTCGGGAATGAAATTGAACAGTTGAACGTCATTAATTTATAGAATCAGCGGATTTAGCCGTGTGAACGGGAATGAAGGGCGGAGAAGATGTTCTGAGACAGCTAAGCCCCATGGAGAGCCTCTCGTACTACTATTTCATTAAGTACCCTCCTAGAAGGGATGTGGACATATCTACTAGATCCGGCATTAAGCTCTCCACTCTTGTGACAGCCAGAAAAAAGCTCACCTCAAAGGGTCTTCTGAAGTACAGCGTATTCCCCTTCAACTTTTCCGAGCCTCGGCCCTACCTCTTCCTCCTTACTGTTGAATCGGAGAGAACGGGAGATGAAAGAAAGTGCGGGGATGTTAAGGTGGTACAGGAAGGGAGTGTGTCCCTCATCCTTTCCATGAGCGATGGCAGATCCACAGCATCCTTCGTTTATGCCGCTAGATACACTGATTTTTTCAGATTCAAACATCAGCTCCTCCGAGAGATATACCCCGCAGGGGGGGCTGCAGAGGTAAAAGAGCACTGCCTCCTCAGAGAGGGGCTTGTTGCCCTCAACCTCTTTGACCATTCCCGGAGGGTTGCGCGTGAGCTCCTCTCGGAGATATCCCCTGCCAGGTTGAGGGAGAGGCTGAGGGAAGAGGAGGCAGCTTTGGGGGATAACGAATTAATAATCCTGCCGGATGTGACCAGTGCGCATCTTCGGAAGGAAGAGATGGCGATTTTAAACGCCCTCTTCAGGGACCCTACAATGAATTATGTTGAGCTCTCCCGGGCGACCGGAATCAACCGCCAGCGCGCCGCAAGGATCAAGAAGCGGCTTGACGAAGAGGTCTATTACCGTCCCTACGTTGACCCCTTTTCAACCTTACGTGAAAGCGAGCTAGTTGTCATCCACGCCATGGAACACTACGGGGAGGTTGACGGGGGAGCCGTCGCATCTCTCTACAAGGAGAGAAGGAATGAGTTCAGAGAGTACAACGTGCTGTTTCTCCACTCCGGGGACACCTCTGTGATGATAGAGATATACCCTACCTACAGAGAATTCAGAAAAAGGTCTTCAGACCTTGAGGAGCTTATGGGGGATAAGCCTTTTCACCTCACCTCCCATCACACCCTGGTTATGACCCCCGGGGAGAGCTTTGAGGCCAGAGTCCCTAGCTCATTTCCCTCACGTGAGCGTAGCTCTGAAGCGCCCCACTCTCGGCGTTGAAAACGATGTACTTGGTGTTCCCCTCCCCAAGCGTCTTCTCAAAAGAGTAGTAGAACCCCCTCTCTCCCGTCAGGCTGTTTATCCCTGCCGGGATCAAGGGATAGTAGGAGGTGAAGCGGAAGGTAAGCCCGTTCCAGAGGAGCTGGTCCTCCTCTCCGGGGGAGCTCTTTCCGTAGAGGAGCATTGTGACGTTGTCGAGGTCAAAGCAGTCTTTTGCCAGGGCCTCTGCCGCAGAGAAAGAATACACCCCATCGGAGGACACTTTGAGGGAGAGGGTGGAGGTTGTCTCAACGATTATCGGGTTCTCCGGGGAGGACTGAAGGGCTATCACCCTTAACGCATCCTCCCCCCCCGGGTCCTTAATGAGTATCTCCCACCTCTTCAGGGAGGGCCCCTCCTCACTTATGTTGGCGTAGGCCAGTCTGGCAGAGGGGTGCAGCGTCATAAACTGCCTGTAGCGGCTCTTCTCTTCAAGAGTAGTGAATATGTCGTCCAGAGTGAACCCTTCAGGGACGGAGGAGCTCATATTACCCTGCCCGGGGCTGAGTCCTCCATAGGGGTATTTCTCTCCCCGGTAGGCCGGCTTGAGCTCTGAGATATCCTCAACAAGAGGGTGATAGGCCGACTGCTGGCCGAAGAGCACTACGAAGTCCCCGGGTTGGTAGTCCTCAAGCGTTCTTTTGAGCTCCACGCTGTAGGAGGTGGAGCCTTCTGCGGCGGTGAAAGTTGTATTGACCTTAACCGGGACGGGGATGTAGTTCCCTAGCCATATGAAAATGTAGTAGTCCTCAATCCCCAATCTCTCCACCAGCTCCCTCTCTAGTTTTATCTCCATCTTAAAGCACGGCCTCTCCCCCACCCTCTCCGTGCCCACGATCCTCCACTGATAGGTGTAGCCCCCAACCGTAAAGAAGCCATCCTCGTCCTCTTCAAAAACCCTACTCTCCTTCACGGCATCCAGAGAGAGGAGGACGTCCGCAAGTTCTGTGGAGGGGTATTCCACATCGTCTATGCTGTAGGTACGCTGAACGCTCTGGCTGGAGATGAGAAAGCTCATATCAATGAAGGTGTCAGAGACCACCTTGAAGGGATGTCTGTAGTAGAGATCCACGTATTTGTCCTGCCTGTACGTCTGCTGGCCGCTTATCGGAATCACCCCTTCCCCTCCATTCACCGTGGCCTCTCCGGATATTTCAAAATACTGGTTGAGGTGAAGGTTGAGCGCCCACGCCTCCTGCCCGAAGCCGTTCTGAACCCGGATTCCCCCATCCCCCTCAAGATTTATACGATCCTCCTCCCCCGGGGGGTTCCAGAAGTGCAGCGTCGCATCTGTAATCTCAAGCAGCCCCTCCTCGGAGAGATATTCTATCCCTTCACTGTCGTGGAGACTCACGTTTCCCTCGGTATAATAGCGGTACTCGTCCCCCCACCTCAGCCTCTCTACCGTTATTGTTATGGGGTCCACCTCTATTCTCACAGAATACTCCTTCAGAACCTCCCCATGACTGGCCATAAGGGTCACGTTGTAGCTCCCTGAATGGGTGAAGTACAGCTTTATAACCTCCGAGTTGAGATCACCCTCCAGGATTCTGTAATCCTCAGGGACTATAATCCAATTCAGTTCGATCTCCTTCACACTGGAGCGGATGAAGGTCCTTGTGGCATCTAGGGTTACCACCTCACCCGCATAGCACTCGGTGGCGGAGGCGTCAATGTATGGAAGAAGAACGACCTTTTTGTTCTGTCCGCCGCGGGAGAGTATCGTGTAGTATGCCGCTGATAAAACTATTATCACCACCGCAGCAGCCATGACCATTTTGAAGGTACCCCCACGGGGAAGCTTAAGGTGAGCCCTGCGGGGGGCCTTCGCCCCGGCAGGCTCCTTCTCAGCCCCCGTGAGCTCCGCCTTCTCAGGCGTCTTTTCTTCGCCCCCCTCAGCCCCCTGAAAGAGCTCTTCAAGCTCCTCCATCCTTTCGCTGAACTCCGACCGTCCTTTAAGTGCCTGGACAAGCATCTCCTCAAGCTCCTCTGTCTCCACCCCCTCCGTCTCCTCGACCCCGAGGTCGGAGAGCGCCTCCCGGAGGTAGTTCTTGTACTCCGTCAGAAAGAGCTGGAGGTCCTCTTCAAGGAGGTAGGAAAGTTCCTCTTCCCCTCCCAGTATCCCCTGAAGAACCTCAAGCTTCTTTTTCATAAGCTCTTTATCTTGTCTGCCCCCGGGTTCAACCGCCATAGGCTCACCGCACACCCTTTCAATGGCCCCACATATTAAAATTATTTTCCTTTACACAGAACCATTCCAAAAAGATTTATTAACCACATAAGGTAATTCGGTTTACATGGCCAAGGGTCAGCAGAACCTCTTCTCTCTCTCCAACAGGATAATCCTGCACATAGACAGCTTCAAGATATATTACGAAGAGATCGATATTGTGACCCCACCGAAGGACCTTGTACAGAGGTATATTGCCCTTGGGGTTGGTGCGAAGTTTAATCAGGTTCGCGCCAGATTGAACGAACTTCTGAGAGATGGTTATATCCTGAAGGTTCAGACCAGGCCCCTCGGGTTTTCCCGTGCTGTATCTGTTTATCTGCTTACGGAAAAGGGAAGAAAGAAGGCCAAGAGACTCAAGGAGGAGATAGACCGGTTGAAGATAAGAGTGAGAGACGAGCACGGGAGGATCTACGAGGAGAGCATAGGGGAGCTTAAGAAGAGGATATTCCCCTTTCCTAAATACAACGAGATTTATCTGATGCTCAAGAGGGAGGGTGTGGTGGACATAGCCCGGCTTAAGGATTACAGGAGGCATGGGGTGAAGGTAGCCCACCTGGGGGACTCCCCCGTGGTGACAAGGCTCTACGGCAGAGATATGGAGAGGATCCATCTGATGGACGGTCTGAAGAGCCCTGGTCCCTCCGTTTACGTGGTCAAAGGTATAGCAGGCATAGGGAAGAGCACCCTTGTAAAATCGGTGGTTGAGTTCTTCCTCAACGAGACCAACATCTTCTGGTACACCATGAAGGAGGGAGACACCCCCGGGAGTCTCCTGAGAGAGCTCGCCTCCTTCCTGAAGAAATGCGGTGCCACATCACTGGAAAACCTGCTCAAGGCGGGAAGAGAGAGGCCCTGGACCCTGGATGAACTGAAGGACGCCCTGAAAAGGGACTTAACTGAACTCTTCGCCATACTGGTTATTGACGATACTCATCATGTCCGAAGGGACATGAATTTCATCTACACCCTCAAAGCCATCAAAGAGGTCACCATAAACAGTAGGGGTCTTAAGACCATCTTCATAACAAGGCACGATGTTCCCTACTACTCCAGAAGGGACGAGGTTGAGGGGCATGTGGAGATTATCCACCTTAAAGAGCTTGACTTTGAGGCTGTCCAGAAGCTCTTAAGAGAGAAGGGGATTCCTGAGGAGTATCACGAGACGATATTCAGGAAGCTCGGGGGCCACCCGCAGGTACTTGAGCTCTTAAGGAGGGATACCACAGACTTTGAGAAGATTCCCGATAACGTCACAGAGTTCGTGGTGAGGGAGGTCATAGAGAAGCTCTCCCCCCTTGAGAAGACGGTTCTTCTGCAGGGGTGTGTGTTGCGTGCCCCTGCCTCCTACAAGCTCTTCCTGAGGGAGGAGCACGTCTTTCTGGCACATGTGGACCTCCTGGCGGACAAATCGGTCTTCTTAAGGACATATGACGGACTTTACTACGTTGTGGATGTGGTCAAAGAGACCGTGAAGAGCCTCTACCCCAAGGCAACCTTCAACCACTACTACGACATGGCGGCGGAATATTATCTTGAGGAGGGGGATGCCCCCTCGATCATAGAGGCTCTGTACTACCTCATGCACCGTGAGCGCTACGACGACGCTTTCAAGGCGATCCTTGAGAACTACGAACTCATCATCTCTGGGGGCTACCTGCAGGAGCTCAAAGATTACATAGAACAGCTGGAGAGCTCCCCCCGGGAGCTTAAAGATAGCGCCGATTTCAAGGTGATTAAGGCATACACTTTGTTCAAATTCAATATGATAAAAGAATGCCTGGGCACCTTACAAGAAGTGGATGAAGAGGCCATTGAAAAGGTACACCTGAAGGCAGATTACCACATCATATATGGGTACGTCTACTTTTTGCAAGCTCAGTGGCATAAATCCATTGAGGAATTCCAAACAGCCCTTGAAATTGCGGAACATGAAAAACTGGAAAAGAGCAGAATAATTGCGCTCGAAAACCTGGGCATGGTGTATTGGAAAACGGGCGAGATTCAGAAGGGAAAAGAGATAAGCGCAAAAGCGCTTCAGGAGGCAGAACATATCAATGACAAAACCCTTAAAGGTAGAATCCTCCTCACCTATGCTCTTATTATTGAAGATGCGATCGAAGGCCCTCAAGCCTCTTTACCAATCATAGAGGAAGCCATTCAGTGCTTCAAAGATGCTGGGAACACCTACGACCTCGCCAGGGCATTCAACAACCTGGGAGTCGCTTATTTCAAGGCCCTCCTAAGCTGGAGAAAAGCCTACTCCTACGGCACTAGAGCTTACAACAGGCTCCACAAGATTTACTCCCAACTGAATATGGCCGACATCTATTCAAAGCGCGGAGAATATGACGAGGCGTTAAAGCAGTTTGAAGAGGCTAAACAAGGGATTCTGGAAACTGGGAACAGAGCGGTTTTGCCCTACCTCTATCTCAATCAGGCCATACTTTATGATAACATGAGAAGATACAGGTCTGCGAACGAGAGCTTCTCAAAGGCCATAGAGGCCGTTAAGAACATGGGGACCCCCCTCAACATGGCTGAGATATACATGCACTACGCGAAGTTCCTCTGGAAGCTTAAAAAGAAGAGGTCCGCACGCCTCTACAAGAGGAACTCTCTTCAGCTCTACCGGGAGTACGGGGGCGAGGAGATATATCAGAAGGCTGAGGAGGAGCTGAAGCACATAAAGTGACACCCCGAACATTTTAGAGTACCCCCGAAAAAATACTAGTATATATAATTTTGCTGTGCATGCACACCAAAAATATATATAGACGAGCCGAATGGTATATCTTTGTATGTTAGGAAAAAGGCCTTCTCTTTACGTGGTTGAAGATGAACCGGTGCTGTATGAGAACCTTGTCCTGCAACTCCGCCTTAAGGGCTTTGACGTGAAGGGAGGAGGCATAGGTGCAGACGACGTCTACGACAAGATGAGGAATGATAAGGAGAGAGTAGACGTAATCCTCGCCGACCTTGACATAATGTGCGCTGACACGGTGAAATACTCCTATTACATAAAGGCCCTGCAGTCCGATGTGAAGTTCGTCTTCTTCACAGTGCATGAGAAGCTTGAAGAGAGGGTCAGGAGGGCTGTGGAGGACTTAAAAGCTGTTGTGGTCAAAAGACCCTTTGAGATTGAGGATATGATTGAGGTGGTCAGGAGGGTGGCGGAATCTTCCAGTCCAGTAATTGAGGACGTGATAAAAGGAGGTGACGAAGATGGAGAAAAAGGAAATAGTGTGTGATGGGCCGAGTGTTGATTTCCCGATGGTAAGCGTTTTCAGGCAGGCTTCTCTGAGGGAGCTTGAGATGAAGGGCCTGATAGACCACAGGTACCTTCTGATATGAGGAGGTGAGGGAAGTGAAGGCGATCTATCTTGTAGCTGGTGCTATCTTTGCACTTTCGGTGCTCTACCTCTCCGGGGCTGGCTTTGCGGCGGACATCCCGGAGAGCGGCAAGGCCCTTATTGTAGCTCCCGTGGTGAACGGGGACCAGAGCGCCCTTCAGAAGGCCCTTGATATGAGGGCGTACCTTCTGAGCAGGGGATGGAGCGACAGCGATATTGTGTTCTTGACCGGCGGGCTCTCGGAGCCCTTCGTTGACGGCCCGGCCACACCTGAGAGGGTTATGGAGGAGCTGGACAACATGGCCACCTACGCAGACGGGGACACCTACGTGCAGATAAATATATATGACCATGCACATGGTACAAATGGCTACCTAGCCTTCCAGCTTGAAGGAGGCGACCTCTCCGTTGACACATTCGTTCAGAAGGTGAACTCAATCACCTGCGACTGGATGTTCCTGGAACTCAGCACAAACTACGCCGAGAACGTGGCCAATGGGATAACCAAAGACTCCCATATCATAATGTGCTCCCACGCTGAGAACCAGGTCACAGAGTTTAACTACTTCAACATCGTCAACGGCCTCACCAACTCCGAGGCGGACACCAACGGCGATGGCAGTGTCTCCTTAGAGGAGGCCTTCTATTTCGAGTACAACGTTGTGACCGACCTCTCAGACGGTGAGCAGACCCCTGTGATGTACGATAACGCATAAAGCTCAATAGACACCGAGCTGGAGCAAGGACCGGAAGAAAGGGAGAACCCCCTTTATGGGGGGTTGGGAGCCCCTAAAGAGAGGATAGGGGCTCCCGTTAATTTTTCTATAATTACACAAAAACGTTTATAGGCTACCATCTTCTCTTTTCCTCTGGTGTTTGTGCATGGCTGAAGTGCTCTCCCCGGAGGAGAAAAAGAAAAAGATAAAAGAAGAGAAGAGGGAGCTGGCAGCGTGGTATGAGTCTCAGAGGCTCTACCTCCGCAGCATAAAGCTCTATAAAGAGGCAGATGAGACCGATGAAGCGGAGAGGGTCCGAAACAAGATGATTAAGGAGTACCGTGAGAAAGCGAGAGAATATGAGAGGAGCAATCAGCTCGCCCAAGCGGCCAATCTGTATTACATAATAGGCGACAACGTGAAGGTGAGGGAGCTTAAGGAAAAGGACCCTTCAATTGTTATCTATTACGAGTACTTAAGCGGCGAAAGACAGATAAGCGATATCCTGGGAGAGCTCCCGGGGGACAGCACCGAAGAGGTGCAGTCCCACTTCTTCCAGCCTAACAGGCCCAGGGTAGAGGAGGTCCAGCAGGAGGAAAAAGAGGAGGAGGCCACCTCAGATGATATCAATTTCTGTCCTTTCTGCGGTAAGGACCTAAGAAAGTTCTCCGGGGTGCGCTTCTGCCCATACTGCGGGGGACGGCTATCCTGAGGGGGTGCGTCTTTTCAGCTCCTCCGCCACCATCCTTATTATGGAGCATTTGCTGCCCTTCTTTTCAACGAGCACCCTCCCCCTTCTCATGTACCACGTCCTCGGGTAGTGGCGTTCGTTTTCAAGAATGGGGTCAAGACCCAGGGCGCCTGCGGCGTCAAAGAGAGCCCTGGCATCCGGAGATGGAACGGAGAGTTTTAAAGGAGTCCTTCTGCCTTCCTTCCTTGACAGATTCCTGTCGAAGTATTCGGGGTAAAGAACTATTCTTGAGTCCCTCTTCATTCTATCACTTGGAGATGAGGACAGCGTTTATAACACCGTGCTGGCCTGGCCTTGAGGTGACCCTGGCCTTGCCGAGCTCGGTCTCGATTGTGGCCCCCTTGGTGATTATATTCCTTCTCACGTAGTGGGGGTTAGCGGGGTTTTCCACCACGCTCTTTATAGTCGTCTTTACGCACTTCTTCTTTTTTGGATCGTAGACGTTTGCGTACTGGGCATAGAGGATTCGTATCTTCTGCCCGCCCCCGGTGGTCCTCACCTTCTTTGTTCTCTGCTCACCGATCACGGTATGGAGCTGTTCTCGGCCTATCTCATACTTCCTCTTCTTTCTGGCCGGATGGAACTTTCCGCCGCTTTTCTTGGTGAAGGACCTGCCCTGCCAAAGTGCCATTTCAGATCACCTAGGGAGTGGGTTATATTCTTTCCGTATTTCTACTTTTTCATAAAATGAATCCACAGGGTCAGACGAGGCCCAGTCTGGCCATTTTGAGCTCCTTACGCTTCCTCTCCAGGTATCTGTAGACGGTGGAATGGTTGCTCCCTGTAAGGAGCATCTCTATGCCCTTTTTGGCCGCCTCAAGGTTTTCCATCTGTCCTATTATTGCCACATAGTGCCCGGAGATAGAAAGATGAACATCTGCCAGCTCTTCTATTGTCCTGCGGGCCTTTCCCCCTGTGCCAATGAGCCTACCCTTTATGAGGTGAAGGCGGTTCTTACTTCTGCCGGAGTAGTCCTTTATGTTGATCTCGTGGAAGAAGTAATCCTCTGAGAAGAGGAGGAAGGCGACCTCGGGAGAGAAGCCCCTACCTATTGCCCTGACAACGTTCCTGGCGCTGTACGCCTCAAGAGGCTTCTCGCTCTCCGAATCATCTATCCTGACCTCCCCTGTGGCGGAATTCACCTCCAGCTTTATGTCCGCCCTCTCTTCAATCTTTTTCTTGACCTCTCCATCCTTCCCTATCAGCACAGCCACTCTGTTCAAGGGAATCCTCATGTAATCCATTGCCCGGGCACCTGGAAGGCGGATTAAATGGTTGCATTATATAATATTTTTGTAACCGAAGTGAGTTATCTGTTCAGTCAGAACTGCTCTCCTCCCGGGTTCCCCCACCCCTCCTC